>JACCEB010132120.1_pt1 | contig 11203 bp, 12 predicted proteins | sample 7454761 | NCBI WGS metagenome assembly JACCEB01 (sample SAMN15323454, study PRJNA562643) | freshwater metagenome | isolation source: river surface water | place: USA:Blue River Watershed | collected 2017-08-18 | reverse complement strand
GATAGATTAAAATGTAGATTGAACGATAATAAGTCTGGACTTTCTGCAAAGTATCAGTCATGTAAGCAAGATGTTATTAAATGGTTTAGAAAAATAAATACCTTTATTTACAATTATATTGTTTTAAAACATCTAGTTTTAGAAAGTTCAGCTATTATAAATTTAAATAATTTATGTTACTTTTTAAAAACAAATTATAATATGTATATTACTGATGATGATTTATTTTTAGCATATTTAGATTATGTTATTAATTTAGATGATAATAAATCCTATTTGATAAATTCAGATATACTTAATTAAATCTATAAATGAATTTTCCATTTTGAATAGCGTCTTACACATGTATTAAAATCAAAAATATTATTTTCGAAGCATTTTTGAGTATAAGTTACTGCATGTTGATGTTGAGTATAATTATAAGTATTCATTTTATTTAAATTAACTTATTTTTTCCAATTCTTAGATTGATAAGCAAGCTTGGTTTGCGTAGCATTTTTTACTCCTTGAGTGTGATTATCCATAATTTCTTTAATCTTAGTTGCTGTTAATTTAGTTGGGTCAGTGCCTTTTGGAATGCTAATAAATGTTGGCTTACGTGCTCCGCTGTTTCCATGTGGGACCATAATATACGGACCATGTTCTCCTGATTTTACATATACTTTAGTTTTGCCAATAAGATAACTATTACTAGATGCTAACTCATCTTTCTTCCCTTCGTTTAATTCTTTTGCTAAATCCAATAATTCTTCATTAGATAATTCAGTTGGGTCTACATCTTTAATACCAACTAATTTAGATGCAATTTTGAAATAGAAACCATACTTGCCTTTATTTAATGTAACATTAGCTGAACCAAGTTTGCCAATATCTTTGGGATATTCGAGGAAACCAATTGCATCTTCTAAGGTAACATCTTCTGGTTTCATTTCACCTATATTACCGAACTTATAACCTTCGGTTTTTTCTGAATCTTTGATACTTTTAACACACCAACCGAATTTACTTTTTGTAAGATAAATTAGTTGGCCATTATGTTCGCCAAGACATTTATCATTTGCGGTGTAAGCTGAACCAAGTGCTTTTTGTGGCTTGTCTTCTAATAATTTTTCGCAAATTGGATTAAAAATATTATAATATTCACGCAGTACATTGAACCATTTCATTTTCCCATCAGATATTTTATCTAACTTATCTTCCATACTTGATGTAAATTTAATATCCATAATTGGTTTAAAATGTTCCATTAAAAATGAATTAACTTTTAGTCCTAATTCTGTTGGAACAAATTTTAATTTTTCATTTCCAATTTTAACTTGTTTTGTTTTTTCTTTAATAGTCCCATATTTTTTAGCCGATACACTCATATTTAAAACATCTTTTGGAATTCCTTCAATGTTTTGAATTTTAACATATTCTCTATCAACAATTTTACTAATAATACTGCTATATGTTGCAGGTCTCGCAATATTTTCTTTTTTAAATAATTTAATTAAAGCTGATTCATTGTATCTCATGAGAGCACTGCCAAAAGTCTCATTAATATTCATCTCGACAAAATCAATAACTGTGTTTGTTTTAATATCAATCTTACCTGCTGTGTTTTTTTCTTCCTCACTGTTATTATCTTTATCATTATAAACTATTAAATATCCATCGAATTTAATGTGTTCATAAGTAGATTGATAAAAAGTATCTATTGGTAAAATACTAATATTACTTTTGGTTATTATATCAATATTAATTTTTTGAATATCAATAATAGCAGATGACATTAAACTAGCAACTGTTCTTTTATGAATCATTGTATACATTTTAATCATATCATTATTAACACCATCTATATCATCTATTTTTTCTTTATTAATATCAGTTGGTCTAACGCATTCATGGGCTGCCTGTGCGTTATCGTCAACCTTTTCTTTATAATTTCTAAATTGATAATAAGTCTCACCATAGTTATCTTTAATATATTTTTTAATACTGCTTATTGCCGTGTCGCTAATTATTACACTATCGCTACGATGATATGTAATTAGTCCTTTTTCAAATAACAGTTGACATATTTGCATACTTTTTTTGCTGTTAAATCCAAACTTAGTAGATGCCTCCTGTAAAATAGAACTAGTTATGTGTGGAGGTGGTGGATTACGTTTAGTTTCATTAATGTTTGTATCAATTACTTTACATATATTTGTTTTATTTAATTTATTTAATATTTCAATAGCTAATTCTTTATTTTCAACTTTAAAATATTCTTTATCCTTAGTTAATGTTCCATTTATTATAATATCATTAAATTTAAAATCAGCTGTTGATTTATAAAATGATTTATCAATAATATTTTTAATTGAATCAAGAACTTCATTCTCTCTATCAATAATTATCATTGTCGCGATTGATTGAACTCTACCGGCACTTAATGAACCTTGTAAATATACGTGTAAAATAGGACTAATTTTGTACCCCATGAGACGATCGAGAAATCTTCTGCACTGTTGGCTGTGAAAAACATCCATATTGATAGTTGTTATATTTTGCATAGCTTTAGATAATCCAGCCTGAGTAATTTCATTAAATATTAAACGCTTTGGATTATTTAATTTTAAAACTTGTGCTAAACTCCATGCAATCGCTTCTCCTTCTCTGTCAGCATCACTGCATAATATGATATCTTTACATTTTCCTGCATGATATAATAAATTAGTTACTGTTTTCTTTTTATCTGGAATAATTTGATAGTTTGCTTTAAAATTATTATCTGGATCAATTGCTAAAGAATCAGCAGGCAAATCATATACATGCCCAAATGATGCTTGACAATTGGAATTTGGAATATACTTCTCAAATGCATGTTTCTTATTTGGGGATTCAACGATTAATAGTATTTTATTAGTTTCGCTTGTCATTAATAAATATATATAATTGTTTTTATATATATTAATCAATTTTTATTTAATTAAAAACATCATATTCATTATTTTTACACATATAAATATTTTGTATTTTCCCTTCATTTTTAATTCTTTCAATATTGTTTTTTAATTCTTCTAACCAATTATATGAATCATTAAATACATCTTCTTGTAATATTCTAATTACTGAAAAACCATTATTATTCGCACAAGTCATTTTATATTTATCAGTTTTTTGTTGTTCTTCTGGTGATTTCCAATCTCTTACTTGTTTAAAATGTTGTCCGCCGTCTAATTCTATAATAATTTTAATATCTTCTAATACAAAATCAAAAGGTAATGGCATTTTATTTTTACACCAACTAGTCCTAAATTGTTGTTTTAATAATGGGTAATCATTTATTAATATTTCATTTAATTTTCTTTCTGTTTTATTCATACAAATTGAACACCAAAAGCCAGTTTTAATATTAGCAGGTGTCATATATATTTCATGACCATATTCACAATTTAAGTAAAACTTATTTGCTGATGATTTAAATATTTCTCTTGGTTTAAGTTTATTTTTATTTAATTCTATCAAAAAATTTATTAAAATAATCTAAACAATTATTTGATGAATTATTGATATATTCTCTAAATGGTGTTAATATATCTTTATTTTTTAAACTGCTAAGATATTTATTTAATAATTCTCTTTCTCTATCATAATATTTATCTTGATATTTGTTTTCAAATTCTTGAAAGAAATCAGATAATTTTTTCTTTTCATCTTTATTAAGTCTTTCTAATAATACTTTAATTGTTCTTATAATATTAAATAATAATATAGATTGCATTAAATCTTCCATTACATCGCTAATATTCATATCCACTTCAGTACTATTATCATTAATATTTATTGGATTAAATAAAATACATTTATCATAATCACTTAAAATAAATTCATATTCAGTTTCTATTTTAATAGGTTTATCTAAATATCCATAATTTAATTCTATTTTTTTAGAATGTTTATGAATTAAAATATTACCAGAATGAATATCATTATGTGTAATACCATATCTTCTAAATAAATTTATTTGAGCTAATACCAATTGTTTTAATATTAATTTGAATATTTTTAAATTAATATTTGAATATTTTGTAAGAGAACCGCCATTATAAAATTTCATTATTTCTAAAGTTACTTTATATTTTTTATCTTGTAAATTACAAAATTGTTTTTTTTGTAAAATAACTGGTAAATAATCATTACAAAATATAACGCAATATGTATAAACAAAATTGGGTAATCCTTTTATTTTACTGTTTATTTCTTTCAATTTACTTTTTTTATCAGTTGTCACTTTGACTAATACTTTTTCTTTTTCAAGTAATTCACTAATAACAATTGTTCCAGATGTGTTTATATCATCTACGCTTAATTTTTCAATTGCCTTTAACCATTTACCAGTAGGTATTATATAATTTTTAGTATTATCATCATATGGACATTTTAAATCTGACATATAATTATATATATTAATTTATAAATTAATCTACTTAATCCATTAAATCAAAGATTATTACCATTTACATGATTATTTGCATAACAACTATCTGCATAATGTCCAGAACGTCCGCATCTGAAACATTTATTTGTAGATGATTTTTTAGTAGTATTTTTATTTTTACAATGAACATTTACATGATATTTTGCACCTTTTTCTGTTTCAAATTCTTTACCACAATATTCACATGCAAATACTTCCACATATTCAATTAATTCTTCTCCATTTTTATCTGTTGAAGCATAACAATTATCCATCGTATGTCCATCTCTTAGACATCTAAAACATGTATATTTGTTTGATATATTAACATTACAATTATTATATTCATTTTTTTTCACTAGTGAACATAATGAACTGAAATGATCGCCACCACATTTATAGCATTTATCAGTTGAACCATTTATCATTCTAGTAATTGTTTCAATAGTAGTTTCATCTAATTTAATTTGACAAAAAGAACCACCTCGAACATTATTAATCCCATACTGTTTCATATATTTAATAGTATATTGATTGGAAGATAGAAAAAGTAAAACTTTTTCTATTTATACCAATCGTGTTTATGGTTCATAACGCCATAAAAATTTATCTTCATCAAAATCATCACAATTAGGAATAATTTCAATAACTCTAATAGGATTATATTTTTTGGTCCATGCTGAACCATTTGAATTAAAATGTTGTTCTAATTAAGCTATGCTTTTATTGTGGATTATTTGTTTTACCTACATAATATTTATATCCTTTGGATTGATTAGAACATTCTAAAATATAAATATTTGTATCTACTGATTTTATAGATTTACAACCACAAATATCACATGATGTTTTATTTGTTTTATAACATGAAGGACACGACAATAATAATATAAATATAGTACCTTTTATATAATTAATCAATTTTTATAAAAAGTTGATTTAATTCTCTATTAGCTTAAATTATATAATATTAATGAATTCTACTAATCAAAAACAACCTTTATTACCAACTAATAATAAACCACAAGTGAGCATTATGGACACCTTTTTACAACAACAACATAATATTCATCTTGTACACGAATCTTATGAAGGTTCATTATTTATGACTACCAATAATGTTATTAAAGTTTTAAATACCAATCGACTAGATGATAGTGACCTTGAAAATGCATTAAAAATGACAATTGAATTCTCTGAGAAAATTCCGGAATATGTTCCTAAATTTTATTCAGTATATAAATTGCCTGGTGAAATAGCGATCACTATGGAAAAAATCTATGGTCAAACATTAAACCAATATATAAACTCACTTACAACTCGGGATTATAGTCCAGAAGAAATTTTTACAGTTGTTTCTTCTTTATGTAGTGCTACAGATGCTCTATTTAAATTAGGATATATTCATGGTGATTTAAACAAAAATAATATTTTGGTAGAACCATCTTTAAAAGTAAAACTTATCGATTTCACACAATCTGATTTGATTACTGCGGTTGATCCAGGTGATTGTAAGACTTTAGAATTATATAATGAGCAACTTTATATTAGTGTTATGATAGCTGACTTAATATTTTTAAAAAAACATCCTAATATTTTAAATACAAATATATGTCAAGCTATTAAACAAATTAAGGATTATACTGTAGACGATGTCATTGGTGATGATGAAATCGCAACTAAATTGTTTAATATTTTCAATTTATATCGTCCTTCGTGGTTTGTAATTGAAAATTATTGAAAAACTTTATTTATAAAAAAATGATTTTATTTTTTGATATTACTTTGTTACATCTCAAAATCTTCTGGAGTCCCACCGTTATCACAATGATAATCTAACCAATTAGAAACACGAGACGGATGGAATGCCTTCTCCATAAGTTCACTGTAAATAATTTTGGACCGTTCCTTACTCATTTCCTGGTAATCCTACTCCACATCAAAGAATGACTTATTCATAACAAGTTCAGGATAGAAATTCATAATTGCCTCTTCGCTAATTTTTCCTTGTTTTAACAGTTTTTCAACCAACATCAATCCATTAGGATTTTCTACAAGATTCCAGATATTTCTATTATTAATAATTTTTGTTGCACATGCTTCAATGTATGCAAGTGCACTTTCACTTGGATTATACAAGAGACTATCAAAATCAATAATATGTTGATTTTCAAATAGTATATGAAATGCATTTGGGTTTTGTGACAAGCTACTACTATATACAAGATCCAAATTTTGCTCAATGATCCGGATAGCATCTGGATGCGGATTAGAGCTGAAAAAATCCCAATTAATCTGGTCCATATGTTGTTTCATGATTTCAATACCAGATGGATTACCTGATAGTACTTCAAAATTAATCTTATGGGGATTGTTTTGAAGAATACGAATTGCAATTTCATGTTCATTTCCAGAAATGTGTCGCCAAAAATCATCATCAATCTTATCTATGTGTTTTTCCAGAAATTCAAGAATCACCTTATTATTGCTCCTACATATTGCTCTCCAGTCAACGGGCTCAAATTGTTCAAGATATTGCTCCAAGAGAGGAGCAATATTTGGATTAGGATTTTGAATCAATCCCCACAAATCTACTAACTGGGGATTCTTCTTTAACATTTCAACTGCCCTATCATGTGGGTGTTTAGAAAGACCATATTTATAAGCAATAAAATATGGGGAATCAGCACTAACAGGAGAGGTTAATACATGATTCTCATGAGGGTTCAAAAATGGAATACTACGAAGACGACCAGGAAGTGGATCATCTGCTGGCCATATTCTACTCTCTACAATATTAATAAGATATTGGTGTTTATAAGTCTTGGTCTGATTAACAGCCATAAACACTTTAAGTATTATTGGTTATTAATAAATTAATTTCAATTTTTTATGGGAAAAATATTATTTAATCAAAAATCATATCACCATTCACATGACTATTTGCATAACAAGAATCAGAATAATGTCCAGACCTTCCACATCTGAAACATTTATTTGATTTATTATTTGATTTTTTAGATTTACAATGAACATTTTGATGAAATCGTGCACCTTTTTCTGTCTCAAATTCTTTATCACAATATTCACAACAATATACTTCTACAAAATTAATTAATTCTTGGCCATTTTTATCAGTCTTCGCGTAGCAATTATCTTCACTATGACCGTCTCTTAGGCATCTAAAACAGACTACTTGTGAAGTGGGTTTTTCTAAATTAGGACAAAAAGAATGGAAATGATTCCCACCACATTTAAAACATTTATCAGTTGAACCATTAATCATTCTATTAATCGTATTAATATTTTCTTGACTTAATTCAATTTGACAAAAAGAACCGCCGCGAACATTATCAATCCCATATTGTTTCATATATTTTAATGTATATTTGTCTTCATCAAAATCATCGCAATTAGGAATTATTTCTATAACTTTAATAGGTTTGTGCTTTTTTGTCCATGCTGAACCAGAATTATTAAAATGTTGTTCAAGTCTAAATTCTGGATTATTTGTTTTACCAACATAGATTTTATTATTAGAACATTCTAAAATATAAATATTAGTTGATTTAGAATCAGTTGATTTAGAATCAGTTAATTTATAACCACAAATATCACATGATGTTTTATTAGTTTTATAACATGAAGGACATGACATTGATAATATAAATAAAATATTATTTATATTATAAATCAATTTTTATTTTGGATATCTATTAATTTTCATTACCATCCATACAATCATTAATATAATTAATTACTTCATCTAATAAACCATTCTCATTATAGTACTTGCATTCACCATGTCTGCAATCTTCTTCATAATATTCTAAGTTTTCTAAAGTACCGTCATAATTATATTTTTTTGATTCTCCATTTAATTTACCATTAACATAATAACATATCCTATTAATTTGACCATTATCATAATATTCTATTTCTTCACCATGCTTAATTCCATTAACATAGTTACAAAATAATTTTGGTCTAATATCTGTTTCACTATCTGTTTTATAATAACTTTTATATATTCCTTCCATTTCATCATTTAGTATAAAAACTTCACTTGCTAATACAAAATTCTCATAATATATTTTTTTGACTGACATTAATTATATAATATAATAAAAGCTTTAAGTTCTATCATTCATTGCTCTAATAAATTCATCTTTAATTTGTTCTTCAGTATAGTTCAATTTTAATAGATATCTTTTAACATCATTATAATCAGTCCAATCATCTGCACTGTCAAATTCATTATCATATAAATATCTAAAACAAAAATATGGTGATAGATTTTTTTGTGTTCTTAAACATTTCCATGAGTCATAATAACCATTAGTTTCAATTAAGAATTCTTCACTAAATTGGTGCTGTGTTAATAGACTATGCATCCAGCTTAATTTATCATGATTATTTAATAAATCTATTTCAAATTGATTCATTATTATAAGTATTTAAATAAATTTTTCCATATGAATAAATTTTCTTTTATAAAGCTCTGTTAATATATCTTTTAAATAATATTCACTTTTATGCACTTTATATATATTAATAAGCTCAAGTTTTTTATCAAATAATATACTCTCTAATTCATTTTTTTTAATAGAATAATCTTTTAATTCTGTCATATTATCAGGATCATTATTATTCATAATATATTTTTTATATATAGTATTAAATTTATCCTTATTTATATTTCCAGGTAATGATCTAATATACATAATTTCGTTTAATTGATTTTTTAATAAACATGTTTTATCATAAATATTAGTAATATAATTAATTTTTACTAAAATTGTATTATAATCATTACAATCTTGTAAAAATGTAGATGTGTCAATATTTTTACCAAGACAATCTTCAGAATCACGATGGCATTTTCTACAATTAATACAATAATCATATCCCAATAATTCAAAATTTAATTTATCAATTTGTTTTTGAGATAATTCCAAATTAGTGTAATCACCACCTCTAACATTATTTATGCCATATTTTCTCATATTTATTTTAACAAGTTCATTTATATTAGTATTATGTGAATCATAATTAAAATAAATAATTCGAATTGGTTTATATTTTATATTTTCCCAATTATTTATAATATTTCTTTTAATTGGTTCTGTTTCATGAATTTGTAATATTTTATCAGAATAATATATATCAACAAATAAAATATTATTTTCACATTCAGTTACATATTCATATTGTTTGTCTATAGACATTATAAATAATAATTCTTAATCTAACATTTTAATAAATCAATTTTTACAATTAATTGGTATTAATACCATTCCAATTAGATGGTTTCTTAATTTTATATTTATCCATAAATTCATCCATATTATTACCACCAATAGATTTATTACAATGACCACAAATTGGACGAAGATTTTCAATAGTTACTTCTCCGCCATTTTTTTCGCTTTTAATATGACCACATTCAAAATTTGTATTAGAAATTTCTTCAGCATCACAGCATAAACATTTACCAATATTATTATCTTTGCCAATATATGTATTCCAAACAATCTTACGAACAGCTGCTGGAATTTTTTCTTTCTTCTTTTTAGGTGTTTTAGTTTCTTTATTATTTTCAGTTTGTGTTTGATTAATATTTAATATATTAACTGGAATAATTTCTTTTGGTTTAATATTTAAATTTTGAAATTGTTGAAATTGTTGTAATGAACCAAAATTATTATTACTAAATGGATCATTATATTCCTGTTGCATCCAAATTGGTTTTATTCCTCCATTAAATGTCATTAAAATTATAATAAATTTAACTTTAATTAATTATAAATCAATTTTTTATTTTGTACCTAACTTAATTGTCTTTTTTAGTCTAACAGAAGCATTACGAGATGCTTTATCATAAACAGTCTTATCATCATCATTATCGCTGTAATCTTCTGTTGATTCAGATACAGATTCAGAATTATTTTCTTCATCTGCACTTAAAAATTGATCTTCGACTGGTTTAGGCAAAGGAGATGAATCATTAGAATAAATATCTACTAAAATATTAAATACATTATCCATTCTTTTAGATATATTATTAAATGCATCAATTGACCTATAAGCATCATGAACAGAAACATGTTCAATACCATCTATTTTATGTCCAAAACGATAATAAATATAACTAATCTCTGGAATTTGATTAAATAGATACAGATGAGTTTTATACCAATATTTATAAATGCTTAAATTATATTTATGATAATTTATTATTATTGCTCCTCGAGATAAATCATTGATATAAGTCTCTAATAATTTGATATGATAATTTAATTTATCATCTGTTAATTTAGCAATTACTGTAAATAATTCTTCAATGTATTCATAATATTGAGAATATTCAATACCTGTATTATATAATTTACCTAATTCATTATTATCAATAGGCATACATTGAAATCTAGTTTGAAATTCACTACTAAAATACATATCTAAAGCAGTTGAAATATATTGACATTTATTATTATTTGTAATACTATAAATTGATTTAACTAGTCGAATAATAATCTGTGATAAATAAGGTTCATCATTTGTTACACTTAAACTATTATTTATAGATGTCTTAAATTTATTCATATCTATTTTATTAATATTATATAATTCTGCAAAAATTTTATCATCATATTTTTGTAATAATTGGTCATTTAATAATAAATATCTCTTATCAATTAATTTATATTTAGAATCATCTAATGGATTTGAACCAATGAACCAATTTTTAATTTT
>JACCEB011142655.1_pt1 | contig 11205 bp, 17 predicted proteins | sample 7454761 | NCBI WGS metagenome assembly JACCEB01 (sample SAMN15323454, study PRJNA562643) | freshwater metagenome | isolation source: river surface water | place: USA:Blue River Watershed | collected 2017-08-18 | reverse complement strand
TATACTTTTTATTCATCACGTCTTTGATGGTATATACACCATTATATCTACCCGCATTTCTTATCCTGATTTTTTTATTAAACCCCCAACCTTTCTTTTTAAGGTCTCTCGATACCGCAACTATCTTATGTCTGCCGGGGTTTAATGTGTCAATTTTAAAACCAGATGCTGTTATATGTGGTGTTGAATCTGTTTGAACTGATGTTGGACTGTAAATTGTAAGAGTAACAAATTCTTTTATTGCACTCACACTTGGAATCATCTTTACTGGTTCCACTATTTTTAATAATGTACCTGATGATTGTGGCAACAGCAATAATAAAAGAAGTACTATTCTCATACGATTAGTTCTCGATATTAAACGTTTCACCATTTGCGTTAATTTCCATAAACCATATCGTACCCTCATCAAACTGAAGGTCAGAATCATTTATGTCAGAATCCATATACAAATCCATCGGAGCAAGTTCATCTTGTTCTTCTTCTGTTAATGGTTCCTCCCATTCGATTTCATCGACTTCGATACTCCCATCAGTTGATTCACCTAAACTTAAATTACCAAAGTCAAAGCTCGACATTTCTTTCAACTCCTTTTTTGATAGGAGTTCGATTAATTCTTCAAGTCCAAAATTTTCCGACTCAACTTCTGAGTGTTTCCAATTTGTTTGTGATTCACAATAAAAACCTTTTTCTCTCCATCTACCATTGTGATAACAAATTTCAGTTAACGCATATTTTGTTAACTTGAGTTTTATGTTTACATCAGAATCTTTTGGTAGTTGTTTTAGTTGTTTTACTATTTCTTTGTTTTTCATAAAATTATCTTTTCGGTAAAAAAATCCAACAAAGGATATAGATGAAAGTGACTGCGGCTACCGACATTCCAAAGGTAGCGCCACCAACACCTAAATAAAGAATAATGAAAATTAATCTGAGAATACTTGATGATATCTGTGTTGTTTCAGATATTCCTCCGATGATACCTCCGAGCCAAGAATCTGTTGATGAACGATGAAATGATATCATATTTTTTATTTAACGGTTTCTTAATAAAATCCAAAAAGGAGAGTTTGGTGAAGAACCAACTCTAATTGGTTTTCTTACTTTGTGTTTATGATACTTGTTGTGCGATAAATTATGGTGCCTCATTCCAGCACCAACAACGTAAAGTCGAGGACTACAAGATGTGATTGTTAATATCACAATACAAATTAAAAAATTACGTTTTCCGAGCATAATGTATGTTTATTATACCCAAATATAGGAATTTTTTTTGAAATAAAAAAATATTTTAACCTTGAAGCGCGTATTTGATTACCCAATACACAAAAGTAAACCCCCAATAAAATATGAAACCACCTAATATTGAGGCGATTATAATGAAAATTAATTTGGTTATAGCTTCTTTCTTGTTGCTTTCCATAACTCTATATTATTTAATATGTTTATAGCTAATTCTTGATGACCATATTCTGAATAATGACCATCAACAATCATCCCTATTGTCTCTTTTGTTATGGTTTCGTACTCACTAAGTGATAATATTTCACCGTAAAATTCTTTTAAATATGGGTCAGATTCGACATCCTTTAGTGAATGTCCCATAAAGGTCCATATAAAAGTATAAACGTTATTATCACATATCTTCTTTATTACTTTAGTGTAATCAGAAACCTCTTTATAATATATACTATAAGAATCACGATTCACCCCAATTTCCTCTAAACTTTTTACACTTACATACTTGTTTGGGGATTCGCAACCAGCTTGAACCATAACCTTTTCAAACGTATTGTTTTCACTTGCAATTCTAAATCTGTTTAGGTAAGTCCAATTGAGAATTACAATATCTCCATCAACAAATTCATTCATTTTTGATATAAATGTGTGGAATATTTCGGTGTTCGAAGAACCAGCAGATGCTAGTGTTTCAAAATCACAATTCAATTCTTTTGCAATCACCTCACCATATGAAAGTGGTGAATATCCTTTCCACTTATGATATCTAACACGATAATCACTGTTATGATATTTTTCAGTATCAAAATCACTGAACTTTTCACCAAAAGAATCCCCAAAAATCCACACTTTCATATTACAAAGAATGTATTCTTCTTATTATATCGTTATAAAAATAATCAGCAACAATTGATTGTCCATCATCACTGAATTTATTATCAATTACATTAACACCCTTTTCTTTAAAATAATTAACTAAACAAGTTTCAGATTCATTACACAAATAAGCTCTTTTAGCTTTGAATGATTTTCTGTTAGGATATATTAATCTATCTTCGTTACTTGACCAATAGAATGTTGTGAAACGTCTACTCTTTGATAGTTCATCGATTAAGTTCTCGTAAAAATAAATTTGCTCACACCATTTTTCAGATTGTCTATCTCGGATTGTGCAATTAATATAATCTTTAGAAATATCTTCAAACCCCATATCGTTTTTTGATAGATTAACCAACTCACTACCAACTGCAACTCTAAAATTTTCAACCAAACCCCAACCGATGATAACAATATCACCAGACGATATTAAGTCGCTACAGTAACAAAAGTCATCGAATATTTGATAGTTGGATGTTTTGTCGGATGAAAAGTTTTTTATTTCCCATCCAAATTTTTCAGATAAAAGATTTGGCCAATTTTTAATTTCTTTATTTTCATTTTCGGTGCTAAAAGAATCACCGAATATCCAAATAGTTTTATTCATTTTAAATAATTTTTTTTGTCAATCCTAAATTGTGAATGATATTTTCATAAAACAATTCAGATTGTTTTTGATGTCCAAACTCACCTAAATGAACATCTTGAATTAAACCTTTAGTTTCTTGTTCAACAGTTTTTCCTCCTGATTTAAGTATTAAATCTATTGCACCTTTACTTGAATTTTGCAATAGATATTTCTTTTTATTTTTAAAACTTGCAGATTCCTCATAAATTATTTTTGAGTCGCTCGACCAAAAAAATACATTAAAATTTTTTGATTCTGCCAAATTTTCTATTAAGTTTTCCCAATCATAAATATCTTGAACCCATTTTATATCGGATTTATCAACAATCATCATTTCTAAAGTTTCTTTAGAAAACCCCGTTGTTGATTTATCAAAATATTCAAGTCCATTAGGATGTATGGGTGAAAATTTTTTTGTTTTATGATTAATATTTTCTGGTATTATAAATCTTGCCAATTGTGTCCAACCAATTATTACCATATCACCTTCTGCAATTTGGTCACATACTTTTGAAAACTCCCATAATATTTGACTATTTGATGAACCACCCATTCCTAAGTTTTTACATTTATAACCTAACATTCTAGCAAGACGATGTGGCCAAACTTCAGGTAATGTACCTCCTCTCCATTCTTTATACTTTGTATAATTGTTAGGGGTTCCATCGGCATTTACAATTGGATGATATTCACCAGTGTAACTACAACCAAATGTCCATAATGTACTCATTATACTAATCCGTTTCTGTAAATTGAGATATCGTATAAGAATGCTTTTGCCATTACTATATGACCAGTCTCACTATAATGCTCGTCATCAGGAAGAAGACCATTCGTTTCTTCTCTGATTGATTTTGCGCCGTACTTTCTTAAGTAAATTGTTAAATCATCGTCGGCTTCGGGAACTAATACTTTATAATTTTTTTTAAATTCCTTTGATTCTTTGTTGATAATGTTTTTATCTGCGGACCAAAAATATAATTCAAAATTTTTAGACCTACCCAATTCTTTAATTATTTTCATATATGAATAAATCTCCTCACACCAAGCTAAATGTGTTCTGTTTACTAATATCTCATCCATCGCTTGTCTTGTGAATTGTTTATGGATATATGCTTCCGATGGGATTACACTATTAATTTGATGACTCCATCCGTGACTAACATTAATCACATCGAACCTATTAATTCTTGACCATTCAATAATCACTACATCATCTTTTTCTATTTTATGACTGTTCGCAGCAAATCGATTGAATATTCTATAATTAGAAAAACCAGGATATCCCAAATTAACTTTTTCCAATCCTAATTCTTTAGCAACTATTGTTGGCCAAATGTCAGTATCCCCACCTCTAAAATTGCGATAACGTATATCATTATTTTCTCTTTCGGGGTCATCACCAGGTTGTAGATAAGAAACATAATTCCTTTCTGCGGTGAAGCTACATCCAAATGTCCAAAGCTTTCCCATATGTTGTTATAATATATCTTTTTCAGGTAGATTCTGTACCTCTATCATTATTTCTGTTATTTCTTCTTCAGTTAAAAATCCAATCGGTCGTTTACAAATCGGAGTGTCAAAGATTGCATCTAATTTTTTATTTATCGTTATTAATTGATAAAGACCCATTTCACCACCCAATGATGAGGCGTTATCTTTTGAGACACTTACCCCATAACCATTATCAAATGTAATAACCGAATGTTGTCCATCGTGATGGTAATGAAATTCAATATCTTCGAAAGTCTTATATTTCATAGCGATTTCATATACTTTAAATGAGACTCACAATCTTCTATTTTTTTATGGTATAGTTCTCTAATTAGTTTACCTAATTCCTCATTTGACATTGTTGATAAAATGTATTTAGATTCAACCATCAAACTTTTTTTACCTTCTTCGTAGAGTTCTTCTAATTGTTTGATGTAAATGTTTCTATCAGATTTTAGTGACATTTTCAATCTTGTTTATTGCTATCACTTTTGTTGATTCCAACTCGACTTGAGACACGTTGTCAACTTTGACTTTATGTTTTTTTGAAAACCACATACCTAAAACATCTGCAGCTTCATAATTGTACATATCAAAATTATCAGAAATAAACTCAACATCTTGTTCCAAAACCCACAAAGAGTTATTTAAACTATGTTCACCACTTTGTTCAAATGACATCCTGAAATGAATATCATCGTTTGTTAAAAACCTAATTCCGTTTCTATTTTTTAGAACATACTTATCGTATCTCTTATCTAAACTATCAACGATTTCCTCACTTAGCATATAATCTGTTATTATTATAAACTGCCACTTGATTACCATTTCGGGCAATCAAACCGTATTCTTTAATCACATTTTCGTGAATAATTTCGGTTGACTCGTTTATGTATTTTGAAATAATGTTTACAAATCCATAATTGGATTCATCGACTTCATCTTGTTTTGTGTTTGGTAATCCACAATATCTGGCTTCTCCAACTTCGCTGATAAACATTCCACTGTAAAATCCCTTCAATCCATAATAGTCAACGAATCTATCGGCATTACACCATATAAAGACATTACCTTCCTTTTCTTTTAAGATAGGAACAGCGTGTTGGTCAATAATGTAGGGAGAGTTTTTAAATCCCGAGTATTTGAATTTACCTACCGAAAATAACCCGCCAGGAGCCCCGTGACCCATCATCATAATTCGGTCGTGCTCCTCCATCATTTTTAATAATTCAGTTTTGTCGATTCCTCCTTGCACAACTGTTTTATTTGGTATGTCTTTATAGACAACATCCAAAAATGTTGTTGAGGAATCCTCTGGATGTATAATTAATGTTTTCATACCACAAAGATATTAAATTATTCGAATATTCCAAAAAATAACAAATATAAAGTTATTTTTTTTATATTTTATAGTGTACATCGTTGATAATCATATCAACACGTTCTTTATATCCATCCTCAGTGTCACATCTATCCTTTACGGTGTTTACCGAATGAATCACTGTGGTGTGGTCTCTATTATTTATAAACTCACCAATTCTTTTTAATGAAAAATTAAATTCTTTTTTCATTATGACACAAAAAATATGTCTTGCCTCGGATATTTCTTTTTTTCTACACTTGGATAAAACATCCTCAACTGTGACACCACAATTTTCCGCAACTATTTTCAGAACATCCATTGGATTTGAAATAGTTCTTTTGTGTTTCTTGTTTTTAACAATGAGTTCTTTTTCTTTAATACCTGGAAAAACGTAGGGACTAATCATATTATTGTTTTAAAATTTGATGTAACTAATTCCACCTTGAGTTCCATTGAGTGGGTTTCCGTATTTTTTAACAGCATCTTCTCTTGAAATGATTTTAGAACCTTTGTGATAGATTGTATACCTCCAAGGTCTATCGGGGAATCTTGGTGTAATCCCACTCCATCTTGAATGTACAGATGGTGAATATTTTTCAAGTCTAACTACTCTACCTTCTAACACTTTATCCTCAGAAACTTCAAGATAAGTCATTCCTTCATATAGTTTTGCTCGACTTGGACAATTGTACATTACGGCATAACCACATCCAGAAGAAATCTCCAAATCCTCATCACTTCGTGCGGAAATGAGAAGTGCGGTATCATTCGGTACGAACTTCTTTTTTTCTTTTGATTCAAACTCAATTAACTTTTTCAAGTTAGAACCAAATCTTTTGATTGCTTCTTGAGGCGAATCAAACATCTCTGTACAAATACCCTCTTTTAATTCTACTTTAAATTTTTTAAATTCCATAATATTAATGTTGTGAATTAAGTACTAATTGTTCTCTAACTGCTCTTTCCTCGTTTCTAACTCTAATAAAATCCTCCAAAGCCGGCATTTCCATTTCCACAGGTGCTTCTTGCATTGGGGATGGTACCTCAGCTTCAACAGCCTCGGAAATTGGTCGAATTGATTCTGTTTGATATTTTTTTAATTGGGTCTCCTCTTTTTCTCTTAACTCATCAGATAAAAGAAAACGATTTGTTTTCGCATCTTTGCTTTTGGATACATCTTGAATTAGTTTTCTAATCTCATCCGTTAACTCTGTATCCAATGAATCAATTCTACTATCCTTTTGATTCCAAAAAGAAAATTCGGGGTCGTTTTTATCTAATGAATAAAAAGATGCCACTTTATATCCAGTTAGTTTATTGATACAATAAATCAAAACCCCTTTCTTTGAATACTTCAAAAAATATTCAGGATTACCTTCCGATGTTGTGCACCATTTTGTATTTGAGCCATACTTTTTTGAAGAGTAATATGTGAGCGGCCTAACAACTAACCATTCATCCGTATCCATCAACTTGACTACTTCCTTTTCAAGACTTTTGTTCTCTATTTTCATCTCAGCAATACTAAGTTGATTTGTTATATCATCAAAATTTTTATATTTGGTGAGGTCGTTTTGTGATATCAACCCTCTTTCATTGTATTCACAAAATTGTCTCCATTGTCTTAAGTCAGAATAATTAAAAAAGCTGTCAATAAATCGACCGATAAGTAAAATTTGAACATCGGTGAATTTATCTAAATCATCCATTGTTATAAATGAAAACTCTCTTGTGAGTATTAATTTAGATTCATTGACATAGTCCTTAAGGTTTTTTGTTTCTTTCATTATTCTTAAAACTGTATCCGTGTACTTACTTTTTTTTTCGGGACTAAAAAGTTCAAGGAAATCCACAAGACTTATACAATTTTCAGGATTGTTTTTTAGTTCTTTAATTTTAGACATTGCAAAGTTTTTTATATAAAAAATATATAGAATTTTTATTTATTTTCCAAATTTTTTCCACCACTTCTATCCCATTTTGCCTTTCTTAATTCTGGTGAAAGTTGGTGAGACTCATCTATTGTGTGTGCAACTTGAACTCTAACACAAGTTTGGGGTAGTCTTTGATTCATAAAATAATTGTTAATATAACCCATCATATTCGCACTTCCAATCGGATTGGCCGAGTGTACATATACTTGAGGTAAAGGTATTCCTTTTTCAATACTTTTTGCCACTAAAAATTTGGCACAATCCATACCAGTTTTCTCATTAACAATATTATCATAATTTAATGTGAAATTGTTTTTCACATTTGTATAGTACTCGTACATCGATTCATCACCCAAGTCGTGGTCAAGTGAAATTACTTCATAAGCGTCCAATCCATTAAATCTTACGTGAGAAACAAATTCATCATAATTTCTTACCACGACCCATCTCTCATCATTTGGTGTTCTGACATCATCCAAATAGAGCCAAATTTTTTCTTTAATCATTTTTTTTAAAAGGTTTTGAATATTCAGGATATAGTCGTTTCCATATTAATTCGTCTATATCTTTATTGTCATATAAATTGAAAAGTATTGCCTGCATTTCTTTTGGTTTTTTTAATACAATTTCTGCAACTTCTTTTCTTGTCATATCTTCTTTTATCTCTTTGAAGTACATAAACTCAGCCATTGCCTTAGTTATGTCAAACATATTTCTAAGTTTATTAACTTCATCTTTAACCCAATTATAAAATTCATCAGGCACTCTATCTAATATTTCATCTAAGGGTTTATTATCCTTTAGATATTCCCATATGTCTCTATTAGATACGTTGGTTAATATTTTATGGAGACGTTTATATTCCTCACCTTTAACCTTCATCCTGAATCCGTTTTTGAAACGAATCACATATCCTTCTTTATCATTTGGGATTTCTTCTTTCAATAAATCGAATCCTTCTCCCCAAGTTTTATACAATGTCACAACAGGAAATCCAATATTAGAAATCATATTATTGAGTCGAATATCTTCATCTCCCCCACGAATATTAACTTCGTTTCCTGTTTTTGTTTCAATCACACCCAACAAAACAACATCTTCAAAATCATAATCACAAACAATTCTATTTTCTTTGTAAATGATTTCAAACAAATAAGTGTAGTCAGGATGTAGTCTTTCGAAATTATACTTCCCTAAAAGTTCCTTACCTCTAATTGCTTGTGGAGATGTGAATGACCCTCTTGTTGCTATTATCCATTCCTTATTGTGACAAAAAAGTATTCCTAATGAACCATCCATTTTTTCATACACCTCAAAATATTCATTTGGTATTTGTTCTGGTGTATGTTCCTCATAATTAAAGAACTTTTTAAATGGTCGAGCAACTATGTTACCTTCGGTATCAGTAACAAGTCCACGGCACATCATTGTAACATCATCCCATAATCTTTCATATTGAACCTTTGGAGAATAATTCCATATCAATAAATTATGATTAGGGTGAGTTTGTTTTAAAATTAAACCATCTTCATAATATTTTTCTAATACTTCTATCACTCTTTCATATGTTGTAACAAATCGATGTGATGGTCAAGTGCCCCAAGCTCAGAACCTGTTGGCAATTTCTTCAACATCTTTATCACCGTATGTAATTCATACGGTTCGAAATCAGGATTACCATCCATACCAATATCCATACGACGACCATTAGTTATTTTAGACTGGTGTGGTAAATGACAATGTCCGTGTAAATGAACTCTACCTTTACGTAAACCATTCCAACTTGATATTGGATAGTGCATACATTCTATCGTTTCACCGTAGTATTGGAATTGTTCAAACCAACTTACCGATAAGAATAATCTTTTCACATCTCCACGGTTTCTATCAATGTGGTGGTCGTGGTTACCAAGAATCAAGTGAATATTCTTACATACTAATCTATGATAGAACTCTTCGATGTTTTCAAAACCACCAAAGGACCAATCACCAAGATGAATTAAAACATCATCTTGACCAACAACATTATTGATGTTGTCAACAATTGCGGCATTCATCTTATCAATTGTATCAAATGGTCTTGTCTGTGTTTCGGGTACCGAACCATCAGGCATACGCCATTCAGTTACACCCCTACATATGTTTTTATGACCATAATGTGTGTCGGATGTTATCCAAACTTTTATATTATCATCTAACTTTATCATCTAATCAAATTTACATATTTTTTATGATATTAAAAAATTTTCAAAAAAAAATCCCCGAGAATTCGGGGATTGTTATTAGAGTTTTATTTCAAATCTCTCTTTCATCACTTGTACCTTATCATCCGGTACACCGTGAATGTTTTCCCCTTCGTGTCTGTTTTCAACAATAACCGAGTGAACTCTGTAGTTATATCTATCGGCAATTTCATAGTATTTTTCCATCTCCCATTCTTGGGTAAAAGTATTAGCAACAACTATTCTTGAGAACTCGTTTTTCATTCTTTCCGCACATTTCAAAAGACAATCGTTGTGTGCTTCTTTTAGTTTAGTTGGGTCAAAATTGTAATTACCTTTATTATCTATAAAAAAGTTATCTGCCGACAATATACTTGGAATTTCTCCTTTTACACATCTTAAAATGACTTCCCCAAGAGTAGATTTCCCTGAACCAGGGACACCCCTCAATAATATTAAATCACCTATGTACTCTTTATCACTCATAACGTTATTTTATAAATATCTACCCCGCAAAAATACTAAATAGATTCGTAATCTATATCACCATATTCATCAAAATCGTCATTTTCGTCGTGACCTTCACCATCTTGAGCTTTTCTATATGCCTCACAGATACTTCGAGCCATTACCGTGTGTGTCCAACTTTGAACACAACTTCTTGAACATTGAATTGTATATTCTTCCTCTTCGTTGTCCTCCCAACCCTCTTCTTCTTCACAATCATCGGTAATTATAACTTTAGTTTCAACTGGTCGGTTGAATTTGTCTGTAGCCTTGATAACGTCGTCTCTAAATTCAATAACCTTATCAAAAGATTCGAAATTAAAGGAAAACATACCTAACTCAGACTTAAGAGTTATGGTGATATGTTCATTAGGGTTTTCCTCATATTCGCCTTGTTTATTGTGTGTAACATAATAACCATCAGACACACCAAATTCAACCTGAGACTCTTCAGGGTATAAACTAATCCAAGAATCTGGATTATCTTTTACCATTTGTTTATATTCATTTTCTAAAGATTGTAACTCTTTAATTGCATCTGAATACCTCTTCGTAAATTCCTTATTCCATTTTTTTGTATACTTTGCCATATATTTTAATTTACTGGTTTATATAACATTGGTGACTGACCATAAACAGGAAGCTTTCCATCCCATTTTTCAATCCAAAGTTGTTGTAATAACATTGGGGTAAGGGTTGCTTGTTTCAATCTATTTGCCTCTGCCTCCGCCTTTGCTGATGTTAACATAGCTTGAGCGTTACCCTCTGCGGTGGCAACTTTAATCTTTGCCTGAGCCTCGGCGGTTTTCACTTCATTTTCGGCTCTTAATGCGGCTTGTACCGCGTTATTCTTTGCCTCAATGGCTTGTTTGAATGTTGCAGGATATACTAAATTCGACGTAAATTGATTGACAATAAAACCTTCATTCAATAATTGTGATT
>JACCEB012066037.1_pt1 | contig 11215 bp, 8 predicted proteins | sample 7454761 | NCBI WGS metagenome assembly JACCEB01 (sample SAMN15323454, study PRJNA562643) | freshwater metagenome | isolation source: river surface water | place: USA:Blue River Watershed | collected 2017-08-18 | reverse complement strand
CGTCGAGAACAAGCTGCCCGGCTGGCCGGAACGGGTGCGCATCATGCAGGCGAACTGGATCGGCAAATCGACCGGCGTACGCTTCGCCTTCCCGCATCAGGTCAAGGGCGATGACGGCCAGCTGCTGAACGACGGCCAGCTGTGGGTGTTCACCACCCGCGCCGACACCATCATGGGCGTCACCTTCTGCGCGGTCGCGCCGGAACACGCGCTGGCCACGCATGCGGCGAAAAACAATCCGGCGCTGGCCGACTTCATCGCCGAATGCAAGCAGGGAAGCGTGATCGAGGCCGACATGGCGACGATGGAGAAGAAGGGCATGCCGACCGGCCTGTTCGTCACCCATCCGCTGACCGGCAAGCAGGTGGAAGTCTGGGTCGGCAACTATGTGCTGATCACCTATGGCGACGGCGCCGTGATGGGCGTGCCCGCGCATGACGAGCGCGACTTCGCGTTCGCGAAGAAGTACGGCCTGCCGATCGAGCCGGTGATTGCGGTCGACGGCAAGGAGTACAGCACCGACGCCTGGCAGGAGTGGTACGCGGACAAGGAGAACGGTCGTTGCGTCAACTCCGGCAAGTATGACGGGCTCGGCTACCAGGCAGCGGTCGATGCGGTCGCCGCCGATGTCGCCGCGCAGGGCGCCGGCGAAAAGAAGATCACCTACCGCCTGCGCGACTGGGGCATCTCGCGCCAGCGCTACTGGGGCACGCCGATCCCGATGATCCACTGCGCGCACTGCGGCGACGTGCCGGTGCCGGAGAAGGACCTGCCGGTGGTGCTGCCCGAGGACTGCGTGCCGGACGGCAGCGGCAACCCGCTGAACAAGCATGAAAAATTCCTGAAGGTCGACTGCCCGACCTGCGGCCAGCCGGCGCGCCGCGAGACCGACACGATGGACACCTTCGTCGACTCGTCGTGGTACTACATGCGCTATTGCTCGCCGGGTTCGAACGACGCGATGGTCGATGCACGCAACGACTACTGGATGCCGATGGACCAGTACATCGGCGGCATCGAGCACGCGGTGCTGCACCTGCTGTACGCGCGCTTCTGGACCAAGGTGATGCGCGACTTCGGACTGGTGAAGTTCGACGAGCCCTTCGTCAATCTGCTGACGCAAGGCATGGTGCTGAACGAGACCTACTATCGCGAGGATGCATCCGGCAAGAAGACCTGGTTCAACCCGGAAGACGTCGAGCTGCAGTTCGACGACAAGGGCCGGCCGGCGTCGGCCACGCTGAAGGGCGACGGCCAGCCGGTGCAGATCGGCGGCACGGAAAAGATGTCGAAGTCGAAGAACAACGGCATCGACCCGCAGGCCATCATCGACCAGTACGGCGCCGACACCGCGCGACTGTTCACGATGTTCGCGTCGCCGCCCGAGCAGACGCTCGAGTGGTCCGGCTCCGGCGTCGAGGGCGCGCACCGCTTCCTGCGCCGTGTCTGGGCCTTCTCGCATGCGCAGTCGGCGTCGATCGCGCCGGTGCTGACGGCGTCGGCGTCCGACAATGCCGACATCAAGGCGCTGCGCCGCGAGGTGCACAAGGTGCTGCAGCAGGCTGACCATGACTATGGCCGCCTGCAGTACAACACCGTCGTGTCGGCCTGCATGAAGATGCTGAACCTGCTCGAGGGCGCGAAGCTCGACGGCAGCGACGCCGCGAATGCCGCGATGGGCGAATGCCTCGGCATCTTCCTGCGCGTGCTCTACCCGGTCGCGCCGCACGTCACGCATGCACTGTGGTCGGAGCTCGGCTACGCGGCCGCGCACGGCGACATCCTCGACGCGCCCTGGCCCAAGGTCGACGCGGCGGCGCTGGAGCAGGCCGAGATCGAACTGATGGTGCAGGTCAACGGCAAGCTGCGCGGCAAGATCACCGTTGCGAAGGACGCCGACAAGGCGGCCATCGAGGCCACCGCGCTGGCGGACGAGAACGTGAAGAAATTCGTCGAAGGCGCGCCGAAGAAGATCATCGTCGTTCCCAGCAAGCTGGTGAACATCGTCGCCTGAGGAGAGCGCATTGAACCGTGCACGTCGCCGTCTCGCCGCCGCCCTGCTGGCCCTGCCGCTGGCAGGTTGCGGCTATTACCTTCGCGGCAGCCTGCCGAACACGCAGCTGCCGTTCGAGTCGGTCTATCTGGACGCGCCGTCCGACACGCCGCTCGAGCGCGAGCTGCGCACGGCGATCCGTTCGCAGCGCACCGCGAAGCTGATCGACGATCCGAAGGCGGCAGCGGTCGCGCTGCGGGTGCTCAACGACAAGCAGGAACGCAAGGTGCTGACGCTGAACTCGCAGGGTCAGGTGCGTGAATACAGCCTCACCTACCGCATCCGCTACGAAGTGGCGGACAAGGAGAACAAGAAGCTGCTGGAGCCGACCGAGATCGTGCTGCAGACGATCCTGTCTTACAGCGAGTCGCAGGTGCTTGCGAAGGAGCAGGAAGAGAAGCTGATCTTCGACGACATGCGGCATGACGCAGTGGCCCAGATCATGCGCCAGCTGGCGCAGGTCAGGTCGGAGTAAGCGCAGCGATGCAGCTGCGCGCCGAGGCGCTGGACGCGCACCTGTCGAAGGCGCTGGCGCCGCTGTACGTGATCAGCAGCGACGAGCACCTGCTCGCGCTCGAGGCCGCCGACCGCATCCGCGCGCAGGCGCGTTCGTCCGGCTTCTCCGAACGTGAGGTGCTGGTCGCCGAGCGCTACTTCAAATGGGGCGAACTGCTGGCGGCGAACCAGGCGATGTCGCTGTTCGGCGACCGCAAGCTGATCGAGCTGCGCATCCCGGGCGGCAAGCCGGGCAAGGATGGCGGGCAGGCGCTGCAGGACTATGCCGCCGCGTGCGCGGCGTCGCCCGAGGCGGGCGACACGCTGACCCTGATCACGCTGCCCAAGCTGGACTGGGCCACGCAAAAGAGCGCGTGGGTCGGCGCGTTGCAGCGGCATGCGGTCTACATCGAGATTCCGAACGTCGAGCGGCACCAGCTGGCCGACTGGATCGGCCGCCGGCTGGTCACGCAGGGACAGAGCGCCGACCGCGCCGCGCTGGAGTTCATGGTCGAGCGCGTCGAGGGCAACCTGCTGGCCGCGCACCAGGAAATCCGCAAGCTGGGGCTGCTGTATCCTGAAGGCCGGCTGTCGTTCGAGCAGGTGCAGGATGCGGTGCTGAACGTCGCACGCTACGACGTGTTCAAGCTGTCGGAGGCGATGCTGTCGGGCGACGTCGGCCGCGTGGCGCGCATGCTCGACGGCCTGAAGGGTGAAGGCGAAGCACCGCCGCTGGTGCTGTGGGCCATCGCCGAAGAGATACGCACGCTGCTGAAGCTGAAGCTGGGCACGGCCGACGGCCGCCCGCTGGCGGCGATGCTGAAGGAATATCGGATCTGGGGGCCGCGCGAGCGGCTGATGGCGCCGGCGCTGGCGCGCGTGAAGCTGGCCACGCTGGAAGACGCGCTGGCCAAGGCGGCGCAGGTCGACCGCATGATCAAGGGGCTGCGCGCGAAGGATTTCGCCGGCGACGCCTGGGATGCGCTGCTGCAGCTTGCGCTGGCGGTGGCAAGGAAATAAGTAAAGGAAACAATGCGATGGACATTCAGAAATACATGACCGACATCGGCATCGCCGCGCGCAAGGCATCGCGCGCGATGGCCAAGGCCGACACCGCGGCGAAGAACCGCGCGCTGCAGCTGATCGCCGCCGGCATCCGCCGCGATGCGGCGCTGCTGACCGCGGCAAACCAGAAAGACCTCGATGCGGCACGCGCGAACGGCCTCGCGCCGGCGATGGTCGACCGGCTGACTCTGTCGGAAAAGGCGATCGCGACCATGGCCGAAGGCCTTGAGCAGATCGCGTCGCTGCCGGACCCGATCGGCGAGATCAGCAACATGAAGTATCGCCCGACCGGCATCCAGGTCGGCCAGATGCGCGTGCCGCTGGGCGTGATCGGCATCATTTACGAGGCGCGTCCGAACGTGACCGTTGACGCCGCCGGCCTGTGCATCAAGAGCGGCAACGCGACCATCCTGCGCGGCGGCTCCGAAGCGATCCACTGCAACCAGGCGCTGGCGAAGCTGGTGAAGGAAGGCCTGCAGGGCGCCGGCCTGCCGGCCGAGGCGGTGCAGATCGTCGAGACCACCGACCGCGCTGCGGTCGGCGCGCTGATCACGATGCCCGAATATGTCGACGTGATCGTGCCGCGCGGCGGCAAGGGCCTGATCGAGCGGCTGATGAAGGAATCGAAGGTGCCGATGATCAAGCACCTCGACGGCATCTGCCATGTGTACATCGACGACAGCGCCGACCTCGCGAAGGCGCTGCCGGTCGCGTTCAATGCAAAGTGCCACCGCTACGGCACCTGCAACACGATGGAGACCCTGCTGGTCGCGCGCGGCATTGCACCGACGGTACTGCCGCAGCTGGCGAAACTGTATGCGGAAAAAGAGGTCGAACTGCGCGCCGATCCGGAAGCGCTGCAGATCCTCGCCGGCTATCCGAAGCTGACGCCGGCCACCGGGGAAGACTGGGCCACCGAATACCTCGACGCGATCCTCGCGGTGAAGGTCGTGTCCGGCCTCGACGAGGCGATCGAGCACATCAACACCTGGTCGTCGCAGCACACCGATTCGATCGTCACCGAAGACTATTCGCGCGCGATGCGCTTCCTGCGCGAGGTGGATTCGGCGTCGGTGATGGTGAATGCATCGACGCGCTTTGCCGACGGCTTCGAGTACGGCCTCGGCGCCGAGATCGGCATCTCGAATGACAAGCTGCACGCGCGCGGCCCGGTCGGCCTCGAAGGCCTGACCTCGCTGAAGTATGTCGTGCTGGGCCACGGCGAAGTGAGGGCCTGACGGATGGCCTACCCGTGGATCAAGGCGCTGCACATCGTCTTCATCGCTTCCTGGTTCGCCGGCCTGTTCTACCTGCCGCGCATCTTCGTGAACCTGGCGATGGAGACGGAGCCGGCGGCCACTGCGCGGCTGCTGACGATGGCGCGCAAGCTGTACCGATTCATGACGATCCTGATGATCCCGGCGCTGGCGCTCGGCCTGGTGCTGTGGCTGGGCTACGGCGTGGGCATGGGCAAAGGCAATGGCTGGATGCATGCGAAGCTGGCCATCGTGCTGCTGCTGATCGGCTATCACCACATGTGCAAGGCGCTGCTGAAGAAATTCGAGCGCGGCGAAAACGTCCGTTCGCACGTCTGGTACCGCTGGTTCAACGAGATGCCGGTGGTGGCGATGTTCGCCGCAGTGATTCTGGTCGTCGTCAAACCCTTTTAAAACCATAACAGGAGACCCCGATGGGCAAGACCGTCGACTATTTCATCGCACCGCAATCGCCGTGGACCTACCTCGGCCATGCGCGCTTTGTCGCGATCGCGAAAAAGCAGAATACGCAGGTGCTGCTCAAGCCGTGCGACGTGAACAAGGTATTTGCCGCAACCGGTGGCGTGCCGGTGAGCCAGCGCCCGCCGCAGCGACAAGCCTACCGTCTGGCCGAACTGACGCGCTGGAGCAAGCACCTCGGCATGCCGCTGACGCTGCATCCGAAGTTCTTCCCGGTGTCCGGCGAACCGGGCGCGAAGCTGATCATCGCCGCGCAGCATGCGGCCGGCACGGACAAGGCGCTTGAATTGCTCGGCGCGCTGGGCCGCGCCTGCTGGGCGGAAGAGAAGAACATTGCCGATGCCGACACGCTGGCAGCCGTTGCGAATGGCATTGGCCTCGACGGTGCGGCGCTGCTGAAGCTGGCCGAAGGCGAAGCGGTCGCCGCCGACTATGCGCGCAATACGGAAGACGCTATCGCGGCGAACGTGTTTGGCGTGCCGTGGTACCGCGTTGATGGCGAAGGCTTGTGGGGACAGGACCGGCTGGAATTTGTCGAGCAGGCACTGCAAGCTTGATGGACACAGGCGCCTGACGTACAAAGCCACTGGATTTCGGCCTGTGCCGGAATGGCGCATCGAAGGTCGCCGGCTTCCATATCGTCGTCCCGGCGGAGGCTGGGACCCAGGGTGGCATCCCGATGAATGGCGCCATGGGTTCAGCGACGATGGATCCCGGCCTGCGCCGGGATGACGTTGTGGGGGCGGTCAGCTCACCAATTGTTCTCCCGGCCTCTGCCGGGACAATATCGAAGCCGACTCCCTTTGAAGCGTCAACCGGCTTAACCAGCAACACAACCCCGCCGCACTGACCGCAGTGCGGCCCTAACGGACAAAAGGCAACCGATGACTACCCTCTCTTACTCCTACTTCTGCCCCTGCCCCCGCGGCCTCGAAACCGCGCTGGCCGAAGAGCTCACCGAGATCGCCGCGATGAGCAGCACGCTGAAGGTGCACAACACCGTGCCCGGCGGCGTGCACTGCTCGGGCCGGATGACCGATGCGATGCTGCTGAACCTGCATTCGCGCATCGCCTCGCGCGTGCTGCTGCGCATTGCGCACGGCGGCTATGTGAACGAAAACGACATCTACGATCTCTCGCTTGCGGCGATCTGGGAGAACTGGTTCGACCTCGAGCACACGATCCGCGTCGACGTGAATGCGATCAAGTCGCCGCTGAAGAGCCTCGAATTCGTCACGCTGAAGATCAAGGACGGCCTGTGCGACCGTTTCCGCGACCGCACCGGCAAGCGCCCGTCGGTGAACACGCGCACGCCGGACATGCGCATCTGGGGCTTCCTCGATGCGCGCACCGTCACGATCTATCTCGACACCTCCGGCGAAGGCCTGTTCAAGCGCGGCTGGCGCATGGAGACCGGCGACGCGCCGCTGCGCGAGAACCTCGCCGCCGGCCTGCTGCGCACTGCCGGCTGGAAACCGGGCACGCCGCTGCTGGACCCGATGTGCGGCTCGGGCACACTGCTGGTCGAAGCCGCGCAGATGCTGGCCGGCATACCGCCGGGCCTGAACCGCGCATTCGCATTCGAGAAATTCAAGAATTTCCGGCAAGCCGACTGGGACGCGATCCGCGCCGCCGTGAAACCGGCACCGCTGCCGGGCAAGCCGACGATCTTCGGCAGCGACATTTCCGGCGACATGCTGGTCATGGCGCGCAACAACCTGCAGCGCGCCGGCATCAGCTTCGACATACCGCTGAAGCAGATCGATGCGCAGGAAGTGAAGCCACCGACCGGCATCCCCGGCCTGCTGATCGCCAACCCGCCGTATGGCGAGCGCATCGGCGTGCGCGGCGACCGCTCGCAGGAACCGGACGAACTGGCGATGGCCTTCTTCAGCGCATTCGGCAGCACGCTCAAAAGCCGTTTCGCCGGCTGGACCGTCTGCCTGTTCACCGCTGACCTGACCCTGCCGCGCATGCTGCGGCTGAAGGAAGCAAAAAAAACGCCGTTCTTCAACGGCGCGATCGAATGCAGGTTGTTCCGCTTCGACATGGTGGCGGGGTCGAACCGTCGCCCCGCCTGAAGCCCGCTAGCTGAGCTGGTTCCATCCCTGTGCGGTGAAATCCAGCCGGCCCATCCGGGCCGTGCCGTCGGGGTGGAAAACGATGTCGACCGTCGTGGTCGCCTGCGCGTCTTCGATCAGCACGCTTCGGGTTTGGATGCCATCGGCGCCAACTGACAGCAAGCGCGCGGTGTTCTTACCCTGCGCCCCTGCACCGGTCGTGTCGACCTCGGACCGGTAGCTGAGGGTGACCGTACCGTCGGCGGCCTTTTTCAGCCGGTAGCTTGCCTTCGGCGACGTACTGATCACCACCGGCGTGCCATCGTACAGGCCGAGGACGGATTCGGGATTGCCCTTGTCATCGGTCTTCGTGAACAGCAGGTTTTTGACGAACATGCCGAGGTTCTGGCACGCATAATGGCTGACCAGTGACGGCAGCCCCGATTTCAGCGGGTCACCGACAAAGGCGACGAATTCGTCAATCGAATCAAATTTTCCGACCGATCCGTCGGACCGCTCGAATTCGTAGACCGACATCTTGAAGTCCCGCTGGAAGGTCGCGGTCACATCGGTCCGCTGGCCCGGCCGGGTCGATACGGTCTCCTGCTTGCGGGTGTCCTCGATGGTGCCGGCAAAGACCTTGCTGACGAAGGGATGGCTCTCCTTGTTGGTGAGATCAATCGACCACGCCATCTGATAGTGGCGTGAGCGCTGCTCCGCGTCGCTGGCCAGCTGATCGCGGAAATCACTGGCGACGCGCCGGGACCGGGCCGAACTTGATTCATTGCGGGCCGATGTCGGCTCCTGCTCGATCTGCAGGCCGAACTGCTTCGACAGGTAGCGGTTGATCGCCGACCACGAACCGATCTTCGACGCATCGAATTCGCTGTCGGGTCCCAGCAAGGCCATGGCCAGGAATTTCTTCGCGATGGCCTCTTTCAGCTTGTCGTCCCTTTCCTTGCCGGTCACTCCTTCGTTTCGCTTGTTGCGCTGGAAGTCAATGTATTCGAGCGACAGCGCCCGCCGGTACTTCGCCGGCAATTTGTCCAGCAGCGGGTGCGCGCCTCCTTCGGTGCCGGCGGAATGAGACGTCACCCAGCGCGAGCGTGCGAGGTCACCGAGCGTCAGTCCCGCCATGTTCTCCTGAGTCATCGACATCCGGGAAATGCGTTGCATCCCGTCGCGCAACACGTCCCGGACGGTAGCGCTGCGGCCGCGCTTCTGCAATCTGGGTTCGGATGCCGGCTCGGGCTCGGGCGCGGTCTGTCCGGCGACGATGCAGTCGGCACCTTCCGGAATATCGATCGACGGGCCTTGCGCACGGGCCTTCTGCGCTTTCTGTTGCCGTGCACTGCGCTCGGTGTACTGGCGCACCTCGGCGTCGAAGCGCTCTTCCCAACGGGCGAGCGATGCGGCCGCCTCCTGGTCGTCACCGGGATCATCCGCGAGCTCCGCATGATGCTTCAACCCGTGACCGTCGCGCTCCGCGAGCGGTATCGCCTGCGTCGTCGGCTGGCGCGCCTTCATTTTGGGGGCTTTGTCGGCGGCGGTCTGGTTTCCGGCAGTTCGCCTCGTCGTCGAATCGCTCTTCGACTCGGTCGTCACGACGGCCGTCGTTCTCTCGGCCGTCGTCCTCGGCGACAAGGCTCGCATCAGTGCATTGACGGGATTGGATTTGCTCATGCTCGCCTCACCAGGAAAGAAAAGGAAGTACCGGCCGCCTTGCCGAAAAACAATCGCCCGGCAACCCGGCGCGGCAAGCTGTTAGTGACTTTGTGCAACGTTCAGTTCTCTTAATCTAGTGATCGGTCTACCGATCGGTCTACCGATCGATCTGCCGCGCGCAATTAGCGCCTGTCTTTCGGGCGGCGCCGCAGGCAAAGCGGACAGGTGCGTTATCCTTCTCTTTTCCTTGTCACTCCTCAGGTGCTCACCATGCCGCACACCGTTTCCGGCTTGCCCGCGCTGTCCGATCCCGGCCTGCTTCGCGACCATTCCTTCCTGAACGGCAACTGGGTGGATGCGGACACGCGCTTCGACGTGACCAACCCGGCCGATGGCGTCGTGATCGCTTCCGTACCGAATCAGGACGCCGCAGCGGCCGGCCAGGCGATCGCTGCCGCACAGCGTGCGTTTCCGGGCTGGGCGGCAAAGTCCGGCAAGGAGCGTGCCGTCATCCTGCGGCGATGGTTTGACCTGATTGTTGCTAATGCCGATGACCTCGCACGGCTGATGACCGCCGAGCAGGGCAAGCCTGTACCGGAAGCGCGCGGCGAGGTGCTGTATGGCGCCAGCTTTGTCGAATGGTTTGCTGAAGAAGCCAAGCGCGTGAATGGCGATGTGCTGGCATCACCGACCGCCGACCGCCGGCTGATGACGCTGAAGCAGCCGATCGGTGTCTGCGCGGCGATCACGCCGTGGAATTTCCCGATCGCGATGATCACGCGCAAGATCGCGCCGGCATTGGCCGCCGGCTGCACCATCGTGATCAAGCCGGCCGAACAGACGCCGCTGTCGGCGCTGGCGCTGGCCGAACTGGCGCAGCGCGCCGGCATGCCGGACGGCGTGATCAATGTGTTGACCGCCGACAGCGAGCGCTCGGTCGAGATCGGCAAGGTGCTGTGCGCCAGCCCGGTCGTCCGGCATCTGTCGTTCACCGGCTCGACGCCGGTGGGCCGCCTGCTGATGGCGCAGAGCGCGCCGACGATCAAGAAGCTGGCGCTCGAACTCGGCGGCCACGCGCCCTTCATCGTGTTCGACGACGCCGACATCGATGCGGCCATTGAAGGCGCGCTGGCGTCAAAGTACCGCAATGCCGGACAGACCTGCGTCTGCACGAACCGCTTCTACGTGCAGGACAAGGTCTATGACGCGTTCGTGCGCAAGCTGGCCGACGGCGCCGCCGCGATCCGGGTCGGCAACGGCTTCGAGCCCGGTGTGCAGCAAGGCCCGCTGATCGACAGCCAGGCGGTCGCGAAGGTCGACGAGCATGTCGGCGACGCGCTCGCGAAAGGCGCGAAGCTTGAGGCCGGCGGCGGCGCACATGCGCTCGGCGGGCTGTTCTATCAACCGACCGTGCTGTCGAATGTCAGCCACGACATGAAGGTGATGCGCGAAGAGACCTTCGGCCCGGTGGCCGCAGTGGTGCGCTTCACCACCGAGGACGAGGCGATCGCGGCAGCGAACGACACCGACTACGGGCTGGCCAGTTATTTTTATTCGCGCGACATCGGCCGCGTGTGGCGGGTCGCCGAAAAGCTGGAATACGGCATGGTCGGCATCAATACCGGCGTCCTGTCGAACGAAGTCGGGCCGTTCGGCGGCGTCAAGCAGTCCGGGCTGGGACGCGAAGGTTCAAAGTACGGCATCGACGAATACCTCGAGCTGAAGTACCTGTGCATCGGCGGCATCTGACCCAGGCCCGCTGATGCATTCGAACCCGGCGTCGTCAGGACGGCTGGCGCTGCTGCTGGCGGCGCTGTCGATGCTCGGCCCCTTTTCGGTCGACACCTACCTGCCGGCCTTCGGCGCGATCGCAAGTTCGCTCGACGCCAGCGCGATCGAGGTGCAGCAGACCCTGACCGCCTATATGGCGGCGTTTGCGGTAATGATCCTGTGGCACGGCGCGCTGTCGGATGCGTTCGGCCGGCGCAGCATCATCATCGGCTCGCTGGCGGTCTATGCGGCCGCTTCCCTCGGCTGCGCGGCCGCAGCCAGTGTCGGTTACCTGTGGGCCTTCCGCATGCTGCAGGGTGTGTCGGCCGGCGCCGGCGTTGTGATCGGCCGGGCCATCACGCGCGACCTGT
>JACCEB010720123.1_pt1 | contig 11215 bp, 9 predicted proteins | sample 7454761 | NCBI WGS metagenome assembly JACCEB01 (sample SAMN15323454, study PRJNA562643) | freshwater metagenome | isolation source: river surface water | place: USA:Blue River Watershed | collected 2017-08-18 | reverse complement strand
TCGATGGCGGGCAGGAGTCGGTTCAAGTCGTCGTCAGAGCCGGCGTGGCGGTCATACGGTTCGTTGATGGTGATGAGTCCGATGATGTGGCCTTTTCGGTCGCGCAACGGGAACTTGCTGGAGAGCGACCACGTTGGGGCGTGTTGCGCGAACAGGGTGGCGTGGATTTCGTTGAGGAGCGTCCGTCCATCACGGAGGACGAGAAGATCATTATCGCGGAACGTCTGGGCGATGATGCGTGGGAAGAGATCGAAATCGGTTTTGCCAACTACGTCTTGATCGTTCCTGCGGTGGATGGCTTCGCGGAGAGCGCGGCTCATGTAGACATAGCGTGAATCGAGGTCTTTGATCATGAAAAGCGCCTGAGGGATGCGATCGAGTGCATCGAGCATCTCGCGGAGGTTTCCTATTTGATTGAGGAAGTCAGAACGGTCGGGCTCCATGGCCAAATCATACCATTTTTCGGCGGGTGAGCCCCTTGATTTTCGTGACGAAAAACAGGTGAAATCGCTCAGATGAATGCGGTCCAAAAATCGCCTTACGCGTTGCCGTTCAGATTTCAGTTTTTCTCATCCACCGGTAATCCGATGCGGGCGAGGGGTGGGATTTTGGGTGCGATTTTTAGCGTGTTGATGGGGATTTATCCGTCCTCAGCCGAGGTTGTGTCCGGACTCGAAAAGGGAGCTGTTCTGGTGGCGTCTTGCGAGGGCCTGAGTGTGTGGAACCGCGAGGGAGTGACGTCCTTTCAAAAATATTTTCATTCGGGCACTGCGGAGAAGGCGGCGGTGGTTCCGTGGTCGGACATGATTTACGATGCGTGCCGTTTGGCTTCGGGGAACTACTTGTGTGCGGCGCATGAGTGGGTACGGGAAGTGAACCCGAGTGGTTCGGTGGTTTGGGAGTATCGGGTTCAGAAACCTGTGGAGTTGAAAACGTGCGTTCCGCTCCCGAATGGGGACGTGATGACGGTTGATGGGGAGCGGATGGAACTGATTCAGCTCACCGATCAGGGGCGAAGGGTGGCGAGGCGAATCCCAGTGCCAACTGATGCGAAGGCGGCGGTGCATGTGCGCTACAATTTGCTTCGTCGCACGTCAGCGGGAACTTGGTTGGTGGCGCTCCGTTCGGAGAAGGCGTTTGTGGAAATCGACGAGTCTGGAAAGGAGTTGTGGAGGCACGCTGTGCCGGATTTGCCGGTGGTGGCGGAACGTCTCCAGAATGGAAACACACTGATGTCTTGGCGAGGTGGTTTGCAGGAGGTTGCACCGGATCATCGGATGGTTTGGGAGCTCAAAGCCGCTGATGTGAAGGAGTTCTCCGTTGTGTTGTTCGGGGGTTTTCACCGGCTTGCGAACGGCAATACTGTGATTGTGAACTCTGACTGGCATCGAAAAGAGGCGGGAGACAATCGCGTGCAAGTTTGGGAGGTAGACCGCGAGAAGCGGGTTGTTTGGAAGTTGGGCGTGGATGCGTTTGAGGGGAAGAAACCGGGATGTCATGAACCGCGAACTGGGTTGGTGGAACATCGATTGATTGGTCTTCAATGGCTGGGGGGTGAGTCGCCATGAAATGGCTCGCTCGGAATGTGTGGGCATTTTTGTGGCTGCTCATTGCGCGCGCGCTGGCAGTTGATGGTCCGGCGTTTGAGAGAGTTGAGAGGGTGTTTCGAGCGCGTTGTTACGAGTGTCATTCCCATGAGGGGAAGATAAAGGGGGGATTGGTTTTGGATTCCAAGACTGGGTGGGAGAAGGGGGGGGAGAGCGGTCCTGCCGTGGTGCGAGGGAAGCCGGAGGCTAGCCTCCTGATTCGTGCGGTTAGCCACGTCGAGAAGGATTTGCAGATGCCCCCCAAGGAAAAGATTTCGGCGGAAGAAATCGCCATTTTGTCCGAATGGATCCGAGCAGGCGCAGTGGATCCGCGTGAGGCAAAGAGTGACGTTGCGACGCTAAAAGCCGACTCTGGGTGGGAGCAAGAGTACGAGAAACGTTTGGATTGGTGGAGTTTGCGTCCAATGATGAACAGTGCACCGCCTGCGGTTGCAGACGCGGTCTGGAGTCGTGAACCGGTGGACCGATTCATTCGTGCTGCCTTGGATACGAATGGAGTCGTTCCGTCGGGTGTGGCTGACGAAGTCACGATTCGGCGTCGCCTTTCGTTTGTGCTGACCGGATTACCTCCCGTTGTGCATGGCGAGCGTGTTGGGGAGTCCGTGGAAGCGTTTGTTGATCGGTTGCTGCGGAGTCCGCATTTCGGGGAGCGATTCGCGCGGCATTGGATGGACGTGGTGCGGTACACGGACACGTACGGTTACGAGTGGGATAATCCGGCGAAGGGGGCGCACGAGTACCGGGATTATTTGATTCGCGCGTTCAACGACGACGTGGGTTTCGATCGATTGGTGCGGGAGCAAGTTGCGGGAGACTTGTTGGGAGAGGAGCGGGTTCACTTGGAGTCAGGGACGACGGAGAACTTGATTGCGCCGATGTTCTATCACCTTGGGGAGCATCGGCACGGTAGTAGTTTGATGTTCAATGGGATTCATCAGGACATGGTGAACAACAAGATAGACGCTTTTTCGAAGGCGTTTCTGGCGACAACGGTGGCGTGCGCGCGTTGTCATGATCACAAGTTGGAGGCGGTATCGCAGCGGGATTACTATGGGTTGGCGGCCTTGTTTACGGTGCCGCGTTGGACGACTCGGGCGATTGATGCGCGGAGCGTTAATGCGGCTTCGATTGAGCGGTTGAAGGGGTTGCGTTCGGCGGTGAGAGTTGAGTTAGCGCGGGAGTGGAGCCTTGCTGCTCTGACGGGGGATGGATTGAAAGCATGGGCGGCAGCTCATGGCGATGCGTTGAAGGGAGTGGGGTCACCGTTGTCGACGCCGCTTGAGTTTTCAAAAAAGGCGGAGGAGTGGCGCGGGGCACGTGAGGTTGCTCGGAAAGCGAACACGGCGTTTAAGTCGGTGCGGTTGGAGGATTGGGTGATGGAGGGGGATGGATTTACGCACGGATGGGTGGAGGACGGTACTCCCCTGATAGCGCTGGAGGGTGATTGTGTGGTGTCTGGGTTGTTGGAGCGGGGTTGGCACTCGCACGCTTTGAGTTCGAAGTTGTCGGGAAGCCTTCGGACACCTCCTCTGCATCGCGTGGCGGGGCGAGGACTGGCGGTGCGGGTTGCGGGCGGAGTCTTTGGGGGGCACTTGGTGGTCGATGACCACGCGTTTCAGAACGAGACCGTGGCGTTTTACAAGGATGCTGCGCCGCAGTGGAAGGCGTTTGCTGACCCAGCCTTGGTGAATGGAGCGCAGCAGGTTGCGATTGAGTTTTGTACGTCCTTATTGAATCCAAACTTTCCCCCACGGACGGGCTTAGCAGCGGGCTCAGCCGCTCGTGATTTTGGACTGAATCAGCGGAGTTGGGTGAGCGTTTTGGGAGCGGTGACGACGGATGGAGGGGGCGCTCCAAAGGATGAACAGGAGTGGTTTACAAAACTGTATGGGGGGGTGTTGGAGGGTGATCCGTGGGATCGGATGGCGGAGTGGTTGAATGGGGTGGCAACGCGTTGGTGTGCGGGAACGGTTGAGGCGGGGGATGTTGCGGTGATGCAGTGGATGTTGGGGAGCGGCTTACTGGTCAATCGGGCTGAGCCGGAGAGTGTTTTGGGAACGTTGGTAACAGAGTATCGGCGGGTCGAGGGTGAGGTTCAGTTTCCTCGAGCGGTGGTTAGCATGGATGAGCGGCGAGCTGAATCGTTGGGCTACCCGCTGAATGTGCGGGGGAACGTAGACACGCCGGGGGAGCTGGTTCGTCCGGCATCGCTTCGGATGCTTGGTGGATCGGGTGTTAAGGATCGCAGGGCGTTGGCGGATTCGTTGGTGGAGCCCGAGCATCCGTTGACGGCGCGCGTCTATGTGAATCGGGTCTGGCAATGGATTTTTGGGGCGGGGTTGGTTTTGACGCCGGACGATTTTGGTCGATTGGGTGGGAAGCCTTCGCATCCGGAGTTGCTGGATTGGTTGGCGCGGGAGTTTGTGCGGGAGGGTTGGTCGACGAAGCGGTTGGTGCGACGTCTTGTTTTGAGTGAGACATTCCGGCGAGGTGGACAGGCTTCGGAGCGTGCGCGGGAGGTGGATCCGTCGAATCGGTTGCTGTCGTATTACGCGACGCGTCGGTTAGAGGCGGAGGGGATTCGGGACGCGCTGTTGGCGGTTTCGGGGTCTTTGGATGGGAGGTTGTATGGGCGGTCGGTGTTACCGATGCGTTCGGTGGAGGATGCGAATAAGCGGTTGTTTTCTGGGCCGTTGGATGGTGCGGGTCGGCGATCGATTTACTTACAGATGTCGATCATGCAACCGCCGGCATTTCTTGTGGGGTTCAATCTTCCGGACTTGAAGTTACCGACGGGGCGACGGGATGTGACGAATGTGCCGGCGCAGGCGTTGACGTTATTGAACGATCCGTTTGTGCGCGAGATGGCGCGTCGTTGGGCGCAGGACGTTGTTGGGGCAGGGGATTCCGTTTCGTCGCGGGTGGCGGGGATGTTTCGGCGCGCGTTTGGGCGTGAGGCAACGGATGGGGAGGTGAAGCGTTGGGGTGAGGCGTTGGCGGAGTTTGGGGGCGACACGGTTGGGGGGTGGGAGGGCGTGGCGCATGCGTTGTTCAACACGAAGGAGTTCATTTATTACCGCTGATATGGACAGACCGAATCATGGTTGGGTGTCACGGAGGGACGCGCTTCGTGGGGCGTCGTTGGGGTTCGGGATGTTGGCGTTTCGGGGTATTTCGGCGTTGAGCGAGATGTGGGCTGCGAAGGCGAAGCGGGTGATTTTCTGTTTCATGGACGGAGGTCCGAGTCACGTCGACACGTTTGACTACAAGCCGATGTTGAAGACGCACGAGGGGAGGGCGATTGGCGATGGTGCGGTTTCGAAGCGTTCGCAATCGAACAAAAATCGGGTTTGGCTGGGATCGCCTTGGGAATTTAAGCGTCGTGGAGACAGTGGATTGTGGGTGAGTGATTTATTTCCGCACCTTGCGCAGGTTGCGGACAAGATGTGTGTGATTCGTTCGATGGTTGGTGAGTTGCCCTTGCACGGTCAGCAGAATCTGTTGCTTCACACGGGCCGCATTATTGGTCAGGCGCCGAGTTTAGGGGCTTGGGTGTCTTACGGGTTGGGGACGGAAAATAGAAATCTACCGGGGTACGTTTTGTTGAATAACGATTGGGTTCCGAACGGGGGATTGGAGAACTTTGGAAGCTCATTTTTGCCGGCAAGCCATCAGGCGACGACGATTCGGGCGAAGGGGATGCCGGTGGACAACATTGCGCCGAGCGAGGGGTTGACCCTACAGCGGAGGAAGGTCGGGTTGATTGCGGAGCAAGACCGATTGTTTGCGGGGAGTGTTTCCGATGGTCCCGAGATTGAGGCTGCGATTCGGAACTACGAGACGGCTTTTCGGATGCAGAGCACGGTGCCAGAGGTGGCTGATGTGTCGGGTGAACCGGCCTATGTGCGAGAGTTGTATGGGTTGGATTCTGCGGACGAGCATCAGCGGTTTTATGCGATGCAAGCGTTACGTGCGCGCCGGTTGGTGGAGGCGGGCGTGCGGTTTGTGGAGATTACGTGTCCGAGTTTTGACGGGAACAACTCGCCATGGGATCAGCATGGACAGATCCGCAAGAACCACGAAAAGAATGCGCGGATTACGGACCGGAGTGTTGCGGCGTTGATTGTTGATTTGGAGCAGCGGGGGTTGCTGGAGGATACGATTGTGTTGTGGGCGGGGGAGATGGGGCGAACGCCGCATACGCCGAAGGTTTCGGAGACGTGCGGTCGAGACCATCACGTGAATGGGTACTCGATTTTCCTGGCGGGTGGCGGGTTTAAGCCGGGGATGGCGTTTGGCGAAACGGACGAGTTCGGCAACGCCGTGGTGGAGTCGCCCGTGAACATTCACGATGTGCATGCGACGGTGCTGCACCAGCTGGGGTTGGATCACGAGCGAACGACGTTCCGTTTCGGGGGACGAGATCACCGACTCACAGATGTGCACGGGCGCGTGCTTCGCGAGCTGCTCGTCTGAGATTCGAGGGAGATGTTTGCGGAAGAAATCTGGGGATTCTTACGGGGAGGGAGGCCCTCCGATTTCAAGGGTCAGCTTCGGCGGACTCCGATGCCGATTTTCTCGCGGAGGTAGCGGATGGAGCGGGCGACTTCGCCTTTTTGGTATTCTTGGTCGGCGAGTTTTTTGTCGGTGCCGACGGTGGGGCGGAACGGGGGAATGGGTTTCCCTTGGCGCGCCATCTTTTCGAAGTTGGCCAGCGCGGCGTCTTTACGGTCGAAGTGTTCCCAGAACTCGGGCTTTTTGTAGGCGAACTTCTTGGAGAAGCCGGAAATGGTTTCAATGAATACGGGGACGTTTGGACAAAGTTGCGCCCACCGAGTGAGGTATTTTTCCCAGTCCATTAATCCTTCGCCGGCAGCGGTCCACGCGATTTCTGCGCCGTCCTCCGTTTGCCAAATCATGTCGTCGCGAAGGCTGGAGCAGAGGACGTATTTTCCGAGGTTTTCGAGAACGTCCATGGGATCTTCGAGGGTCCAGGTGGAGTTACCGGAGTCGATATTGGCGCCGACAAAGTCGGGTCCGGCGGCTTCGATGAGTTCGACGAGTTCCCAGGAGTGGAGGTCGCCGGCGTGGTTTTCGACGGCGATTTTTACGCCGGCTTTGAGGGCGTCGGCTTTGCAAGCTTTGAGGACTTTGACGGTGTCGGCGATTCGGGCTCGGATTCCGCCGGGTGTTTTGCGGTCTTCGCCGGCGCCGAGGATGACGCGGTAGACGGGGGAGCCGAGGGTTTTTGCGACACGGATACCGAGGCGGAGGTGGTCTTCGGCGGAGCCCCATTTGTCTTTGAATCGGACGCTGGTGGGGCAGATGCTCCAGCCGCCGGCATAGACGGGGATTCCGAGTTTTTCGGATTTTGCGCGAACGGTGTTGAGTGCGGAGTCCTCGAGGGATTCGTAGCTTTCGAGGTCACTGATGAAGAGGGAGTCGCATTTGAGTTCGTTGGCGTAGTCGAGGAGTTGATCGGCTTTCCAGCCCATGGCGCGGACGGCGAAGTTGTCGTACCCGAGCTTGATTTTTGCGAAGGCGGGGTTTGCGGCTTGGAGGGGTGGCGTGACGGAGGCCAGCGTGGCGAGCGAGGTCATGCCGAGGAAGGAGCGGCGGGAGAGGGGGGAGTGCATGGGAGAAGGAGAACGGAAGGGGTGCGGGACTGCAAGAGTTTGGGGGGTCGTTGACATCTGCCGCGTTACGGATTCTTTATTGGCGATGGATTGGCTGACGGATTCTCAAGCATGGGCTTCACTGGTGACGTTGACGGTTTTGGAAATCGTGTTGGGCATCGACAACCTGATTTTCATTTCGATTTTGGCGGGTCGTTTGCCGGAGGCGGATCGTCCGCGTGCGCGGACGTTGGGATTGGCGGCAGCGTTATTGAGTCGGGTGGGCTTGTTGTGCAGTTTGTTTTTACTGACGCGGTTGACGGCTCCGTGGGTGACGGTGGCGGGCTTGGAGTTGAGCGGTAAGGATTTCGTGTTGTTGTTTGGGGGATTGTTTTTGTTGTGGAAGAGCGTTCACGAGATTCACGCGAACCTTGAGGGGGACGAGCAGCAGGGGGAGGTTAAGGGTGGGGTGACGGTGCGCGGGGTGGTGTTGCAGATTTTGGTGGTGGACATTGTGTTCTCGCTGGATTCGGTGATTACGGCGGTGGGATTGGCGCAGCAGATTGGGGTGATGATTGCAGCGGTGGTGTTGGCGATGTTGGTGATGTTGAAGGCGGCGAAACCGATTGGAGATTTTGTGAATCGGCACCCTTCGGTGAAGATTTTGGCGTTGGCGTTTTTGTTGATGGTTGGGGTGATGTTGATGGCGGAGGGGATGCATCAGCACATTCCGAAGGGGTATGTGTATTTCGCGATGGCGTTCTCTTTCCTTGTGGAAATGTTGAACTTACGTGCGCGGAGGAAGAACGCGGCGAAAGCCGTGGAGTTGCGGCGCAAGTTCCCTGAGGAGGTTTAGAGGGGGCGTCTCGCCCACCGCACCCTCAACCGGGGTGGCCTGGTTGGGCTTACGACGCGGCGGGGTCGCCTCCGAGTTCGACGTGCCAGTAGGCGGTGTCGACGAAGTGTTTCCAGCTTTCGTGCAGGGTGGTGCCGAAGGTGAGGTGGATGAAGGGGCGCCACTTTGGGCGTTCGGGTTTTTTGATGAGGCGCATCCCGGCTTGGGCGGGTGTACGGTTCGCTTTGCGGGTGTTGCAGGGGATGCAGGAGCAGACGATGTTTTCCCAGTTGGTGCCGCCGCCGTGGTCGCGTGGAACCACGTGATCGAGGTTGAGATCTTTGCGGTCAAACACTTTGCCGCAGTACTGGCAGGTGTTGCTATCGCGTTCGTAGATGTTGTGGCGGGTGAACTTGACGTCACGCCGTGGGATACGGTCGAAGAGGAGGACGACGATGACGCGTGGAATGCGGATGCGGAATGAGACGGTGTTGACCATTTCGTCTTCCGGTTCGCGTTGGGAGAGGGAGCGCCAGCTATCGAAGTCGTGGGTGAGGAAGGATCCGTCGCCGGTTTGAACGGCGTGGGCTTGTCCGGTGAAGAGGAGGGTGAAGGCGCGTCGGGCGGAGCAGATGTGGACGGCTTGCCAGAAGCGGTTGAGGACGAGAACGGGCCGATCGAGCATGGGAGGAATAAGACGTGGAGAACTGCACGTACCGCGCACCCAAGGGGGTGCCCTCGAATCGGATGGAAAGACTAGGTGGCTGACTGAGGGGTGTAAAGGGGATGGGTGAAACAAACGCGTTAAGCTGGAGGAAGGGAGTAAGCTTGGGGATGCGGGGCGGGGCGCAATGTTGTGGTGATGACGTCTGGGTCGCGTTCGGTACGGAGCTGCGTGAAGAGGTGGGCGGCTTCTGGGAAGGCGCGTTTGAGGTGGGTGAGCCACTGTTTGAGGCGACCAGCGCGAGCTTCCCATGGCACGGTGTCTTTGCCGGAGTTCCAGAACTCAAGGAGGGCGGGTTGGATGTGAGTCCAGGAAATCGGCCGTATGCCACGTGTGGAGCGGTTTTGCGATTGGGCGTCGGCGAGGTGAATGGCGGTGGCGAGTCCTGGGTTGGCGACCATTCCTCGACCCAGCATCAGGTCTTCGCAACCGGACGCATTTCTGCATGCGATGGCGTCTTGGACGGTCCAGATATCTCCGTTGGCGATGACGCGGAGGTGGACGTGTTTTTTGATATCTTGGATTCGGTGCCAGTGGGCTGGGGGTTGGTAGCCTTGAAGTTTGGTGCGAGCGTGGACGACGAGTTCGGAGGCGCCTCCGGCTTCGATGGCGCGTGCGCACTCTTCTGCGCGGGAATCGTCACAGACGCCGAGCCGCATTTTAGCGGAGACGATGGTGCTGGGGGGGAGTGCGTTTCGCACGGCGCGGACAATCCGCTCGAGGGTTTGGGGGGTATCCAGAAGCGTTGCTCCGCCGCCGTGACGGTTCACGGTTTTTGCGGGGCAGCCGAAGTTGATGTCGACACCGAAGGGCCCTAGTTCTGCGAGGCGTGCGGCGTTTTTGGCCATCGACAGGGGATCGGATCCTAGGATTTGGGCGCGGATGGGAGTTCCGGCGGGAGTGCGGGCCCCGTTGGTGAGTTCTGGGAGGAGTCGGTGGAACGTTCGGTGGGGGAGGCGGGTTCCTGTGATGCGGATGAACTCTGACACGCACCAGTCGATACCGCCGAAGCGGGTGAGGATATCGCGGAGGGTGTGGTCGAGCAGCCCCTCCATTGGGGCTAGGATGAGGGCCATGGCTGGGTTCGAGACTACGGTTGGCGGGAAGCGTTGGGGAATGAAAAGACGGGGGGGTGAGGACGGTTGCTCGATTCTGGCCGGTTAAATGGAGGGGGGGATTATCGGTCGGGGAGAGCCTTTGGAGGGAACCTCTGACATCCCGCAGCGAACGATGGCACGGTGCGTGCGGCGTTGAGCGGGCATGAATTTAGACCGGAAATCGGGCGTTGGTTTTGTTTTGGCTGTTGGGGTTTGGGCTGGGCTGATTTCGGGGGTGGTGGCGGTTTCTCAAGGAGTTCCTGAACCGGTCAAGGTCATCACGGGGGCGGGGAACAACGAGGTGAAGCCGGCAAATGTGCTTCCGCCGGACGAGTCGGAGAAGGAAACCTTGAAGAAGTACCAGGCGAGCGAGTGGGCGGGGCGATTTTTCCGCAAAGCGCTGGCGCCTTACGGGGAGTGGATGGATGTTCAGAAACTCGGGCAGGTGTGGCGTCCGAAAGTGGAGAAAGGGTGGAGTCCGTACTCGGTGGGGGATTGGGTTTACACGGATTTGGGATGGGTTTGGACGGGGGACGAGCCGTTTGCATCGATTGTTTACCACTATGGCAGGTGGGCGCGGACCAAGGAGTTGGGGTGGGTTTGGGTGCCTGGGTTGGATTGGTCGGGAGGGTGGGTGAGTTTTCGGTATGGGGCGAACTACGTTGGTTGGTCGCCATTGCCGCCATCGGTTGAGTGGGAGGAGAACCGTGGGGTGGGGGTTTGGGTCGACAAGCTGGGTGGGCTTGGACCGGATCATTACCGGTTTTGTTCGGTTTCAAACTTTGGTGCGGAAAAGATTCGGGAAAAGTTCATCCCGGTTTCAGGGAATGCGGAAGCGATGCGTTCGACGGTGAATGTGACGAACATTGTGCGGCTGGGGAAGACCGTGGCGGTGACGGGGTTGTCGCATGAGATTGTGTCTGCGAGGTCCCATTTTTCGGTGGTGCCGGTGCCGTTAAGGAAGGAGCCCAACTTGCGACGATTCCGGGAGTTGTTATCGGGGGTGGAGGGGTATCCGACGGTGCGGCGTGATGGTTCGGTGTTCTTGCTGGCGCCGGAGTGGAGGCAGTTTGTGGATAGCGGGAAAGCGGTGAAGATGGGGTTTGATTTAGAGGAAGAAAAGGTGGTGAAGGCGGGGAATGACCCGCGGTGGTTGGAGGGGAAGGAGGCTCCTGCTGACGTTGCGGCGGACGCCAAAAAGGCGCAGGAGAAGAAGGAAGTGACGGTGACGGTTTTTAGTGGGTGGGAGTCTGTCGTTGGGGAGGGGGAGCGGAAGTTGCGTGCGAAGGTGGCTCGGGAGGTGTCGGGGCTTGATCCGGTTTCGTTTCCTGCGAAGC
>JACCEB010676200.1_pt1 | contig 11217 bp, 26 predicted proteins | sample 7454761 | NCBI WGS metagenome assembly JACCEB01 (sample SAMN15323454, study PRJNA562643) | freshwater metagenome | isolation source: river surface water | place: USA:Blue River Watershed | collected 2017-08-18 | reverse complement strand
TAGAGGTTATTTGTTAATCAGCGTATAAAGGAACCGACAACAATATTCTACAATTAAACTATAAATTAATCGTAATTGTTATTATTCTATATAGCTTCAAGAAATTCCTTCTTTTCTTCTTTATTTATCCGAACCTATTTTGCTTTTTATCTCTATATGTTAACCCATCCTATAGTTTTTATTTTTTAGGTTCACTTAAAATATCTTATAAAACAGTAATATCCTGAAGCAAAATCTTATGCCCTCGACTATTCCCTCGTTTTATCTATCTTATTTTTTAATGTTCCTCTATATATATTTTTAGTTTATAATAACAGACTTAGATACCCCTAAGCATATTTTGTATAATATTTTTGTCTATATAAAACGTTATATATTTATTCTACCACCTTTTTAGATATTCCTTCTTAAAACTATGAATACAGCTAATATCCATTCTTATATTCTGAGTTCTTTTGTTAACGGTCCTGGAGATAGATTTGTACTATGGTTTCAAGGTTGTTCTAAAGGTTGTGTTGGTTGTTTTAATCCTGAGACTTGGAACAATAGACCTGCAAATATTTTAACAGTAGAAGAGATTATGGGTCTTATTAAAATGGCTAATCCTTCTGGTGTTACTATTAGTGGTGGTGATCCTTTCGAGCAAGCTGATTTTTTATTACTGTTATTAAAAGAAATTTATAGTTTAGATTTGCCGGATGGAATTATTGTATTTTCTGGATTCCTTATAGATGAGATTAATAGCTGCAGTGTTATGAGAGAATGTTTAGGTTATCTAGATGTTTTAATAGATGGAAGATTCGTTAAGACCTGTATAAGTAAGAATAGTTTAAAGGGCAGTAGTAATCAGAACATAATTTATTTTTCGAGTAAAGTTAAAAGTTTAGAAATAGATCAAGAAGTAGAAGTTGGTTTTGATTATATTACTGGTTTCCCTTTAGTGAACAGTGAATTAATAAAGTTAGGAATTCGAGTAAAGTGACAGAAACAAGTAAGAGTTATAATTTAAGAATTCGAGAGGGTCATTTCGAGAAGTACTTAAAGGGAAAAGGAATTGATATTGGTGCTGGTCCTGATCCTTTAGTAGTGTTGGATGGAACTGTTAAAGGTTATGATTTTAAACAGGGTGATGCGAATTTTATGGAAGATCAAAAAGACAACATTTATGATTTTGTATATTCGAGTCATTGTTTAGAACATATGAAAAGTGTTAGGACAAGTCTTTTTAATTGGTGTAGGATTTTAAAGCCTGGTGGATATTTATACGTTACAGTTCCAGATTTCGAGTTATATGAGAAATGTAATTGGCCAAGTAATTTTAATTTAGATCACAAATTTAGTTTTTCGAAAGATTATAAGAGAAGTGATGTTAATAGAATTAATCATTATCATATGGTCGAGGATTTAGAGCCGTTATTAAATTCGTATAATGTTAATCTAATAGAAGCTGTATTACAAGATGAAGGTTATGATTATAGTAAGCCTTCGAGTGAGGATCAAACTTTAACTGGAGCTCTTGTGCAGATTAATATTATTGGACAGAAAAAGTTATAGGGGGATTATTATGGGTAGACCGAGGAAAGTTGTTGAAGAAACTAAAGAAGAAATTTCGAGTACAGAAGAAGTTGTAGAAGTTTCGAGTGATGCTGTAGAAGAAATTTCGAGTAGTGATTCAAGTGCTGTAGAAGAAAATAAATCTTTTAGTATGGGAAAGATTTATGCGGTTTTCGAGCATGACACCCTAATTGGATATGCTAAGGAAGATTCAGTTAGTTTAAGAGAATATCAAGCTTCTAATTATGTTGAGCTTAATGAAATGGTTAATCGCTATAGTGTAAATTTCGAGGATGAGAAAGATATTTTATTTGCGAATCTTGGATCTGAAGCAAATAATTATAGTTCATGGTCCCAGTATCAACATCAAACAGGAGTAGCACCTAGTACACCTCCTATCCATAATCTTTTAGGATATCATGGTAAGAGACTAGGTACAAATGATCCTGAAGAAATCGTTATGAGAACACATGCTTTTAAATATGTGTTCCAGGAAATCGAAGAACTTGATTAAGATAGATGCGATGACTATGTATAGTTATAGTATTAAATTAAAATATTATAACTATACAAATGAATTTTTCGAGTACTTGGCTGCTAAAGAAGAAAAAGGCGACGTATACGATTTAAGATTCGAGAACCATACTATATTCTTTTTTTCGAAGAGCAAACATACCGGCAATAAATTAATTCAAGAATTCGAGAGTATTAAGTTAGAGAGCATGGTATAATGTTTTAGATAGTCCCAAGGTAAGGTTTTATTTTGGGATTATAATAAAGGAAAAAATATGAAATTTTTATTTTCTATTGCAGCTTTGATGGCTGTTTCTAATTGTTATGCTTTAGAGTATGGCCCAGCAGCTCCACCTAAGGCACAATCATTTTTCGTAAAGCCAGGTTTTAAGGACGGCAAGATTCAGAGTGTTAGTCTTGGTGTATCTTTAGATGGCCGTAATAGTAATGCTCTTCTTGTTACTAATCTTGATTCTTATAAGGTTTTTAATAAGACAGTAGAAACAGTAGCAACAGTTAGTACAGACCGTTATGGTAATAAGGCTGCAGTTGGTGCTGGTGTTCTAGTTCCATTGGGTGAGCACTTTGGTGTTTCATTTAAGGCCGGAGCATATCTTGAAGGATCTGATTTAGCTGACAAGGGTAGACTATCTGATAAAGTAGTTCCAGCAGTTACAGCTAGAATTGATCTTAATAAAACATTGTCAGTATTTGGTGTTCGTCTCTAAGTAAAACCAAAAATAATCTGGAAATTATTATATATGATAATTTCCAGTTATACATTAAAATCAAAATGGGATCTCTGCAAAATTTGTGGAGATCCTTTTCTTACTTCTACCTTTAGTAACATTTGTCTTAGCTGCGAAAAATATGAAAAAGATAGAATTAGGATAATCTCTAAAATAAAATTCTTTTTATTATTATTTATTATATTTTATCCAATAATAGCTACAGGATTATTTTTATTCTTAGATCTATTACATGCTAACTTAACTGTGAAATTCGCTGGTATGTTAATATTAATACCAAATTTCATCTATGTATTAAATAAGAAAATAAATAATATAACATTATGATAATTTATTTATTATATACACAAGGGAAGTTATTAGCTTATCTTGTTGGATCTTTTAAAAATGTAATAAAGGGAGACTTAATATCGATAATCCCCCTATTAGAACAAAACTTAACCACAGCTGTAAAAGAAGGAGAATTAGAACCTGTCTTTTTTAGCAGATTACATAGTTTAAAATATAATCTATACAATATACAAAAAGAAACTAAATACCTAAATGTATTACAAGAGAATAAAATCTTATTAAACCTAAAATATAAATTATTATCATTTTCAGAAAAGAATAAAAATAATCCCAACCTTCAAGAACCGTTAGAGATTACCGAAGAAGAAATAATAATATTAATAGATAGTTTAGATTTTTATATTAAAGTTATGACAGGAAATTTATCTGCTGCGTTTCTTGTTGTAGATAAATATAGAAAATACGATTATGATTTTCTCCCATATAATAATCTAGCAAGTGGTTTTTTATGCAACAATACTTTTCATGATATATCCTCAAAAAAGATCTTCCGAAAAGTTAGATGGGGGTATGATATATATAGAGGATTACTCGAGACTGACCAGAAATTAATTGGAACTTTGCCTGGAGTAAAAATTATTAGATGACATTATTAGATTTAACAGCGATAGATAAGATTATAGATTTTTATGGTAGTGAACAGTTAGTAAGATTTAGTGAAAATGATAATGTTTACACTCTTGAAGAATTTAGAGAGTTATGCGAAGATAATAACTGGAACTACAGCATCGACACATATAAAGTTAGTGTTTCAAACCATCCACTATCACTTGACACCCCAATCCTTACCCTTGTAGAAAATGACTAGCGATTTATTTCAACACGAATATAATAATAAAAATCATTACAATCATAACGCATTAACTAGATTCTTGGATAGTATTAAATATCCTGACCCAAGAAATGTAGAAGGTGCTAATATAGATAAAAAAATCAGAGATGGCATTTTAAGAATAAATAAAAGTAATTGGGTATGGACTTTATTTTCCTGTTCTGGACATAAAAAGAAATCATATACACCATATCTTGTTTTTATTGTTGATAAAAAATATAAAGGATTATTGTTAGAACACATTTACGATTCATTATCCCTTCAATCTACTTACAATAATATATTTCCTTTACATGGTGGATTATATTTTGAAGTAAATCCCGGATACAGTGATAATAATTTTTGTACCCTAACCGTATATTTCAAGAAAAATAATCTCAAAAGTTATCAATCTGCTATTAACCATCTTCTCTTCAACCTCCCCCTATCCCCATAGATATATTATCATATGTTACATAGGATGCAAATTATCCCTAATTTATTTTAGGGATTTTTTGGTTTCTAAGGTGCAGTGTAACATAACAGGATTTTTTATAGGGTATTATAGGGGTGAGGTATTTTTATGTTAGCAAATGAAATTCGTGAGTTTGTTTCTGATAAGAGTCCAGAAACATTATTTATTGGAAATGAATCAGAACATGACAGTGCTTTGATTGGCTTAGCATATATTAAAAGAGATGACACTTGGGTATATGTAACCATGTATGAATATAGTCTTCTTGTTGAATCTTTTATAGGTATGTTCGAAGATAGTGAAGACCCAGAAACAGATGCGATTGAATGGATTAGTTATAATGTTTCAGGAGCATATGTTGGCATTTACACTCCAATGGTGATATCATCTGAACTATGAGAAAGATGCGTATTGTCTTAGAAGCAGTATTCGAAATTCCTAGTGGTGTTATTATTCATGAAGATGCATTTGAGGCTGAAGATGTAATATTTCAACCTGAGATTACATTTGATTGTGTAGAAATCGACCCATACATTCCAGAAAACTTATTAAGATTTCCTAATGATATTGTGAGCCTAAAGGAATATCTTATTTTTAATAAAAGTGTTGACTGCAAAATATCCTTAGAACCCACTTGCGAAGACTAAGGATATCTGTTATACTGATTGTAACACTTGTGGTATTGAGAGGATGATATGAAAGTTAAGTTTAATGTTTGTGGCTCTTCTGAAGTGCCAGATGATGCGATTAAGCATTATGATGTTGCTGGTAAGTTATATGCATTAGAATTTAATGACAAGATGTATATGCTTCAAGTTTGTTTTGTTGCTGAAGGTGGTGCTGGCGGTATTGATATGATTACAGACTATCAAGAAATGGAAAATCATAGCATCACAAATGTCCGTTATAGTGATGCTGAATTTGAAGATTAGTACAGCAAAGGGACTAGCCAAAGAAAGTAAATATTCCACTGGCTGGTCTCATTTATTTTTAAATAGTTTCAGTACTAAGTTTCGTGGACATTATATAATCAAACGAAAAATTCGAAAAAACTATTGGCAATTTACTGTAGCAAATGATATAACATCTTGTACGTTTATGATGTACGAACTTGAAAGGTGATAGATATGCCGAACTGGGTTATGAACGAACTGACCTGTATTTTCCAGAACAAGGAAGAATACATCGCTTTTAAAACCAAAGCCAACACTGAAGAACTTTATGCTTCTTTCTTTCCTATGCCACAAGTGCTAGATGGAACAGTGGCTCCTCACATTTCTCCTGATGCTTTTATCGCAGGAGTGAATAGGAGCAAGGGTACAAATTTCCTTACCATTGAGGGTGTTTCTCTTGCTGGTGATGTATGGGATGCTCGTCGTGCTAAAGAGATTATTAAAAATATTCAGGCATTCGAGCAAACAGGTTATTATGATTGGTACTCTTGGAACCTTGATAACTGGGGTGTTAAGTGGGATGCTTCTAATTGCAAGGTAAAGGATGATTCTCCAGAAACATATACAATCACATATTCTTTCGATTCTCCTTGGGGAACACCAGAACAGTTTGTAAGAAGACTATCCGGATTTTACCCTGATGCTTCATTCCAAATGGTGTCAGGTAGTATTGAAAACGACACCCACTACGAGTTTACCTGCGAAGATGGTAACTATGAAGAAACTTGCTCCTATGAAACTTTTAAGGAAGCAGTAGAAGATGGTAAATGGGGTGGATGGGACGAATGGAAACATCTTTACGAAGATAATTACGATGAGAATGATGGCGAAGATGATGATGAAGAGGATTGTTTTCAAGCATGAGTATCCAAGAACTAATTAAAAAACTCCAAGAAATCGAGGCTAAATATCCAGAATATAGCCAAGATACAGAAGTGGTGCTAGCAATTCATAATGATAATGAATTTAGCGAAGAAGTGGAATTAAGTTATATCGATGAGGTAGTGCATAAAGCATTAGATACACACTCAGGATATATTTGCCGGATTGTTCTTACTGGTGAATATAACCAAGAAGACTAAATAAAAATCCAGTTGTTAAATAATACTTGACAACTGGATTTTTCATATGATACACTAACGCTATGAACGAACCAACACCACTTCAATGGATTCGAGCAATGTCAGAACGATTAAGAGATGAATTGTCAAAAGAATATGATGACGAAACTAAAGATTTAATTGTCCGAGCATTTAGTCAAGGTTTATTTATTAAGCCAGAAATATTAGAAGAACTAAAATCTTCTTCCCTTATTGAATCAGATTATTTCGAGGATACAGAATGAAACTGATTAGTATGTCTGATGGTTTGTTCTTATATAAAACTTGTGATGGATATGTTGTATTAGACCAGAACGATAATATTTTAAAATTATCAAAAACATCTAGCACCTGTTCTAACTATATATTAAAAACATTACAATCCCGAAGAGCCGCAGAAAGAGAAGCGATTGAAAAGGTTAATCAAGACAAGAATCAACATAGCACCTTATAATATTTATCAAGTAGAAGGTGGTTATATCGCTGAATTAAATGATGTTGAAGTATATAGAACAAAACATCAACATCTCTGTACTAGTTATTGTCAGATTAGATTATCTGAACAGCGTAATTTGAAGAACCAAATTATAATCAAAGAAATCGAAGAATTAAAAGTACAAGGAATACTATGACTTCTGCTATATTATTTTTGTTAATTAATCTAAATCCGATTAATAATTTCGTATCATTAAAAACATACATATCGGAAAACGCCAAAACTCATTGCCATGTTTATTTTATTAATGAAGATATTCCTGATTTTCCTCGTGTTAATATTATCGAGAAAAGTAAGGTTGATTTCTTCCAATACCTTGATACAATAGGAGTAGAACATACTCAAGTAGGTTCTTACTATTTCTTCCGAAAGAAGCAGAAATGACAGATAGAGAACGAAAGATACTGGACAATGAAATCCAATATCTATGCAAAAACTACATAGACCGAGTACAGGCAATCAGAGAATACACAGGCATTAATCCAGCCTGTACAATTCTCAAAGAGGTAGAGACCATTGAATATCTTTACGAGTTAATCCTTGAAGACCGTAAGCGAAGCAAATCTACATATTTCTCTGTCGGAACCTCTGGATGGAATGTAGTCTATCTCCGAAACAAGAAGACATTCAAGAAGGGTGAGAAGTTTAGAATTCAAATCTATCATTCCTTCGTATATACTGATAACTATGAATGAACAACTTTTATCTCTTCAAATTCAGTATCTTTTGGAAAACCACAAAGAACAAGAGATACTGGATGAGCGACTAAATTACTTAGAAAAGTACTACGCTGATAGAATAAAAGATATACGTGGATTAACTGGGCATAATCCTCATTTCACATTTGAAGATGAAGCAAAAACCATTGAATACCTATATGCCAGACTACTCCAAGATAGGAAGGAATTGAAAGGTAGAGAACTTTTCATGAGAACTTCTGGATGGACAGTTCAATACATAAGAAAGAATGTTAAGTACAAGAAAGGTGAGAAATTTCACATCAGAATTTATCATTCCTTCGTACAAACAGATAATTTCCACTGATGATATATATTCTTTTATTTGATGTGATTGTAACATTTGTGATACTTTTTGTAATATCGAGACTAAAATCCCGTTTACGGTGATATACTGTTGTTATGAACCTATCCCTGTGTTGCATATCTAACGTGTTGGCTGAGCAAGGTCATAAGTTTCGTACTATGACCTTCAAGTCCTATTCTTCCAAACCAAAGCAAGAATCACTAGAAAAGTTATCATCTATCATATGTAATAATTTTTCAGTATCAGAAAAGATAGTGAGACATTGTTACGATTCTGGGATTAAAGGTTATCGTCTCTCTAGCGATTTATGTCCTGTAATCAAGCATCCAGATGTAATGTTAAACTTAGAAGATTTGCCTAACTATGGATTTATCAACTATGAAATAAATAAGTTAAAGAAAGCAATACAGGAAACAAACATTCGCATTTCCGCCCATCCTTCTGAATATATTACTCTTACTTCTGAAGACCCAATCAAAGTGCATCATAGTATTGTTGATTTGGAATTACATGGGGAAATATTTGATAGATTAGAATTATCCAAAACATATTATAATCCTTTAAATATTCATGTTCGCAAAGAAGGGGATGCAGAAGAGTTATCTAAAACCTTCATGAGTAATTATAATAAGTTGTCAGAAGGTGTGAAGAGTAGACTTGTATTAGAGAATAATGATACTGGCACTACTTGGACTGTATCTAATTTAAAAAGATATTTCTACAATAGATATAATATCCCAGTAACATTTGATAACTTGCACCATAAGATGTTAAATCACGACACATCTCATAAGGATGCTTTTTATGATGCTATGTCTACTTGGAGTGTTCAACCATTATTCCATTATAGTGAAGGTAAAGACAACACTAGAGCGCACAAGGATATGGCTGAAGAACTACCTGAGCATTACAATGAAGATGTTATGTTTGATGTTGAGCTTAAGAGTAAGGATTATGCTATACTGGATATACTAAAGAGGACTAATCATGGATAAATATATATCACAATTAAAATCATTCACTATAGTACATAAGAATGAAGGATTACAAACTCAGTCTATTACTTTCAAGGACAATGAAAATAAAATTCATATGCTAGTAAGAAATAGAATGTCATCTGATTCTTGTAGCATATATACGAGCCTGAATGGTGAATCTATCAACACTATTATCCCTAAGTCTTATTTTGATTTGTATTGGAAGCAGTAGATGTGGACATTACAATTCAAGAACTATATGACAACTTAAGTAATGAACCTTGGGGATGGGCAGTATCTCCTATTTTAAATATAGTAGGAGGTTCTGGTTTATTCCCCACTGTTGCTATTTTTTTATTAAAAGAACATGAACCAATCTTAGGTATTGGACAGAGAGATGAATCAGCAATGTATATCTTGCCTGATTTAGATTTGTCCACTACAGAAAGCACAAAAGTATCTGTAAATATGATGCAACTAACAGCATTCGAAAAAGAAGCAGATGGTGTTGCTGTGATTGGTGTAGGTTATAGTGAAAATAATAAATATCTAGCATATTGTAGGATAGAAATGCCTAACAAACATTATTTATCTAAAACAGACAGTTACATGGACAATGATAAAATTATATTCAATCTATCTAAATTATTTGACTTTACTGAATATAATAATTTAAACTTAGATTTATCATACTCCAGAATACTACCAAACAATAATCTTGAACTACCATCTGAAATTTGATACACTATGCAAGAATACAAATTCCTAGTAGCAGGAACTTTAAAATCAACGTTTACCAAGCATAAGGATGAAGATGGAAACTTAATATTAAAAGATAAAGAAGGTAATCTTTATATGCCATGTTTAGGTATCGTCAAATTAGATTCAGACAATAAAGAACATTTTATTAACGAATCTATATTAAACTCTATTGGACTTGAATCAATAGAATATAACGTGAAAACAGGAATCTATGAAAAATAATTATATCACATACAAGTCTAAAGGTGCTAAGCCACAACCAGAAAGAATTGGTACACACGCTAAAGATAATGCTGTAAGACAAATATATAATAAAAGAGTACGAGAACTAAATTATAATAATGTTTCCGTATGTGAGATTATTAATAATAGTGGTTATATTATATCATATCATAATTTATTAACTATCCTTTCAAGAGGAACTATGAATGCTAACCATATTAAACAATTATCAAAAGCCATAGATGTAGATGAAAATACATTAATGGAGGCTTGCTTTAAAACATATCATAACTGGAAAAATAAAATAGACAGTGTTGATGAGTTTATAGAAGAATTTTAAAACTAAGAGAGACAAAATAGTCTCTCTTTTTTATTGCGTACGTCTTGCCATCTGTAGCATATGTGGTATTATAGATGTGAGAGGAACGGTTATGATAGCAGAAACAACAAACAACACAATCATTCGTAGTAACATCCAAAACGAATCATTTTTCTCCATTAAAGAAGAGAATCAAGCGCATATTTTTTCCATCCTTCGTAGTCAGTTGTATTCGGATAAATTGTTGGCTGTTATCCGGGAATATAGCACCAATGCCCTAGATGCTCATGTTGCAAGTAATGTTAACGTACCTATTAAAATCATATTACCTTCTATTTGGTGTGATGGTAAATTCACAATCAGGGACTACGGTAATGGATTGTCCTATGATGATATTATTAATGTATTTGCTTCTTATGGTGAATCAACAAAGCGAAATACAAATAATCAAGTAGGTATGCTAGGTCTCGGTAGTAAATCCGCTTTTGCATATACCAATACTTTTATTATCACTTCTTACAATAATGGAATCAAATCCGTATACAATGCTTTTATTGATGAGTCCAATAAAGGTGTAGTATCCCTTATATCTACAGAAGGAACAAATGAAACAGGTGTAGAAATTTGTATCCCAATCAAATCTGAAGACTCTAAGCAACTATACGACAAATGCTATAATTTCTTTAAGTATTGGGACGTTACACCTAGTTTTAATAATAGATTGAATGAAGATATTAAATCTTTCAAACAGAAGCCATACATTCTCAAAAGCGATGGATGGTTCGTTACTAGACAAGAATTCCGTGACCATTCTCTACTAGTTCACATGGGTAATATTTGCTATCCTGTTAATGTAGAAAGTGCTAGAATTCCTGAAGAGAAAAAACAACT
>JACCEB010551314.1_pt1 | contig 11218 bp, 14 predicted proteins | sample 7454761 | NCBI WGS metagenome assembly JACCEB01 (sample SAMN15323454, study PRJNA562643) | freshwater metagenome | isolation source: river surface water | place: USA:Blue River Watershed | collected 2017-08-18 | reverse complement strand
GAATCTAAATAAACTTTTAACTTAATAGAAATACCAAAATCAATTGGATCATAACCATTATCTTTCCAAATAGATTCACAATATTCTTTACAATGCTTTTCATATTTTTCATATAATAAAGAAGGTAAGATTCTAGTAAAACCTCCTCGTCTTACTACTCTTTGTGAAGTTTTTTTGGTTGCTGGTCTGCCTGGAATCGAAAAAGAAAGAATTAAAGTGCCATCGGATAAATCCTCAAGCACTTTATTTTTATCTGTATTTTCTTGAAATGAATAAATAAAGGATAGATGTTCAGGCATATCCTATTTATACATTTTATTAAGAAAATGATGTCAAAATTGCACTACTGTTGAAGAATGCATTGAATTCTATAGTAGCTGTAATAATGGAGTTTTGTTGCATAGAAAATTCCATTTTAGAAATTACAAATGCTGAACCTAAATTTAGATTTTTAAAACTTCCATTGTCTGCCACTGCAACTCCTATGTTGCCCAAATTATATCCAAGAAAACCAGCACTTTGATATGAACCATTCATCGGAGCTGTAATTGATTGAATTATGGGAGCATCATCAGTTGCGTCTCCTGGTGAGTTGTAACCTGTTGTTAGATATAAATATTGTGCAGGCGTTAGTGCTATTTTGACATTACCAGTTGCGTTATATCCTCTGATTGAAAAATAAGGATTTTGAGATTGAGTTAAAAAATAATTTTTATCTATATCAAAATTAATATTTATATCTCCTGATATGATAGGAAATTTGCTGTAAAGAGATCCATCACTTGTTGTATATGACAATTCGCCAAAATAAAAGTAAGTGTCATAAAACCTGGCAGTCCTTGCAGTTAAATCAACTAAGCCTGATTCATTGTATGAAGCAACATCTAATGGATAATCTCCTTCAAAATTAGTAATCACCTTAACTGCATCTGTGTTAACTTGCAGCTGAGCACTCTTCATTAAATATGTTGTTAGTGTATCTGTTCCGGCTTTAGGTTGTCTCTGTGATAATATAACATTTGAAACTAAATTAAACAAATCATTGAATTCGCTGGTTGCGCTTACAATCACCGGACCAGAAATTGAAGAAGTATAGTAGAGTGCTCCTACGTCCATCACACGCACTCCAATGTCTCCTTGAATCATACTTTTATTTGCAGCGTCTTGTACTTTCGATTGGGTAAAACTTTCTGCTAACACATAGTTATAGCCAGGAATTGTTAATTTGTACCAGTTTGCTAAATATCTGCTATTGAGTAAGGGCATAATTTCTCCTAAAAGTTGCTTGCATATGTTTCAAACTTCACTCTTAATGAAGGTAATGAACCAGAATCCATTGTCAAATTAAAATCTGAAGTTGCATTTACCAAACCAACTTTAAACATTCTTCCGTCTGCAATTCCTATTGAACAATTAACTTTTTCTTTAATTAGTTGCATGAAATTTTGACCAGGTAAAACTCTATTCAGGTCGTTTTTTGTAGGTTTTATAATAGAAGCCCAAATGTCCGCTGGTATTATTAAATCTACTTCGCCTTGTATTGAATATCCTTTTGGTTTATAAAATGGCTGTGAAGTATTCGAGTTTATAAAAAATACTTTGGCATAATCAACAGAGACATTTATAGTGCCTGATTTGACAATAAATTCTACATTATCTTCTGGAATATAAAATTTGACATCATAAAATTTTGCTGTACGAGAAAGATAATCTACAGTAGATAAAAATGCATTTGATGTGTTTTTTTTGTATTTTGAACTTTCTGATTTTACAAAATCTTGATTAGGCAATAATAACTCAAACATTTGATCAAAGTTATTCAAATAAGTCATGTTTATATCAACACCAGCATCATTTATTTGAATTGTTGCTCTTGATAATAAATCTGCAGTAGTTAAATAAATATCTAATTCTGGATTATCAGCTGTTTGTTCATTTACTTCTTTGTAATATGTTCTCAGTTTATAAAAAGTTTGCAAAAATAAATCTAAAGAATCTAAAAAATCATATGGGCTTTTATCTAACTGATTTATTATAAGTACAGGTGAGTTTATTGTCGTACTCCATGTTGCATCACGAATGGACATGACATGAGTACCTGCATCACCTTGGATGTAGTCCTTTTTATCAACAACCTGATTTAAGGTAGAAGAAATACTCCTTAAAATATAAAAATTATAAGGTGGTAATCTATCTTGAACTTTAAACCAAGAGTTGATATAGTTTGAAGGAATTAGCGGCATATTTTAATCTTATAATTAGATTTCTTAATTATTCTTGATGCTGTTCTTCTACTTAAATTTTCTGGAATATTAAACCTCATGATAGAAGTGATCATGTTTCTTACATCCATCATTGTCATTTGAGATTGTCCAGATTGAATAATCGCTTTTAAATTTTCTAAAGCATCTAATCTCTTAACAAACTTATCTTGCTTTAATGTTTCATTTAAAGCATTTTTGAAATCATACAATGGAGAGTTCTTCATTGTTCTAATTTCAATATTTACTTCTTGCAACTTTTGAATATTTTCAGGTGTAGGATTTTCCATCAAAGCTTCTCTTTCTGCTTCAAGTTGAATCATATATTGAGTATGAGCGAATCCATTGTCTCTATTAAAACTACCAAATCCTGAATATGCAGAAATAGTATCCTTTAAGCCTTCAGAAACTTTGATGTTTTGAATGTAAGCATCAATAATATTAAGTTGCATTTCTACAGGACTTTCATATCTGTTAGTTAGCATTTCTCCAGCATTAAGATATTCTCTGCCTGGACAATTATTTACATCATTACAATTTGGCATATGGGCTTTAATTCTATTTAAAGCAGTACAAGCGTTTTCTTGTTTTGTGTAATGATAAATAATGCTTTTTGTGTTTAACTTTTTCGCTGCATTGTCGGTATTTTGCAAATCTTCTTTATCGAAATGCAATGCTGCTGTGTCAAATAAATGTCCTAAAATATTTTGTGTGAATACTTTCCATTCAGATCTTAAGGAATACAAATCTTTGCCAGGAACCATTGAACCTGGAGTTGCTGGAGTTTCATCTGATTCACTTGTTTTATATGTAAACTGAGAACCATCTGGTCTTGCCCAATCAACATCTGCATCGAATCCAACCATTACAGGTTCTCCGCCAGTCCATCCAAAATATTCACCAACTAAAATAACTTTTCTTTTTATTACTGGTTGACCATTTGCATCAAAAGACTCCAAAATATCACTTGGTATAGTAAAGTCAATGAGGAATGAGCTGTTTGTTGGACATCCTTGAGGCACTTTCATTGATAAAGGCATAGGAATTGCATCTAGCTTAAATTCATTTCTAAGAGTTTCAAGCATAGAGCCTTCATCTGTAGATAAGATATTAAAGCTAAATTCTTTATATCTATCATCCTTTTTAACTAAATAAGCACCATTAATAATTTGAGTTACATAGTTTAATCCAATTCTATCAAGTTCAGATAAAAATGATGGCAAACTATTTTTCATGGGATTTTCGTAATAATATTTAACGAGTTTTCCCCAGATATCTAAAGTTGCTGTTTCTACTCTCTTTGGAACTCTTTTTTCTTTACCAAAATCGTCAGTAACAAACTCAAATTCCATACCAACTAAAGGCAAAATATGCTCATTATCATAGCCGTTGAGCATTGCCTTTTTAAATTGTTTAAGTTGATATGCTTCTTTTTTATCAGGTGTGTCTAATGCTTCTCCATCAGCTTCTTTGGGAAAATAATATTCTTGATAGTCACTGATAGCATTAGAAAAGTCTACTCCAGTTTTTTCAAGTACATCAGTCAAAGTCCATTTAACTGGTTCTTTAACTAATCTTTTATATAATTGAGCACCTTCTTGTAATGGGTTTTGAGATAAGATTGCATTCCATGGTCTTAACTTTGCTTGACCCATTGTAAACACTTTGTATCTGAATGAAAAAATTTCACCGTAAAGTTCTTTAAGCTGATCATCTGTCAATTTATCTGTTAAGGGATCATCACTGAAAGAACCAATGAATTTAATCGATTCTCTAATTCTTTCAATATTATTCTTGGGTGGATATTTATTAATCAGAGCTAAAATATGATCCATTGTCAAACCTGGATATTTAGAAATTAATCCCTGAGCAAATTCTAAAAATTCAGCTTTAAAATCGAGTCTTTTTGAAGCAATTTCATCAGCAACAAACTTCTGAACAGTTGCAATTTCTTTTCTATCTTTGATTGTTAACAGTGGACTAAATACATCTTCAGTTCTTTTTGAGGATGCATAAAAAGCCGAAAGTTGTTTTACTAGTACTTCATTCTTTCTTTTAAGTAATTTGACAATAACAGCATCAGGATCTACATCAGTCCTCATCAACTCGGCTGCTAATTTTCTGAGCTCTGTTATTTGTTTTGCATAAGGTGTGAGTAGTTTTTTTGTTTCTTCATCAGATTGCTTAAGATCACCAGACATCATTCTATATATATCTGCTCTGGTTAGTTTTCCAGATTGATACATTTTTCCTAACTCTGTGTCCAAATGTTTTTCTAGCCAAGCAATTTTTTCTTCAATTGTGTTACCAGGAATCTTTGCTGCGGCGGCTTGAGCGAGACGAATGTTCATAAAAATACCTTTGATTAATTTTTACAGTTACTTAATGTTACTTATCAGAAGTGTCTTTCTCCTTTGTAAAGAATAAACCAATATCAATAAGCAGGGGAGGGCTGAAATGATGATAAGTCTAAAAATTGTTTTACTTTTCGTCTTTTCTTTTATGTTTGGTTCAACGGCGAATCAGAGTTGTTTAATTTATTTAAACAATCCAGAAACCCTTACAAAGACTGGAGTTCTTCATAAAAAAACATTCCAGAACAACAATCATGTAAGATACTTTTTCCATTATAAAAATGGAACAAACAAACAACAGAAGTTTGTTTTCAGTAGTAAAGAAAAAGTTTACAACTTAAAAAAATCTATCACTACTCACAAATCACCAGAAATAGTAGGAGCAAACACTGCAAGAAACTTTCTTAAATCACCAAAGCAAGATGTTAAGTTAAACTTAATAAGTTATGTCGAACCTCAAGCAACTATATCTGGAATTTTAGAGGGTGATTTTAAAAAAAATAACTCAGTAGAGCTTTATTTTGGAAATGATAATTCAACAATTCCAACTTATGATATATACCAGCCAAACTATAACTTTGATTTTCATTTCGATGTAGATTATAAGAAAAAAGCAAGCTATAGATTAGGTGATGGTATTGAGCATACTGTGCGTGGACAATATGGTTCTAATGTAAATTTAATTGTCAACCCAAAAGAAAAAGGCATATTGAAATTGACTTTCAATCCTAGAGGTGGTAAGGGATTGCTTGTTTTCAATAACAGGGGTAAGATATATATGACAAATTTAGAACTGCCACATCAAGATTATCAAGTTTTATTAATACAAGTAGAAAAAGGAAAGCAGGAGACTTTTACCTTCATTCCTACCGGAGGCTTAAACTTTCCAATCAGGGTAGATTTTTCCTTACATTCACAAATTGATGATAAGACTGTGGCATAAAGGAGAGCGCATGGATAGTACAAGTTGGATTGGGCTTATTTTTGGTATTCTTGTTTCAGTATGGGCTAACAGAAGAGGCTATGCTTGGTGGGCGTATATTTTAGCAAGTCCTATTATTGGTGTGATTGCGCTTGGAATTTTACCAGACTTGAACGACCCAAAGAAAGAGTTTGAAAATAAGGAAGAGTTAGTCAAGAAAGGTAATATGACTGGCTTGTGGATTTCCGGTTTGACTATTGGTTTCTTGATGATTATTGGAGCTATTTCTGGAGCCAATAAGTAATGTCAAATTACAATCTTGATCGTGGTCAAACTTTGTATTACGATGAGTTGAAAAAATATTGTTCAAAGAAGCCAGAATTTTCAGATGATATTATGGCTTTAGGATCATTGTTCAATAAAGTCGGGGTCATGCAAGAAGGGCCTGCATCTAGTTTCACATTCATTGAATCATCATTGTCATACGATTTTGTCCCATCATACAAGAGATTAGCTAATCTTGTAGCTAATGCTTGTTTTGTAAAATCTACTTCTGAAGAAGAAATTAATCAAGAAGAATTGGTTAATTTAGTTTTTAAGAATTGGGATAATAAATCTTTACCTATAAATAAAATTCCAGAAGGCGTTGAAAGAAAATATCTTCCAAACGTTCCTGCTAAAACTGAAGAAGAAATTTCTAATGATTCTTCATATCAAGAAATTTTAAGCAACAGTGAAGCTGCATTTAATCTTGTGGAAGCTGAAGATCTTGAAGGCATGGCTTATGATGACATTGACCTTTTAGAAGATTTAGCTGAATATCTTGAGGAGGATGAGGCTTTTACAGTTGAAGGCAAAAGAGCACTTGGTTTAGTTGAGCAGGATTATGATTCAACTGAATTAATAGGCACTGATGGACAACCAGTTAAGAAATTCAAGCAAGAATATCAAACTGGTGAAGTGACAATAGATGAAGATGGGAACTATGTAATTACTTGCCCGTATACAGGTAGTAGTGAAGTTTATCAAATATCCACTAATCTATTTGCAAGTTACGAGACAGATCAACCGTTTAAAGTAAAGCTTAGTTTAGCTGATACTGCAGAATAAAAAAAGAGGACTTTTTAGTCCTCTTTTTCATCTTCTAACACCGCTGCAAATACGGGTGAATTATTTTCATATAGATAGTTTATTTTCTGTTCTAATGTATCTAGTCTATTATTAATTTTCGTAAGTAAATCTTTAATATCTTTTGCATGTTTAGAATTAGATTGTAATGTAGCCCCACAAATTTCAGCTACTTCACCTAAAGTGATTTCGTTATTTTTAGCTTTATCTAAAAGATCATTTAATCTTGTTTGTGTCATTATTGTAAAGTGTCAACAGTCTCAAGTAATAGATTTATATCTTCAGTATTTTCTGCAATATCATTAGTATTATTTGTAATTTTTTGATCAAAACCATCAGTCGTTTCACTGACTTGTCCAATCTTGCTTTCAATAGAAGGAATAGCACCTAAGCTATTTTCTAATGTTTTCATCTTCTTTTGCGAACTTGTCATATCGGAGATGACTTTATTTAATTGTTTTCTAATTGTAGCTACATCAGTATTTTTTGTTGGAGAAAGTGTATCAGTTTCTTTCTTAGGTTGCATTTGTTTTTGAAGCATTTGTTTAAGCAAAAAATCTTTGAATGGATCTGGTTGAGGCATTTGCGCTAATGTTTGAGCATAAATCTTTCTAAGCTCATTGTCTATTTTATCAGCTAATCTATAGTTGCCCGTTTCGTCTAATTTTTTAATATATTCAAATAGTTTCATCATCTACCGCCTCTGATGCTTATTTTTGGGAAAGATTGATTGTTATCGGCACTTGGAGCCATTGATATTAAATTAACAATTTCATCAAGCTTCTTTTTTGCAGCTTTTGTTTCTTCTGTTTGGACTACTGTATCCACTATGAATGATCTTAATTCATACAATTCCACTAAAAGCATATCTTTGTCAATTTTGATGATCATACTTTCTTTTTATAAATCAAATGCTATAATTCCTTATGACTCCAGACTTTGAAAATCTTAGAATATATGGAGATGAAGTAGTCTGTTGCCTCATTTCTTCTAATCAAGTTTCATCATTTAAATTTATATATGATTCAAATGAAAGTTTAACGTTGTCATCAGATTTCAAAATTTATTTAAATGGTCAAGAACATGCTAGGCGATGCATGTTGATAAAAAACTCAAACAAAGAGCTATATATCAAATTTAGAAAAATATCTTTAGATGTTGATGAAAGTTATATTTGTCAAGTTTTTATCAAAGCAGATTCTTTTTCATGTTTATCTTGTAATAAAAACTTTACATCATCGAATACCTCACTGTGCTGTGCATTTGATAAAAATATTATCAAAATCAACTCTGGCAAAATATATAAAATGTCTTTGTTGAATCATAAGACATATTTTAAAAATTATTCTCAAAGTAGAGATGAGTTCAAGCTCTTGCATTTTGCTTCTGTTGTTGATACAATGCTTCTAGGCGATCCAATATAATTCGGATCACGTAGGTACTAGAATTGAGAAAAATTACTGAAATAGTTTTAATGGATTGGATGGCTCACAAGCACACGGTTATAAAACCTGATAAGCATATCAATCTTATTACAGGCACTTCGGATTCTGGTAAATCAGCTGTTTACAGAGCTTTGGAATATCTTTATCACATGGGGCAAGATGGATATAGACAATTCCATCCTGGTTGGGTTAATCATGATGCATCTTTTGCTACTATAATTGTCAAATATGATGATGGACATGTACTCGAACGCATCAAAGGCGAAAAGAAAAATGAGGTAAGACTTTATCTAAATAATGAAGTCATTTATGAAAAACTCAAAGCTGGAACAGAATATGATAAAGAAATATCTGATTTTCTTGGCAATCCTCCATTTCTGAAACCTATAGGATCTTTTTCATTTTCTAATCAACATGATTCAGCATTTTTAGTTGCTCAATCAGATAATGCTATTCCTAAAATTATTTCAAAACTTTCTAACTCTGGAGATTATGACCGAGCTGCTGAATTTTTAAAAGATGAAATCACTGCTTTAAGTCCTCTCATTAAAGCATCTGAAAACAAAATTAAAGAAATCAAAAATAACTTATCCGAGTTTGAAAACTTAGATGACTCTATTGCAAAATACGAAGTTATGAAGTCTGAATTAGAAGCAGCAGAAAAACTTGAGTCTGAAATAAATGAACTTGAATCTTTGAGAAATGATGCTAGAAATAAGAAAAACAATTCTGATGAGTTAGTTAGTTTAAACGAATTAGATTCTCAAATATTAACAGCTATCGGAGACTTAAATGTCTTGCAATCAATTGTTGATGAAATAAATGCATTGACATCAATTTGCAATGATCTTGAAAGTAAAGAACAAAATATCAATGATCTGAATTCCGAAAATGCACAAGCGGAATATTTTATTTCTGAAGAATGTTTAAATGCTATTACAAATATGGACGAGTGTGTTAATATCATTCGTGAATTAGAGGCATTTGATGATGAACTTTGTGATCTGAATGAATCTATTAAAAACGAGCAAAATTTAATAGCTACAGATGAATCAAAGCTTAAAGAATATGATGATGAGATTGAATCATTAGAAGCTGAAAATAAAGAATATGAGGACTTTTTGAGAATAAATAAACTCTGTCCTGTTTGTGGTAAATAATATGAAGAAGATTATTATTGTTGGCGATGTTCATTTAGATCACAGAAAAGTGAAAAGCAGACTTGATAACTATATGGAATCAAGTCTTATCGATTTTAAAGAGACATTGAAGATCGCTAAAAATGAAAAAGCAGATGCAATCATTTATCTTGGAGATCTTTTTGATATAAGTGTTGTTACGCCAGAACTTGAAGCCAAAGTAATCAACATTCTCAAAAGTGATGAATATGGTGATCCTTGGCCATTTGAAATTTATTCTCTTTATGGCAATCACGACATTAATAATGTGGTAACTAAATTGCCTCAATCATCCATCAATATTATGTTTTCAAGTGGTCTGATGATTAATACAGACTTTATCGAAAAATATTCTATTGCGTGTATTCAATGGTCAGAACGTGTTGATGAAAATATTAAGTCGGGATTGCTAAAAGATAATGACGCTGCTATTATTCTTGCCCATGCTTACATTGCTGATAAGCCTAATGAGTTCATTAGCAGTACTGTGTGTTTTAATGATATTGATCTTCATGAAGACACCAGACTCGTCGTAGCTGGTCACTTCCATTATGCTATGGATTTCACAAGAGAAGATGGAAAAAGATTCATCAATCCAGGCAGCTTAAGTAGAAGAAATTTTAAAAATGATGATGGAGACAGACAAGTTCAAGTCCTATCATTATTAGTTGACCCTGTTAAAAAGACCGTAGAAGATATTCAATATATTCCTGTTGAAACTGCACAGCCTTATTATCTTATTTTTGACCTTGAAAAAAGACAAGAAGAAAAAGAAGATAAGAAAGATGTCAAAGAGTTCACTAAATCTCTACATAGCATCAAGAATATTCACAGTGATATAATCTTGGACGGTCACGAACATTTAGCTTTTATTGCAAAAGAAAGCAACATTGCTGAAGAAATTCTAGAGAATGCAAATAGAGCTTTGACGTTTGTTCTTGCCAATAAGGATGAAGTAAATGATTAATAAAGATACATACAAAAGTAACCTTGCAGCCCTTGCCAATTTAAAGACCAAGAAGTCTAAGATCGAAGGGAATATTGAAACTCGAACAAATCAAATTGAAAAGATTAAAGAAGAGATTGAAGCTATAAAACTTCAAATTAAAACAGATTATAAGATTGAACCTAAAAATCTTAAGTCTGTAATTGATACAAAAAAATCAACATTCAATGAACTTCTCGAGCAAGTGACTGAAAAGATTGAAGAGCTTGAGCAAGAAGATGAATAGTCTTGAAAACTTAAAAAAGAGAGCTGACAAGATTAAATCTAAGCTTGATAGAAAAATTGGCATCAGGCAAACGCATAAGGATAACTTAGATGCTGAAACAAAAAGTTTAGATGAAAATTTATATAATAAAAAATTAAATCTAAGCTCTATTGATTTGCTCAATCTCGCTTCATTCCAAAGAAGAGAAAAAACAGTTAAGCATTTAGAACGACTGGTAGATGCTTTTGTCAAAGCTATTTATGGTGATGAATATACATTTCACTTCAAATCAGCTGATAAGAGTTTCACAAAGCTTGAGCCGGTAATGAGAAAACCTGCATCTAATGGCGAGTTTATGGATGTAGATTTGAAAGATGGCTCAGGTGGCGGTCTTTTAGAAATATGTGGATTTGCTGCACGTTTAGCTTGTAATGAAATTGAAAAATATAATGGTCCGTTATTTCTTGATGAGACTTTTAAATCTATTTCATCGGATAAGAAGATTAAAGACCTTTTAAATGTTTTGAGAGAATATATCAAAGAATCTGACAGACAGGTCTTTTTCATTACTCATAAAGCTGAAGTTTTTGGTTTGATTGCTGATAAAATACTGCTAGTTGAACTTGAAGACAAATGTTCAAAAGTAAGCGAAGTTACTTTTGAAGAAATTAAAAGACACTACACATTTGTTGTTTCTGAAAATGAGGTGGAAGATTGAG
>JACCEB011772515.1_pt1 | contig 11219 bp, 8 predicted proteins | sample 7454761 | NCBI WGS metagenome assembly JACCEB01 (sample SAMN15323454, study PRJNA562643) | freshwater metagenome | isolation source: river surface water | place: USA:Blue River Watershed | collected 2017-08-18 | reverse complement strand
TTTTTGAGGGGATTCAAAGAAGAAAATCATGTCCTTGGGTGGTAAGGTACAAAAGTAAGCATTTGGGTTTTAGAATCTGAAAACTTAAAGGGAAGATTTCAAGAGAAGACTCTATTTTTTTTAGTGATGGTTGCGACGGTTTTTAACGGTTTTGTTCCATTAAGATTCCGAATCAAAAAGGCAGGGATTTTGGGTTGATTCAATTCAAAAAAAGGTTTGGATTAAGGTTGTTTTTGAGAACTATTATTTCTACAAAAATATCAAACACAAAAAATAATTTTAAAAAAATTAATTAAACTAAATAAATAAAACAATAAGTTAAAAAGGAACAACTATTTAAGTGATTTATTTTTAAATAAAACCGTGGAAACTTTCAACAAATTAAAAGTTTCCGTAGTTTTGTCCCCGGATAAAAAAGGAATGTATTGGAGACAAGGCAGCGTATTTTAGAAATCGCGATGGCGCAATTTGCTCGTTTTGGTGTGCGTGCCATCACCATGGAGGATTTGGCTAGACAAGCAGGAATTTCAAAGAAAACCATTTACCAAGAGTTTGAAGATAAAAAGGATTTGGTGAAGGCGGTTTTTGCTGCGATTCTGGAGCAGGATCGAAAGCGACTTGCCTTTATTTTGGAGCAGGGAGATGGGGTGATTGAGCACTTGGTGCAAACTTCCAAGTTGATGCGGGAGCGGCTTACTTCCATCAATCCTTTGGTGATTTTGGAGGTGCAAAAATATTTTCCAGAGGCGTGGAATTTGTTTGAGTCTTTCAAACAGGAAACCATCCAACAAGATTTAATCAAGGTGCTGGAGCGTGGTAAGGAACTGGGGTATTTCCGACCTGAAATTGATTCTAGGGTTTTGGCTCGCGTACGGCTTACTCAAGTCACTTCAGCCTTTGATCACAAAAATTTTGCAGAGCCAGACTACAACTTAGTGGAAGAGCAGAGGATCGGCCTCGACCACTTCTTACATGGCATTTTTACAGAAAAAGGGCGTCAGGCTTATTTGACGCAGAAAGATATATTGAATTAAACCAACTCCTAATGAAAAAATACCTACTCCTGCTTGCTTTGGTAGGGCTCAGTGCTTCCCAGGTAGCTGCCCAACAGCTCGTGGAATTGAAGCTGGCTGATGCCCTTACCTATGCCTTGGAAAACAACCCGAGTGCGAAAAATGCCCGTTTGGAACTCCTTATTTCTAAGGCTACGATTAAGGAAACTACCTCCCGTGGTCTTCCTCAGATCAATGGGGCCTACAACTTAGATTATAATCCGAAAATTCCAGTTGTCTTTTTACCGAACCAACCTCCTTTTGGAGATCCTACCAATCCAAGTGACGTAATTCCTGCACGTTTTGGGGTGAGTTATTCTTCTGGATTGGGAGTTACGGTATCTCAAATGATTTTTGACGGTTCATTTTTTGTGGGTTTGCGTGCAGCAAAAACACTTCTTGACCTAACTAATCAAGACTTGAAAAAGGCAGAGATCGATGTGGTTGAAAATGTGAAAAAAGCCTATTTCGGGGTTTTGGTCAACCAGCAGCGCATCCGACTAGCCGAAGCCAACTTATCTCGAATCGATACCCTGCTCAAAGAAACTACGGCACTCCAAGAAGCTGGTTTTGTAGAAAAGTTAGATGTTTCCCGTGTACAAGTGCAGCGTAACAACAGTTTCACGCAGTTGCAAAGAAGCCAAACCGGATTGGATATCAGCAAGCAAATCCTAAAACTTCAGCTTGGTATGCCCATGGAATACGAAATAATCCTAGCGGAGTCTTTGGAAGAATTATCTCCCAAAGAAGAGACGCTTTCATTGCTGGGTGAAGAAGGAACTGAGCGAGTTGAATTGGGACAGGTATCTACCCAACTTACACTTGTTGGGCTCGATTTGAAAAATAACATGAGCCAGTATATGCCCAAAATTGATTTTATAGGCAATACTCGCAGAAGCGGTGCAGGCAATGAATTGGACCGGGTATTCAATAAATCCAACTGGTTTGGAAGCTCCTTAGTAGGTGTGAGCATGTCCATTCCCATTTTTGATGGATTTGGAAAAGCGGCTCGGATTCAGAAAAATCGAGTTCAAATAAATCAACTTGAAAACCAGCGTACTTTCTTAAAGGAATCTTTTAAGAACGAATTGTATGCTGCCAAGGCAAACCTTCGAAATGACCTTAGTCTTTTGGAAGTTCAGGAAGCCAATTTGCGACTCGCCACAGAAGTCTATCAAATTGCCCGAATCAAATACAAAGAAGGGGTGGGATCCAACCTTGAAGTAGTGGAAGCAGATGCTGCCTTAATTCAAGCAGAAATCAATTACCTCGGCGCCATCTACGATGGCCTTATTTCCAAAATAAATCTTGAAAAAGCCCTAGGCTTGTTAAAGCCTGATTTGACTAACTAAACCAACTCTTCCACCTCTATTTTATACCCATGAAATCAATCCTAAACTTCGCCACCTTGCTTGTCCTTTCTCTTGGGATAGCCTCCTGTGCAGGAGATGGCCTAGAAGCAAAAAAAGCTGAACTGGAAGCTTTAAAAAGCCAACTTTCTGAGTTGACTACACAAATCAAAACCTTGGAAGCTGAATTGATTGCTGCAGATCCTGAATTTGCTGCAGCGGCCAAAAAGCCCCTACTGATCACTACATTACCCGCTCGAAAAGGGGAATTTACCCACTTTGTGGAGGTAACAGGATCGGTACTTTCCAAGAAGAACGTGAACATTAGTTCAGAGACACTTGGAAGAATTTTGGACATTCCCGCTATTGAAGGCATGCGTGTATCCAAAGGGCAGGTGTTGGCAAAGGTTGATTCCGAAGCCATTCAACGCAGTATCGAAGAATTGGAGAATAGTCTTTCCTTGGCACGAACTGTGTTTGAAAAGCAGGAGCGCCTTTGGAATCAAAAGATTGGTACTGAGATTCAGTACTTGGAAGCAAAAAGTAGAAAAGAAGGTTTGGAGAAAAGCCTAGCTTCCTTGAAAACTCAATTGTCTAAATCTACCATTCGTGCTCCGTTCAATGGTACAGTAGAAACCGTTCGAGTGCGCGTAGGAGAGTTGGTACAACCAGGATCTCAGCTACTCCAGTTTGTGGGTGAAAGTGACCTCTTTATCGAAGCTGATATTTCCGAGAGTTACATTGGTGCTTTAGCAAAGGGAGATTCGGTAGAAATTACTTTCCCATCCATCAACAAAACCATCACCACCAAAGTGTCTGCTACGGGTTCAATCATTAATCCAAACAACCGTACGTTTAAGGTAGAAGTTTTCCTCCCAAACCTTCCTGAGGTGAAACCAAATATGATTTCAGTCTTGAAGATTCAGGATTACAGCAATAAGGAAAGTGTGATTGTTCCTGCCCACCTAATCCTTGCCGATACCAAGGGGGATTACCTCTTTGCAGTGGAAAATGGCCTTGCCAAAAAGAAATATGTGAAGCGTGGCTATACCTCAGGTGACCAAACTGAAATCGTGGAAGGTCTGACTGGCACCGAGGTATTGGTAGATAAAGGATTCCGTGAAGTGGGTGATAATTTTAGTGTAAACGTAGCTAAGCAGTAAATATGGATATCCCTCAAAAATCCAAAACAATCCGGGAGTTTGGATTGTCTAGCTTTAGCGTGGACAATTCGACTTCCGTGATTATTCTGACGCTAATCATTACGGTATTGGGTTTGGGTGCTTACCGCACCATGCCAAAGGAAAGTTTCCCGGAAATCGTCATCCCTACGGTTTATATTGGCACTCCTTATCCAGGCAACTCGCCTGTCGATATGGAGAACCTGATCACGCGTCCTATTGAGAAACAGTTGAAGTCCTTGAATAATGTTAAGGATATCAAGTCTACCGCGGTACAGGCTTTCTCCTCTATTGTTGTTGAATTCACTCCTGGAGTGGAACTTGCCAAAGCCATCCAAGACGTAAAGGATGCGGTAGATAAGTCAAAAAGTGAATTGCCTACTGATCTTGATCAGGACCCCAATGTATTGGAAGTAAATACCTCCGATTTTCCCATCATGAACGTCAATATCTCTGGTCCGTATTCGGAGCAGGAATTGAAACGTTATGGGGAATATCTTGAAGACGCCATCGAGAAGCTACCGGAAATTTCTAAGGCAGACCTTGCAGGCACAGTAGAGCGCGAGATTCAGATCAACGTAGACCCCTACAAAATGGAGTCTGTTGGAGTAAGTTTTAACGACATATCTGGAGCAATCCAAACAGAGAACATGACTGTTTCTGGTGGTAGCATTAAAAGTGGTGATTTTGAGCGCACACTACGTGTAGACGGTGAATTCACCAATCCAGAAGACTTACTAAACATTATAGTCAAAACAGACCAACAGAAGATCGTTTACCTCCGAGATGTAGCCGAAATAAAGGATACGTTCAAGGATAGGGTATCCTATGCACGTAGCAAGAACCTTCCAGTAATTACGATTAACGTGACCAAGCGAAGTGGAGAAAACTTGCTTGATGCTGCGGACAAAATCAAAGAGATCATTGAAACCACGAAGGCCAATCGATTCCCGGAGAATTTGGAGATTTCCATCACCAACGATCAGAGTAAGCAAACGCGTATTCAAGTGAGTGATCTGGAAAACTCCATCATTTTTGGAATTATCCTGGTAGTCTTGGTTTTGATGTTCTTCATGGGCTTCCGAAATGCACTTTTTGTGGGTTCAGCGATTCCTTTGTCCATGTTTATTTCCTTCTTGGTCCTGGACTCCTTTGGCATTACGCTCAACTTGATGGTGCTTTTTTCACTTATCCTTGCCTTGGGTATGCTAGTTGACAATGGCATCGTGGTGGTAGAAAATATTTATCGCATGATGCAGGAAGGTAAGCCAGCCAGTCAAGCCGCTAAAGAAGGAGTAGGTGAAGTAGCCTGGCCAATCATTACCTCTACGCTGACCACCTTGGCGGCCTTTCTACCCTTAGCTTTTTGGGATGATCTGGTAGGGGAGTTTATGAAATACCTACCGATTACGCTGATTATTGTACTTTCCGCCTCCTTGTTTGTGGCCTTGGTCATCAATCCAGTGATGACAGCCATGTACATGAAGATTGAGGACATGACCCAAGATAAACCAAAAAAAGGATCACTTCGAGCGGTTGGATTTTTAGGACTATTGGCAATTGTATGTTACCTAGTTGGATGGAACACCATAGGTTCTCTTGCTATTGTGTCCGCAATATTGACGTTGGTCTATGTGTTCTTTTTGAGAAAAGCGGTGGGCTGGTTCCAGTCTGTTTACCTGGTTAAATTAGAGAATGGCTATGAATCCCTGCTCACTTTTGCCTTAAAGGGCAAAAATCCAATCAAATTTTTGATTGGTACCTTTTTACTTTTGATTTTCTCCATTGTTCTTCTTGGCATTCGAGCACCAAAAGTTCTTTTCTTCCCAGACAATCAACCCCAATTGGTCAACGTTTTCGTTGAATTTCCGATAGGGACAAGTATAGAGGCAACCAATGCCTTTGTGGACAAGATGGAGGATGAAATGATGACCAAATTGGAGCCTTATGGAGGTATCCTAGAGTCGGTTATCACCCAAGTGGGCGAAGGTACCGGCGATCCTACACAGGGGCCAAGCCTTCAGTCTACACCACATAAAGCGAAGATTACCATTGGTTTTGTGGACTATATCGATCGTCAAGGGATTGACACCAACGAAGCCATGGAAGTGATTCGTGAGTTGGCGAAAGTGTATCCAGGGGTATTGATTACCGTTGACAAGCAGCAGAACGGGCCTCCTGTTGGGAATCCAGTAAATATTGAATTTGTAGGGGAAGATTACGAGCAATTGATTGCTTTTGTAGAGGAGACCAAGGCTTACTTGGAATCGAATTCCATTCCAGGTCTTGAAGAATTGAAGACTGATCTTTCTTTGGGAAGTCCTGAAGTAGTAGTTCGTATCGATCGTGAAAAGGCCAGAAGATTTGGATTGTCTACTTCCAGTATAGCGATGGAGTTACGAACTTCTCTTTTTGGACTTGAGGTATCTAAGTACAAAGAAGGGGAAGAGGATTATCCTATCTTCCTACGATTGGATGAAAATTCACGCTACGACATCAATACTTTGGTCAACAAGAAAATAGGATTTAGAGATAAGTTTGGTGACAAAAGAGAAGTGCCAATTTCTGCGGTAGCCGACATTCAGTATGGATCTACCTATGGTTCCGTGAAACGAAAAGACTCCGAAAAAGTGGTGAGTATGTTCTCCAACGTACTTGATGGATACAATCCTACAGAAATAAATGCCCAGATTAAGGATTTGATGGGTGCTTACCCTGTTCCTGAAGGAATTACGGTGAAGTATACCGGTGAGCAGGAGGAGCAAGCCAAGTCTCAAGCCTTCTTATTGCGCGCTTTGGGAATTGCGGTTTCCTTGATTTTCTTGATTATCGTGGCCCAGTTCAACTCCGTGGTCAGTCCATTTATCATCATGACTTCGGTACTCTTTAGTACCATCGGGGTGTTTTTGGGCTTGGTAATCTTCAACATGGATTTTGTGGTGATTATGACCGGTATTGGGATTATTTCGCTTGCTGGGGTGGTCGTAAACAATGCGATTGTATTGATTGATTACACGGATTTGGTTCGATCTCCAAAAAGAGAGGAATTGGGTATCCAAAAGGGAAGTTATTTAGCCCTTCCTGATTTGCTGGCAAGTATTGTGGAAGCAGGTAAAACTCGTCTTCGTCCCGTTCTCTTGACTGCCATCACTACGGTGCTTGGATTGATTCCATTGGCAATCGGGATGAACATTAATTTCGCTACCCTATTAAGTGAATTTGATCCTCAATTCTATGTAGGGGGCGATAATGCAGCTTTCTGGGGCCCCATGGCCTGGACTGTAATATTTGGGTTAACCTTTGCAACTGTTATTACGTTAGTACTCGTACCAGTGATGTATTTGCTGACTGATAAGCTTGCAATCAAGCTTAGAAGAAATTAAGCATCACTTTTTAAGGTTGGTGGTTTTTTTGATCAAACCCTTGGAATATTGTTCCAAGGGTTTTTTCGTTTTTATACCTTTAATGAATATCTTTTTTAGATTTGTGGCCCCATATACCCCTTAGAGATGCAGGAATTAAAATGGTACGTGATGTACACCACCTCTCGCGCTGAGAAAAAAGTTGCCGAACGCTTAGTGGAGGCTGGTGTGGAAGTTTTTTTACCGATGGTGGAGGTGTTGCGACAGTGGTCGGACCGCAAAAAGAAGGTTCAGAAAGCACTTTTCAATGGTTATGTATTCGTCAAAACTGATCGAAATAACCTTTGGAATTGCCTTCAAATTCCTGGTGCGGTAAAGTTTGTCAACTTTTCGGGAGTGCCTGCTACCATTCGGGATGAGGATGTGGAAACAATCCAACGGGTAGTGGCTACGGGTGTAGCTATCGAAACGGATGGTTCTGAAATCAGTCCAGGTGAAAAAGTGAAGGTGATCGGTGGATCGCTCGAGGATATGGTGGGGGAGTGTATCGAAAAAGGAAATAAGGATTACTTCCTCATCCGCATCCCAGGTATCTACCAAAACATCCTGGTGAGTATTCCTCGGAAGTTTTTGCAAGTAATTGAAAGTGCTCCAAGCGTTTAAACCTTTTTTTAGAAGTGTGTTGGCTTACAATCCTTCAAAGGCCTTTTGTACATCTTCTTCCGTAGTTCGAAGTTTTTGGCGGCAATAGGCCACTAATTCGGCTGCTTCTTTGACCAATTCAGAAAGCGTGTCTACAGAAACAGATCCCTCTTCTAATTGGGCAAGAATGGTCTCCAATCGTTGCATGGCTTGGGTGTAAGTATAGTCTTTCATTTGCTTTCAATGGTTTGTATGGTACTACTGATTTTTTGAGTAGAAGTATGGGTGAGGATTTGGTCTCCAGGAGATAAAGTAAGTTGATGAATGGGCTTGCCCTGAGATTCAGTGCGCGTGTATCCTTTTTGGAGAAGGGTAGTTGGATCTAATTGCCGGCTACCAGTTTCAAGCCTTAGAATGCTTTCTTGTTGAATTTTGATAAAGCGCTGAAGGCCCTTCTTCAATTGTTCCTGTCGCTGTTCCAGTTTAATTTTTTCTTGCTTGGTGCCATTTTTAATGGAATGCTGGATTCGTAGTGCAGTAGATTTCACCTTTTCTCCTTCTCGGGAAAGCAGTTGCTTGCCTTCTCCTTGAATCCGTATGTTGTATGCTTGAAGTTTCCGCTCTTCTTCGTTGAATTTGGAGCGTGTGATCCAATTCAATCGTTGAGCAGCTAAAGCCAAATTCTCCTCATATTCACGAAAACTGGAAAGAATAAATTCTGCTACTGCAGTGGGTGTTTTGAGGCGTGTATGTGCCACCAAATCGGCTATGGTTTCATCGCGTTCATGTCCAATTCCTGTAAGGACTGGCAACGAAAAATTGGCAATTTTTAGGGCAAGCTGGTAATCGTCAAAGCAATCTAAGTCCAGTTGCGCCCCTCCACCACGAATCAGGACAACGGCATCCAATTGAAGTTTCTCCGCCTGTTCCGCAACCTGGTCCAAGGCCGAGAGCAGGCTGTCTACTGCCTCATTGCCTTGCATGAGGGAAGGAAAAAGTTGGTGGTATACCTGGTAGCCTTGAGGATTGCCCGCCAGTTGGTTTATAAAATCCCCGTAGCCTGCAGCAGTGGCACTGGAAATGATTGCTATCCTTTGGATGACAAGGGGCAATGGCAAGCGAGCATTGTGACCAATCCTACCTTCTTGGGTAAGTTTGGTGATAGTTTCCTGCCGAATACGTGCTCGCTCTCCTAAGGAGAAGGAGGGGTCAATGTCTTTTACATTGAGGCTGAGTCCATAGACGGGATGGTAGGTCACGCTTACTTGAGCCAGGACCTTCATCCCGTTTTTGAGTGAAGTACCTGTCACAGCTTCGAATTTGGTGGCGACACTGCGGTAGGTAAACTGCCAGAGATTGGCTCGGATTTTGGCTTGAACTTGGTTGCCTTGTTTCTCGACCAATTCAAAGTACACATGTCCCTGCGGTGCTTGTCTAAAATCCGCTAGCTCACCCACTACCCACACCAAGGGTTCAAGGTCTCTTTCAAGAACTTGCTGGATGGCAGTGGTGAGTTGTAAGACGGATAGGGGAGTCATGAATTTCTAGGGCTTCGCTAAACGAATTTTTTCACTCAGCCCTTGGCTTGCCCGCAAAAGAGGTAGTCGTACCTGATCCGTTTGAATGATACCTAGGTGCTGAAGCAAGTTTTTAATACCCACGGGATTTCCTTCTTGGTACATCAATTCATTCAATTTCAATAGGGAATAAGCCGCTTGTTGGGAAGATGCATCGTCTCCTTCTATCAAGGCTTTGAAAGTTGCGGGAAGGGCATTGGCAAGGACCGAGATTACACCAGATCCTCCGATGCTTTGTATGGGTTTTGTTAAAAGATCGTCTCCGGACAAGAGTAAGAAGTCTTTCGGCATGGAGGCAGCGATCTGCATGCATTGTTCCAGGTTTCCACTTGCTTCCTTGATGCCAACGATATTGGGATGGTGAGATAGGGTGAGCGTGGTAGCTGCGGTCAGGTTGGACATGGTTCGACCTGGGATATTGTATAGGACTAGTGGTACTGGCGAGGCATCGGCCAAGGCACGGTAGTGTGCAATGATTCCTTCCTGGGTAGGCTTGTTGTAGTAAGGGCTTACGGATAAAATTCCTGCGACACCAAAAAAGTCGGTTTGTTCGATATCATCAATCAGTTTTTGGGTAGCATTTCCACCTAACCCTAGCATCAGGGGAACTCGCCCTTTGTTGTACTCCACAGATGCTTTGAGTACCTGGGCTTTTTCCGATGAAGTGAGGGTCGCTGACTCACCCGTAGTACCGAGTAGGACTAAGTAGTCTACTCCGCCATCGATGACATGATTGATCAAGCGCTCTAGACTTGGAAAGTCTACCTGTTGATCCTCTAGAAAAGGGGTCACTAATGCTACTCCGGTACCTTTGAATGCGTTCATTGGGAAATTTTATGGCCGAAGACAAATATACAGTCTTGGCGGGGTTTTTAGTAAAAAGGAAATGAGTAAATGGGGTATTGGTTGGATGGGAATTCCAATCCCTATAACTTGAACTAGTGCGACTTGTTTAGGTCCATTTCAGGCCAGAAAGCATGGGCGTTTAAGTTTGGGAAAGGGCCTTCTTTCCAAAGCCAACTTTCCGAAATTTTTTGAAAATTGGTAAACAAGTGAAATAAGAAGTATTTTAAGTTAAATTTATATTCGATAAGTCTCTTTTTATTTCTGTGGAAATTTTAATCATTCTCTTTCTAGTCCTCTTAAATGGCGTTTTTGCCATGGCTGAATTATCTCTTGTTTCTTCAAGAAAGTTCAAGTTGGAGAGTCTAAAGAAGCAGCGGAAGTTAGGTGCAAAAGAGGCCTTGGCGCTGTCGGAGAACCCTACCAAATTCATGTCCACCGTCCAAATAGGCATCACACTTATTGGTGTTTTATTGGGGGTCTATGGGGGTAAAAATATCACAGATGACCTGGAATCCCTTTTGCAACTAGTTCCATTTTTACAGCCTTATGCGAATACACTTGCTGTGGGTTTAGTCGTAGTGGTGATTACTTACCTATCCATCGTCTTGGGAGAGTTGTTTCCCAAAAGATTGGGCATGACCTTTCCGGAGCAGATTGCGCTGCGTGTGGCCAAACCCATGCTTTGGCTATCCAAGTTGACAAGTCCCTTTGTTTGGCTATTGACGGTATCAAATGATTTTTTACTCTGGGTTTTTCAAATCAAACGAACTTCTGATAGCAAAATTTCCGAAGAGGAATTGAAGGCATTGATCAAAGAGAGTGCAGAGGGAGGAGAGATCATGGATATCGAACAGGATATTGTGGAGCGCGTGTTTGAGTTGGGAGATCGTCGAATCAATACCCTGCTTACGCACCGAAATGAGTTGGTTTTTTTCAATGCTACCGATACCGAGGAGGTGGTTAGGCAGAAAATCAGTGAGGAAAAACATTCCGCCTATCCCTTGTGTAAGGAGGGAGATTTGGATCAAATCATCGGGATAGTGTTGGTGAAGGATCTCTTTGATCCGATTTTAAAAGAAGGCTTCGACTTGAAAAAAATTGCCAAGGAACCACTTTTTTTGAACGAGAGCATGTTTGCCTACCAAGCCTTGGAATCATTTAAAGCCCACCGGCTTCATTACGGTTTGGTTATTGATGAGTATGGAGTCAC
>JACCEB012124157.1_pt1 | contig 11222 bp, 7 predicted proteins | sample 7454761 | NCBI WGS metagenome assembly JACCEB01 (sample SAMN15323454, study PRJNA562643) | freshwater metagenome | isolation source: river surface water | place: USA:Blue River Watershed | collected 2017-08-18 | reverse complement strand
TTTCTTTATTCAAGAAAAAAATTGGCGATACTGTTTACGGTATTGGCTGGTTACCTTTGGGTGGTTATGTAAAAATTGCGGGAATGGTGGACGAAAGTATGGATAAAGAACAATTAGCAAAACCTGCGGAAGATTGGGAATTTAGATCCAAACCAGCTTGGCAACGTTTAATTGTAATGTTGGGCGGTGTTACGGTTAATGCTGTTTTGGCTGTAATTATTTACATTTTTGTGATGTGGGGGTATGGAAGAACATACATTAAAAATAGTTCTCTAAAAGATGGTATAATTGTAGCTAATTCTGAACTTGAAAATAAGTTAGGTTTAAAAACTGGTGATAAAATTATTAGTGTAAATGGTGTAAATGTTGAAAATCAAAACTTAGAAAGAGTATTACAAGTTTTATTTTTTTCAGAGAATATTGAAGTAGAGAGAAATGGACAAATTATACCAATTTCATTGCCAGATAGTTCTATTAAAGTTTTATTGGAATATAAAGATAAACTAGAAACACCTGTTATTTATTTTGGAAGAACATTTAAAATTGATAGTGTTTTACCAAATTCAGCTGCTTTTAAGGCTGGGTTATTGAAAAATGATAGAATTATTAGTGTAAATGACACTAAAATTAATTATATACATGAATTTCAAAACACTTTAAATCAATTAAAAAACAATAATGTTTCTTTATTAGTTTTAAGAAAAAATGATACTATTTCATTAAGTGCAAGCGTAGATAATGAAGGACGTTTGGGATTTTTAAATTCATTTGATAAATCTCATCCAAAAGCATTTGAAATTGTAGAAGATAAATTTTCATTTTTAACTTCAATTAAAGAAGGTTTTGAAGAAACTAAATTTCAATTATGGTTTTACTATCAAAATTTCAAACAATTATTTAATGTAAAGTCTGGTGCTTTTGGTGGTTTAGGTGGTTTTAAAGCTTTCGGACAGATGTACACTGCATCATGGGATTGGGAACAAACTTGGCGAAACACAGCATTTATTTCTATCATTTTGGCTTTCATGAATTTATTGCCTATTCCAGCTTTGGATGGCGGACATGTAATGTTTTTATTGTACGAGTTAATCACTGGCCGTAAACCGCACCAAAAAGTATTGGAATACGCTCAAATGGCAGGTATGATTTTATTACTTTCCCTCGTCCTCTACGCCAATATAAACGATTGGATTTAAGCGTATTAAACAAATAATTTTTAGTTAAAACCTGAGCTTTTCAGGTTTTAACAATTTTGTTCATTTATTTCAAACTGACAATTATCATTTTTTTTATATTTTGTTTTAAATAATATTGCTTTAAAAAAAGCAATATGGGGTTTTTTGGTAATTTATCTGATAGCGAATTTGAAAATTTAAATATTTGTTTAAATTCAATTTTAGAAGGAAAAGTAAATATTGATACTTTTAAAGGAAAGTTTAAACATATTTCATTAGAAGAATCACTTCAAAAAATTGCTCAAAAAAATCAACTTTACCAAAATAGTACAATTGCAAATTCTCAGTTGCAAAATACTATTGACCAAAAAGATGAAGAAATTTTAAATTTGAAAAATCAAATTCAAACTTTACAATCTCAATTACAAATTACCACAGAAAATAATATCTATCAAAGTACTATTAACACCGAATTGGAACGAGAGTTAGAAACTCGTAAACAAATGGTAAACGAAATTTGTATTGTATCAGAAGTAGATTTGCAGGGAAATATTATTTATGTAAACGATTTATTTTGTAAAGTTGCGCAATATACCCCAGAAGAATTGTTGGGTAAAAAACACAGTATTGTTAAACATGAGGACATGGATCCTAAAGTTTTTGAACAATTGTGGGCTGCTGTATCTAAAGGTAAAATGTTTAGAGGACCAGTGAAAAACAAAAAAAAGGATGGAACTCCTTATTATGTTGATGGTGTTTTTGCTCCTGTTATTGGGGATAATGGAAAGCCTACAAAATATATTGGTTACAGATACGAAAAAACGGAAGAAACTTATCAAAAACAAGCAGCTGAGGGAATTGTAAATGCATTAAACTCGGGATTTGTTACTATTGAATTTGATTTAAATTATCGTATTATTAATTGTAACACCATTGCTACTAATTCTTTAGAATATTCGCTAAACGAAATTAATGGGAAACAAAATACACTTATTTTTAATAAGGATTTTGTAGAAAGTATTGAATTTAAAAATTTATGGGAAGATTTATCAAAGGATAAAACACAAAGTGGAATGTATAATTTACTATCCAAAAATTCACAAAACATTATATTACAAGGTGTTTTTACTACAATTAAAGATGAAAAAAACAGAATAATTAAATATATATTAATTGGATTAGATATTACTAAAGATATTGAAAAGCAACAAAAAGCTCAAGCAGAAATTGAACAATTAAATAGGGAAATGCAAACCCGAATGAAAATGGTTGATGAAATTTGTATAGTATCAGAGGTGGATTTAAAAGGAAATATAATTTATGTAAATGATAAACATTGTACTGTTTCACAATACACTAAAGATGAATTGATTGGTGCAAAACAAAGTATTGTAAAACATGAGGATATGGACCCTAAAGTTTTTGAGCAACTTTGGGCTACCATTGTAAAAGGAAATATTTTTAGAGGTACTGTAAAAAATAAAAAGAAAGATGGAACTCCTTATTATGTTGATGGTGTTTTTGCTCCTGTGATAGGTGCAAATGGAAAGCCTATAAAATATATTGGCGTTAGATATGAAAAAACACAAGATACTATCGAAAAACAAGGCGCAGAGGGTATAGTAAATGCTTTAAATTCTTCTTTTGCTTACGCCGAATTTGATTTAAATGGAAAATATCAGTTGGTTAATAGTATTTTCGAAAATATTACTCTTTTTGATGCAAATGAAATTAAAGTGAAATCGCATGATTATTTAGTAGATAAAAGTTTTGCGAAAACTCCAGAATACCAAGAAATTTGGTTCAATTTACAAAATGGTATTGCACAATCTCAATTAATTAAAATTATTCAAAAATCTGGAACAACAGCATGGTTACAAGCTACTTTTTCGCCTGTTAAAGATGAAAAAGGTCGTTTGATAAAATTTATTATGATTGCTACAGATGTAACTAAGGCTACGGAACAAAATAACGAAACGGTTTTGGTAGCTACAGAAGCAAAAAGAGTTTTAGGTGATTTAGCTAAAGGTGATTTAACTCAAATGTTTAAAGTACAAACTAAAGAGCCCGAATTAAAAGCGATTGGTGAATCTATTAACACTACTATTTTTACACTTAAAAATTTAATTACTTCATTAATTCAAAATGCAGATAATATTTTGTCGGCTAGTCAACAAATGTCTGGTGCAGCTCAACAATTATCTGATGGAGCAACAGGACAAGCGAGTTCGGTGGAGGAAATTTCCTCTTCTATGGAACAAATGACCGCTAATATTCATCAAAATACCAATAATGCAAAGGAAACCGAAAAAATTGCCACTTCATCGGCTCAAGATATTTTAATCGCTAAACAATCTGTGGAGGAAACGGTAAAATCTATGCGAATTATAGCGTCTAAAATATCTATTATTGGCGAAATTTCTCGTCAAACAAATTTACTAGCCTTAAATGCAGCAGTAGAAGCTGCTAGAGCTGGAGAACACGGAAAAGGTTTTGCTGTTGTAGCTGCTGAAGTAAGAAAATTAGCAGAAAGAAGTCAATTGGCAGCATCAGAAATTAATGAAGTTTCTGCTAAAAGTGTTGATATTGCTCAACATTCGGGGGAAAAACTTTCTAAAGTTGTACCTAATATTCAACACACTGCAGATTTGGTTCAGGAAATTACTGCTTCAAGTATAGAGCAAAGTACAGGATCAGATCAAGTGAATAATGCAATTCAGAATTTAAATAATGTAGTTCAAGAAAATGCTGCAACTGCAGAACAAATGGCTGCTGGATCCGAAGAATTAAATGCACAAGCAGAACAACTTAAACAAGCTATTTCTTATTTTAATATTGGATAATTATTGTAAAATATAATGATTCTCTTTATTGTACCTAAATTCCCAAAAAAAATGTAAAATTAGTGTCTATCAGCTTCATTTGTGAATCACCACTCCCCCCTTATGGGCACCTCAAGTTAAGGAGTTAGAGGTGTGCTATTGCACATTTTTTTATATTGCTAAAGCAATTTTTAATAATAGCTTTGCTATTATTTTTAATGGGAATGTAAGTAACTCCTTGCCCTCGGGCGAGGTGTCCGCAGGACGGAGTGGGGAAAATACTTTATTGATAATAAAAAATATACAGATAAGATTGCGGAGAATCAAATAAAATATTTTTTAAGTATAAAATCAGGAATAAAATTAATTTTTATCTACTAAGCAAATAAAATATATTTGTAAGCTAAAAGGTTGATGTTTTGATAATTTCAGGATCTAAGTATTTTATAACTCAATTAAAATTAGCTGTTTGGGTAATTTTTCCTCTGGTTTTTGCAGGAAGTATTTATATATTTTTTCGTTCGCACAATACAGTTGTTAATGTACTGCTTGCAAATTTTATCGATATTCCCGTATTGCAAAGCAAAAATTATTGGCTAGTATATTGTTTACCAGGAGGTTTGTGGCTTTTTTCGTTTCAAATGGCAATTTTATTTTTTGTACACCAATATAAAAATATTACTTGGTTTGTTAGTTTAGTTTGTGCTTTAGGAATTGAGGGCTTTCAATTTTTACATATTACAGATGGTTTTTTTGATTGGTTAGATGTTTATACTTATTTAATTTTTAGCGTTTTATCCTATTTGATATTTAGTTTAAAAAGGCATTTATATCCAATATTTTCGCAATCTAATTATTCGTTTAAATATTTTATTTTCGCTTTTTTTTGTGGGATTGTGTTTTTATCGGATCTATTTTAGTTAAAAACAGAATTTAATGCAGTAATTTGCGTTACTAAACTTTTGCTATACGGTTTAATGAGGAAATTCCTTTGTGTATATTTTTTTTGGATGTGTTTTGCTAATATTTTAGTGGCACAAAATACTGTTTTGGTAAAAGGCGTGGTGTTAGACGAAAACAAAAAACCCTTAAATCGAGTTCAAATTCAAATTATTGGTTTTAAGGAAATAGATTTTACCGATGCTCAAGGTAGGTTTGAGTTGGCTTTGGAATCTAAAAAAGAATACCTCATTACTTTTTATCATCCATTGTATTTAATTCAAACCAAAAAAGTAATTGCTAATGAGGGTGTTTTGGAACTTAAAATAATCCTTAGTAACGAATTGTTGCAATATCAACAAGATACCATTGTAGTAACGGATAACAAAAAAAAGGAAGAGGCTACAACGGTTGAAATAAATACCAAAAATCTCGAAACTTTTGTATCGGCAAACGACGACGGGTTATCGATTATAAAATCCCAAGCTTCGGTTTCTTCCAATTCGGAATTATCCTCTGCATACTCTGTTAGAGGTGGAAATTTTGATGAAAATATGATTTATGTAAATGGAATTCAGGTTTTTAGGCCATTTTTAGTACGCAGTGGCGAACAAGAAGGATTAAGTTTTGTAAACACCGATTTGATACAAGAAATTAATTTTAGTGCTGGTGGTTTTGAGGCAAAATACGGCGATAAAATGTCGTCGGTTTTAGATATTAAATACCGAGATCCAAAAGAATTTAAATCTTCCATTAATCTTTCTTTATTGGGAGTTAGGGCACATACCGAGGGTGTAATTGGAAAATTTTCATATTTAGCAGGCTATAGATATCGTTCTAATGCTTATTTATTGGGAACACTGGATACAAAAGCCGAATTCCAACCCAGATTTATGGATTTTCAGGGAATGTTTAATTATCAATTTTCTAAAAAACTTAAATTATCATGGCTAAGTAATGTAAGCACCAATACATTCGAAATGATTCCAGTTTCGCGCAGTACTCGTTTCGGTGGTATCGGACAGGCTTTTCAGTTAAATGTATTTTTTGATGGGAAAGAAATAACCCAGTTTAACACCAATTTTAACTCCTTAAATTTAACTTATTTATTAAAGGATAATACCATTTTAAATTTTAGTTCGAGTTATTTTATTACGCAAGAAAACGAAAGTTTTGATATTGTTGGCGCTTATCGTTTGGGCGAGTTAGATGCTAATCCGGCATCGGATAACTTTGGCGAAATAACTACCTTACTGGGCACAGGTTCGTTTTTAAATCACGCACGTAACAGCTTAAATGCCAATATTTTTAATATCAATCACGATGGTAAACATTATTGGGATAAATTTAAATTGTTGTGGGGTGCAAGTTATCAAAAAGAAGTAATCAACGATGAAATTTTGGAGTGGCAATACCGCGATTCTTCTGGTTTTTCTTTACCACTAAACAGCTCTAATGTTGAAGTTTTAGATTTTCAAAAAGCTACAAGTAGCCTAACTTCTAATCGTTTTTTAGCCTATGTACAAGGCGATTGGAATATCTTAAAAAATGATAGTGTTAGGGTATTAAAATTAGTGGGTGGTACACGTTTTCAAACATGGAATTACAACAACGAAAATTTAATTTCGCCTCGTGTTTCTTTAATTTATAAACCTAGTGCTACGGATAGTTTAGGGCGTGCGCAAAAAAGTAAATTTACCTATCGTTTGGCTTGGGGAGTATATTATCAACCTCCATTATACCGCGATTTACGTAATCGTTTTGGAGTTTTACAAGAAGGTTTACAAGCGCAAAAATCTGTACATTACGTTGCCGGAATGGATTACGATTTTGTTTTGCGTAAAAGAGCGTTTAATTTACGTAACGAATTATATTATAAGCAATTATCTAATTTAATTCCTTTCGAAGTAGATAATGTCCGAATTCGTTATTTTGGCGAAAACTCGGGTAGTGGTTATGCAACTGGTTTTGAATCCAGAATAAGTGGTGAGTTTATAAAGGGATTAGAATCTTGGATGAGTATTGCCATTATGCAAACACGCGAAAAAATCAATAATTATTTTTATTACGACTATTATAATGCCGATGGTGAAAGGGTTTTTAAAGGATCGGGCGACAATAGTTTAATTACAGATTCTGTTAGAGTAAATCGCGGATTTATGCCTCGGCCAACAGATCAATTGTACAATATTAAATTTTTTGTTCAGGACCAAATGCCTCAAAATCCTGCTTTAAAAGTGCATTTAAATTTTGTGTATGCTGGTGGCGTGCCATTTGGTCCGCCGGATGATGTGCAAAATCGCAATACTTTACGTATGCCACCTTATCGTCGTGTGGATATTGGTTTTTCGTGGTATTATTTGGAGAATAAAAAAATCCGAAAAGGAACCGAGTATGTTTCGCCCCATCAAGGAAGTTATCTCAATAAATTTACCGATATTTGGTTTAGATTAGAGGTTTTTAATTTATTAAACATCAACAACACCATATCCTATTTATGGGTAACAGATGTTTTAAATCGCCAATATGCAGTACCCAATTATTTAACCCAACGCTTGATTAATGTTAGGATTGCAGCAAAATTTTGATAAACCATAAAAAATTATAAATGAAATATTATTTAAAAGCATTAAAAAATTACGCAAATTTTAAAGGCAGATCAACCCGAAGGGAGTATTGGTATTTTGTATTGTTTCATTTATTATTTTTTATATTAATGGAAGTTATCTCCACAACTTTTGCATTTCCCGAAGCTGTAACTATTTATTTAGTTTTAACCCTTGTACCAACTATTTCTGTTGGAGTTAGGCGTATTCATGATGTTGGAAAAAGCGGGTGGTTTTTTTTAGTACCAATTTACAACCTAATTTTATATCTATCTCCAAGCAGCAAAAACTAAAATAGTTATAGCATCAGTCCACTATAGTCAATTTAATTTGTAAAACCTAATGGTTTAACTATTTATTAATGATTTTATAATTTGCTTTAAGGGTTAAATTTTATTACTTATAGCTTATTATTAAGTTTAATTTAAAAAAAGTAGTTCGTTAATTTCGTTGTTGTTCCAGTAATTAAGCAATTGGATGCTTTGGTTTTGTATGGGGATTTTAAAATACCAATTTTTGTTTTGCGAAAAAATGAGATATTTGTTTTGATTGGGAAGCAAAATTATATCCATACTGGCATTTATAGGAATGGATATTTGTTGGAGGATGGTATATTTTTTATACTTTGTAATACTTTGTAAATCAAATTCATCGATAATTTGTTGGAAATTAAAATTGTTGTGCACTACAGCATTGGCATTAATTTTTTGAGGTTGTATTAAATCTCGGTGTGCCTTATATACTCCACCTTCTAATAAACGTTCTAAAACCATTTTGGGCGGTAATTGATAACGTTTAAAACTGTTGCGAAATACACGGCGAATAAATCTTGCATGAAAAGGTGTTTCTACAAAAATTAAAAAATCTAACTCATCCAAAATGGGTCCGTAACCCGCATAAATTCCCTCAAAAATAATTACTGTTGAGGGTAAAATTTTTTGTGTACCTATATTCTTTTTTTCATCGAAACTATACTGTGGCATTTCCCACGATTGCTGATTTTTTAGTTTGTTTAATAAAATAGCACTTTGCTCGATACCGTAATTTTTAGGCGAATCCCAACGGTAAACAGGATCGATATCTTCGATAAAATTAAAACCTTGTTGATAATCGTCCTGATGTAAAATTTTACTATCGCAATTTAAACACAATTGTAATGTTTGCGCTACAACAGTAGATTTTCCGCTACAAGAACCGCCCACAACCCCAATAACTGTATTGCGGTTGTGGGCGATATTTTTTTGAATTATTTTTTGAATTTGAGGTAAAAACTCGTGTATTTGGTGCAACATTATTTATGCAATAAATTACTTTTTATTTTATCAGTATCTACATTTTTAGGTAAAGATTCCACATATTTACCAATACCACCTAACTCGTTAATTTTATCCAAAGTAGTTACAATTCGAGTATCTTTTTCCTCCTGATTTAATCGCAATTTAGCCGATAAAGCATAATCGTCTTCAATCACGGCTCTGTCCACACCCAACACACTTAAAGTAAGCGCAGCTAAATACCCAGTTCTGTCGGTTCCAGCCGTACAATGAAACAAAATAGGGTAATTTTCTTCGTTGGATAATATCTCTAAAAACTCGGCAGATTGATTTTTAAATTCGATAGGGAACTTGCTGTAGCCCTTTGCAACCATAGCATTTACTTTTGCAGTATTAGCCGCTTTTTGTAAACTATCTTGTTGTTCCTTACTCATTTTAAAAAACATATTCCATTCCTCCAACCACATTGGGATACGAATAGTTTGGATACCAGCAGGTAATTTATCCGCTTCACGTTGTACTTCAAAATCCGATCGTAAATCAATTACCGTTTTAATACCCAAAGCAGCTATTTTTTCCAAATCCTTTTCGGTTAATTCGGATAATTTATCCGAGCGATACAACCTATTCCAAGCAATAGTTTCGCCAGTAGCAGTAGCATAACCACCTAAATCTCTAAAATTTTTAGCTCCTTCTAAAGCAATAATCCTCTCACCTTGTTTTGCGTCGGAAACTACTTCCTCTTTTGTTTCCTCGTGCGCAGTGTGATTAGATGAACAAGCAACAAAAAACGCTGCTAAAACAATCCAAAAAAATCTTTTAATTAACATAATATCACTTTTTAAATTTGATACAAATCAACTTAAAAGCTATTAGCAATTGATTAGCAAATGATTTTTTTTGGATTTATTTTTCGTGATTAAAATTTTAAATTTTTTTATCTAAATATTAATTTTTAAATATATTTTTATACATTTGTATTAAATTTTACAAAATGAAACTCAAATTTTTAGTAAGCGCTTTAATTTTATTGATATCATCATGTAGTTTACATATAGAAAAAAGAAGGTATGGTAGAGGTTATCACATTCACAACACTTATGTTTATAGCAGAAATCAAAATAAAAAGGACTCAATAATAATAGATAAAAGAGTTGAAAATAAGTATGAAAAAGTTAATGCTGATTTTAAGGTAGATAGTATAAAATTATGTGCTATACAAGAATATAATAAATATATAGTTAAACCTCAAAAAATTAAAACAAATCCATCAACATCATTAAATTCTTTCGGTGAAATAAGTAATTTACGAGCATTAAAAATATATTCAGAAAATAAAAAAGAACAAGTATATAAAGTTGATAAAAAAAATATTGTAAAAAATTACTTTACTTATTTTTCGATATTTTTTGGTTTATCTAGCTTGTTATTTAATGCAATTGGAGTAAAAAAATCAAGTAAAAAACGTTTAAGTGTATGGGCTTCTAAAAATATAATAAAATCCAGATGGATTATTGCCATAGGTAGTATAAGTATTGCTAGTATTGGTTTTATAATGGGTACTATTTTTAGTAGCTGGGGTTTTACTTACAGTTATAATTTAAGCACAGTTTTAGTTGGGTTAATTGGATTAAGTACCATTGTATATAATTATGCACATAAATTTAAAAATTTCTTTATTAAACAAATTGTATATAATTTTTTATTGGTTTGTGGGTTATTACAATTTTCCAATATTGGTATAGCTTATTCTCAAAATTTCACAACTATTCAGCAATATACAGAAAAAATTATTACGCCAGATGAATTTGAAACATCACCTGATATTAAACACAATAAAATTACATTTTTAAAAGTACTTGGCGTAATTGGATTAACTGTATTATTTGGATTTTTAGCTATGATTGTTGCAGGTTTTGCTTGTGAATTAGCATGTTCTGGATATGTAATTCATGCCGGAGTTATGTTTTCTATAGGTAATTTTTTAGTTTTATTTTTATATTTTTTATCTACCCGAACCATTTTGTATAATAAAACCGAAATTAATTTGAAATTTATAGCTCCAATTGTATTGTTATTGTCATTATTTTTTGTGCTAATTAATTTAACCAATTATTTTTTAATATTTTCGATAATTGCATTAATGTTTGCTGTACTACTTTATGGTTTAATTAGAAAAGAAGAATAAATAAAATGATTCTACGGGATTGTACCAGTAATTATTTCAAAAAATAATCTCTCACAGAAATCTCAGACTAACACAGATTATATAAGTTTAGATATTTTTCATTACGCTGATTACGTTACACTTAACAGATTTACACAGATAATTTTATTTTCAATAAAATTTTAAGTAACCCTTTAGATCTGTTGGAGAACAAAAACTTGTGAGACTAAAAAAAACGA
>JACCEB011511052.1_pt1 | contig 11224 bp, 11 predicted proteins | sample 7454761 | NCBI WGS metagenome assembly JACCEB01 (sample SAMN15323454, study PRJNA562643) | freshwater metagenome | isolation source: river surface water | place: USA:Blue River Watershed | collected 2017-08-18 | reverse complement strand
TTTTCGGAATTGTATTTTGATAAATCATAGGGTTTTCCATTACACATATGAGTCGTTTTTGCGTCTATTTCGCAACTACAGCTAATAGGATCCCATGTGTATTTTGGATCTTTCTCACAATTTCTTGATTCTTTTTCATATTTAGAGAAACTCCAGTCTTTTTCTCCGCAATAGCGTTTTTCCGTACATGAACAGCTTTCTTCATCCCAGGAATGGCCTTCTTTGTCTGAGCACTTATCTGCTTCACGCTCTTTTTTATTTTTGCTCCAATTCTTCTCTCCACAATATTTTACATTACTACATTCACAAGCTTGATCATCCCAGGTCTTTTCCTCATCTTTGTCACATTCATCTTTTTTTGAATTATATTTTTCAAAACGCCAACCCTTCGATCCACAGTAGAGTTTTTCTTTGTCTTCACATGTACAATAATCTCGATTAAAGTTTTTGTTCCGGGAAGAGCACTGGTCAGCAGTTAATTCACATCTTTTGGGTTTGAATTTACCATTCGCGCTGATTTTATTTCCTTCTTTATATTTATCTTTGAATTTAAATTGACCAATTAGGTTGTTCGTCAGGAAATAATCATTGTTATTTTGTTTTAAATGTCTATCAACGTCAGGATGATTCTGATAGGTAAATTTATGAAATCCACCATCAACTCGTTCTACTTTTACACCAGGAACTTCTCCCTTTGTAGCTTTGACTAAGCAGTCATTGGCCTGTTTTCTACTATAGAATTCATTTTGATTACCATTTAGTAATCTAAAGACATTTAATTCTCCACACGGACCCGTATTAGAAAAAGCTAGTGTTGAGTAAATGAAGGCGAAAAAGATAATTAATTTTCTCATAAATGATCCTTTATCAAATCATTAACTTATCGGAATTATTGGCGTTAAAGTTTAGTGCCTTAACTTGCTTCAAGTTATTGATATTAGGCTTTTTATAACCTCCAATTGATATAGATCACCTTCCTTAAAGAGGGGTCCATAGGTTAAGATTTTTCTGAGATATAAAACTTAAAGAACAAAGGAGTTCTTATGTCATTTGCACGGAGAGTAGCAGTGGCGATCAATTTAAATGAACCACACTTAGGAGAATTAAATATATTAAAGGATTTGGATTTTTTTAAAGATTCAGAAATTCGTTTTGTGACTGTTCATATGACCACGACGTTTGCCATTGGGCTTGGCGAAAGTTCGATTGTTTATCCCTTGTTAGACGATCAAAAAAAAATTCAAGAATCTTCTATTGTAGCATTAAGGAATCTTTCAAGTCATTTATTGGGGATTGATTTTAAAGGCAAGATTTTTCATGATTGTCTTTTTAGTGACAACCCAAAGAGAAAGTTTTGTGAATACTTAGATGAAAATAAAATTGATACAGTCATTACTACGGCAAGAAAGAAAAAAGGTTTTTTCGAGAGCTCATTCACTCAATACGTGAATAAACATTCACATGCAAATATGATTATTTTAAAACAAAAAAATTAGAATTTTTTAAAGAAGTATGGGAGAAGTATTTAACAAGCCTTTGTCTTTCAGCTTTTCGAGCATGTTAATCTAGATATACAGTTTGATTTTTTTTGGGAGAGTTTACAAAAGTGAAACTTTTCTCTAGTTCTGATTTAAGTTTCATTTTAGATTCATTTTCACCATGGATGAGAAAAATTTTTGTCCCTTTATTAAGATTTTTAAGCCAACTAATAAGCTCTTCTCTATCTGCATGTGATGAGAAGGCTTCCGAGGTCATGACTTCACCTTTCCATATAATATTCTTACCAGAAAGACCTTTCATTTCCCTCTTGCCTTCAACGAAGTCTCTACCCGGTGTGCCAGCTCCTTGATACCCTGGTAGAAAAAGAATAGCATTTTCATTATCTTTCCAGTTTTCAATATGTCTTAATATTCTTCCACCGGAAAGCATTCCACTTGAGCTTAAAATTATCAGGGGTCCCTTTTTTTTCTTAAGGCTAACCCATTCACCCTCATGGTCTATCATGTCAACATTTTTAAGAGACTCTTTTAGTAATTTAGTAAATTTCGTTTCATGGGAGAATTTTTGATAAACTCCATTCGCTAGATTCATCATTGGGCTGTCAGCAACAATTCTGGTTTTCAGTTCAGAGTGAAGTTGAAACATTTCATTAATGAGTGTGATAAGTGTTTGTCCCCTTGCCACAGCAAAGCTCGCAATAATACCAACTTTGGATTCATTTTTTACTCGAGTTAAAAAGTTTAATAGATCTTTTTCAATCGACCCGTTTCTTCTCCTGCTGCCATAAGTTGACTCCATGATCACAGCATCACATTTTGGACAAGATTGAGGTGGAAACATTAGTGGGTCATCACTTCTACCGAGATCACCAGAAAATATGACTTTTTTCCCTTTAGAAATTATTTCAATTGAGGAAGCCCCAAGAATATGTCCAGCGGGAATGAGCTTGAAGTCTGCCCCTAGTAGGGATTTATTTTCATTCCAGTTAACTATCGAGATGTGTTTAATCGTTTCATTCACATCTGGTGTTTCATAGAATAATTGGTCTGGTATCTTTGCACTATCCTCCAAAATAATTTTCATAAGTGCTGCAGTTGGTTTTGTGCAAAAAATTTTACCCCTAAAGCCATTTTTTATTAGGATGGGAAGATATCCCGAATGATCTAGGTGAGCATGTGTTATTATGATGGCCTTTAAATATTTGGGATTAATGGGTAAGGGTATTTCATTTAACAATTCAGTTTGTTGTGTTCCTTGATAGAGGCCAGCATCAATACAAATAATCCCCTTTGGCAAATGAACAAAGGTCATTGATCCAGTAACTTCCTCAGTTGCTCCCCAAAATGTTATTTCCATGGACCCCTCAATGTAAGTAATTCGATCTCCTCTTTTAAAACGGTTATATCTTCCTCCTTCATTCCAAGATTCGTTAGTAGATGAGAACTTGTAATGAGATCTTTCGCTAAAATGATGTTGTTTTGAAGTAAAACTTTTTTAATGCTCTTTGGTAGTAACCTTAATGAGGTGATAGGGTAAAGCTTCAACTTTTTAATTTTATCTAAAAATGAATCTCCTTCAGGCATATTAATTCCAAGGAGGTTTAGTCCTGTGCCCTTCGCATAGGTAATAGCATCTTCTGTAAAGGCAGTATTGCTCGCGATATAAAACTTTCTTAAGCACTTTCCTTCTGGGCCATCTTTCAAGTCATCCCATCTCGCTTTAACATAGAGACTTATTTTGATATCATTCTTTAATCCAGCATGGTTATGAAATTTACATTCAATATAATTCTGCTTACCATCTAAGTCCGCAATAACGTCAATTTCGTGTTTAACAAATTTACCCATTAATGTTTTTCTTGTTTCGGTTTTAAAACCAATTTCATTGAAATATTTGGATACAAAAATTTCAAAATAGTGCCCTTCTGGCCCTAATGCAAAGAGTGATTTTTTTAAGGAGTAATGAACTGTGGCAATAGGAGAGGATTGTTTTAAAAGTTTGAGCGCTTTTTTATAAATATCACGAGTATTGGCCCCCTCAGAGATTTCCCGAGAGACTTTTTCACAAATTCTTTCACATTCTTTTCTTGGGAGACCAGTTCTTTCTAGTGATAAGGTGAGTTTTTCTTTTGAAAATGGTTCAGGATATCCACTTTCTTTTAAAATCTTGAAATGTTTTTTCCCATTCGGCTTCATAGGATTCATTCTCAATCATGTTATATTTACTGATCGTACTGCGGGATGATTTATTATAGTTTTATTTTTCTTCAGGTTTAATATATCGGATTTCCCTATGAGTATAATTTTCGATTTTGCCTTTACTCGAAAACCATATTTGACTGGCTCAGTGTTAAGAAGCTCGGAGACACCAAAAAGATTGCATTCGTGAAAGGTTTTATAAACTTTACTGTTTTTAATAAGATCGATACCACCTTCAATCAGAGCAATTCCTGCAATCGGGACTTGATTTTCATAAACTAGGTCAAAGTCATTAGAAAATGTGAGAACTTCAAAATCCTTTTTTAGGATTTCAATTTCAATCGATGTTAAATGATTCATCTTCTCATTCATTAGGTTAAATTAAACCAAGTGATTGAGATAAAACATGTCCTAGGTCATATTTCAGGGGTGTTTTTAATATTCTAGATTTGCAAATTCAAACAACTTACGTTCGTCGAGGATATATATAATCTTTCCCTCTTGCTCAAGAATTCCTTCATCTTTAAATTCTGAAATGAGTCGGATGATGGTTTCATGTGCAGTCCCAACGATTGAGGCCATTTCATCTCGATTAAGTTTTATATCAATTCGAATTTTACCGTTTTCTTCTACATGCCCATAATTTTTAATAAAAGACAGAAAAAGCTCGGCGAGTCTTTCTCTTGCACTTTTTTGAGACATAGAGGCATTGCGTGCCTCAGCGGCTCCCATATCTTTACTCAGTTTTTCGATGAGATTGAGAGCGATCGTCGGATCTTTTTTTAGAGCAGTGTAGATATAGTTTTTATCTAAAAAACAAATGGCAGCGTCTTCAATGACTGTTGCTGTGGCCGAATAATTTTCTTTACTAAAAAGACTTCGATGGCCCAAGACATCACCTGGACCAGCAATCCTTATGATTGATTCTTTTCCGTCGTTTCCAGTAATGGAGACCTTAATTTTTCCAGTTGCGATACAATAAAGGCCGAAGGGAGGGTTACCTTGAAAAAAGATAGTTTGACCTTTTTTATAGCTATTCATGACTTTGTTTTGGCTTACGTCAGTAAGGGCGGTTTGCTCAAGTTCACAAAAGATACCTTTGTCTCTAGACTGACAGTGATCGCACCCAACACTTTTAAAAACATTTTTCTGCATAGAATTCCCCATCAATTACTTTGCAGAATACCACATTTACATCAAGAAAATGTGATCTAGATCATAAATTTTCTTCCCATTTATTAAGTTCACTTTAATTCATTTCTTTTTTTCTTCAATTAAGTCACTAAAATCCTTAAGTTCCTTTTTTATTTCACTTGGGATCGCCGTGCCTCTAGATCCAGAGAAGTCAAATTCGACGCTTTCTTTATATTCCTCGAGGCAGTCTTTGGATCTGGCACTTTTTGGGTACTTAATCATACATTGCTTAAAATAGAGATTTCCTGTGCTCAAAAAATTTTCTTTTTTTAGTCTTTTTTCCAACCAACCTAGCCAATAATTTATCTCGGGCGCGGACCGAGAATTTTGATTTTCAAAGTAGTATTCTGAGATAATCCCAGATGCTAAAAGCAGATCCACTTTTAGTGCATCATTAAATGAGTAATCTTCTTTTAAAATTTCAAGTCTTCGTTTAATAAACTCGTTTAACTCTTTTTCAGAGTTTATCCCTTTTGTTAAGGATTGATCTCTTTTCCAAATGTCTAGTCTCTGTTTCCAGAGTTTTAATTCATTTTCAACCTGAGAGGGGAGGTGTTTTTTTTGGAGATAATCATCAATAATAGAGATCATTTTGGCAGGATCTTTCCTTATCTTTAGTTCTATCATGAGTATTTGTTGGAATGGCATTAGAATCTTGTGGATCTCTTTTTTTATGATTTTTTCCTGAATACTTCTTATGAAATAATCTTGAGCGTCTGAAAATCTTCGCACAATAAGATAAGTCATTCCCAACTCATATGGATCCTTTATGTTGTTTGGGTTAAAATATAATTCTCCGTTTTGGAAGCTCGACGTAAGATTTTGAGGGAGCCTACTGTGGCAATCGAGGCATAGAGTTAGAGTCTCCTTAAGAATCCAAAATGAATAACTTTTATGTTTATTTTTAAATGAAAGACTACTTTCTTTTATATTTTCTGAAATAAGTTTATAGGATGGGGCAAAAAGGTCATGCTTTATTAGCTTATCATGTCCAACAGATTGAAAAGAAGCTTCAAGATCATCTAAACTTTTTTGAATCGTTTTCGCGTTTTTTTCTTCGAGATAGCGATTCTCGTTTGATAGATAGGGACCTAAATCAAATATGGATGTAAAAGCCTTGTTCATTTGAAGGATGGGAGTACTATAAACTCCTTGTGGAATGAAAATGAGCAAGAAGAATAATAATTTCATTTATTTTTTTCCTTCTATCTGTTCATAGATGAATAAAATTGTGGCAAATATTCCAGTCGTTAGAAAGAGAGTTGCATTGAGATCGTTATTAAATCTTGAGTTTTGACTTGAGGTGAGTTCATTCATAAGAAGAACACTTGTTGTAAGCGTTATTGCCGAAGCGACTTCTGTTGTTAGTGGAATTGATGGTGGTATATAATCTATTTTTTGAGGAAAAAAGCTAAGGCGACTTTCGACTTTTGGGTATTCGGTTGCACCTAAAGCTTTTAAAGAAATTGGTTTAACCTCACTGATGACAAAATATGGGCGCGAATAGTGTGACCCTTCAATTCTTGTAAATTGATAATTTATTTTTCCTTCCACAATGGCTTCTGATCCGTTTTCTAATTGACTCTTTTTCTTTCTAACTTCTTCGCTAGCAAAAACAGTGGGTAGAGAAGTTCCCACAGTTGGCACTCTGATGTGTATATCGTTTGTTCTTTTTTCGATGCGTATCAGTGCGGTGATAGGTTCTTCGCTCGAAAAAGCAGATTGAGTTAATAGCAAGAAGGTACAAATAAGAAGAATTCTTTTCATTGTTTGAGATTATTTCTTTTGCATACTTCCTCCTATTTAAATTCTCATGAAGAACTCTGATATTTATCAGTTTTTCGTAATGACCACCCAATATAGTCCGATTTGAGGAAAAATGTTCCTACCGAATTAAATGACTCGGACATGTTCTCCAATTTTATATTGGTCCTCCGATACGTCATCTAATCGGAGAGCGAATGAAATTATTTTTAAGCATACTTTTTCTTACTGCCTTTAATGTCACTGCTGAGGAGATTCGAGTTAGCAGAATGACTAAGGACGGACCATTAGAAAGAAGTTTTATTTTGAAAACGAATATTCCCAATAAGGTTGTTATTGATTGTCAAAGTTTCATTCAGGGTCTAAGAATCGGTGAATTTGAACAGGCGATTAATTATCTTCTTGATCCCGACGAATGTGAGGGGCTTCAGGGAAGGATTCGATCTAGTTTAAAAAAGGGAAACTTTCATTGTATTGATGTAGACCAAGATATTCGTTCAGATAGAAGTTGTATTTAAAGATTTTCTCTGATTTTTCCGGAGAAAAGTCTACTATCTATATGGAACTGATGATATTCATACCAAACGCTCCACTTTTTAATTTCTGAATCAGCTGTATCCTGTTCACGAAGGTTTACGATGTAGAGATCAGACGCTCCTTGCTCCCATCTTGTTTTTTCTGCAAGGGACAGTTGTCTTGTTTTTTGATATTCGTTAGAAACGACTTCCCATCTTGTTTGGCTTAATTTTTCAGCATCAAGTGAGTAGTTATATTGTTGAATTAGACTCTGAATAAGATAATCTTTTTGCTTTTTTAAGGCCAAATATTTGTACTCGCTAGAAAGTGTCGATCCTTTGGCCTTTCTGTTTTCTAAGGGGATGTCAAACTTTAGACCTATTTGCAAAGCCTCTTGATCATAGGGACGGTTTCCAGAAAGCTCTCTTGAGCCTAAAACTTCAACTCTTAATCCAGGAAGTTTAGACTGCTCATAAAGTTCTCGCTTAGAATCCATTGAATTGATCTCTTGATCTAGTAATAAGATTTGAGGCAAAGATGAGAGATCAATAACCTCTTTATTCACTGGCCTAATGTCATCGACAGGCAGAGAGTCCTTCGATAATTCGATTTGTTGACCCTTTTCGTCTTTGAGATATATCTCTAATTGTGTTTTTGAATCTATCCACTCAATCTCAGCCTTCAAAAGCTCATCTCTTCTTTTATCAACCGATCTTTGGTTATCTGTCACTTTAAGTTTTTCAATGTCTCCTGCCTTGAATTTTCGCTCAAGCATCTCTTGTCTTTTTTCAGCGATTTCAAGAATCTCTTTTCTTATTTTAATCTTTTGATTGTTCAATAAAAACTTGTAGTAAAGTGAGAGTGCTTTATGAACGTACATGTTCAACTTGATCTCAAGCTCTGCTTTTTGAGCAATTGATTTAAACTTTGAAATTTGTAAATCTGTTCTCCATTCATCTGTTTTAAAGTCCCTCAGAAGTGGCATACTCAAACCCGCAAATAATTCTCCGGCGCCTGATGTAGAATACTTCCCATCATAAAAAGGAAAATTTCCTCGTCCTTGCCTATGACCAACAATAAGTCCTAAACCTCCAAGGCGTGTTTGTCTTTCAATGCTGGTTTCAAAGTATTGATTATCATACTTGTCTTCAATTCTATTTCTCGATTTAAACGTAAGCTTGTGATCAAAAGATCCTTCACTTGTTTTAATATCCTCATTTGCAGATTGGTATTTTAGTTCAGCTTCGTGAATGAGAGGAAAAAAATTTACAACAGAGTAAATAACATCTTTTTCAGAGAGAGCATAAGAATTGAAGTTAATTAAAAATAGAATAACTAGATGTATCATTTAATGTCTTCGCTTTCAGTATCATTTTTAGACTTCTCTTTTAAAAGCATGTTGAGCTCATCTTGAATTGGCTCTAGAACCGGTGGGAACCCAGTTAATTGTCTCCAAACCTCTTTAATGATAAAAGATTTTGTCATGATAATATTACCTTTAGCATGGGCGCCTGGCCGAAGAAAATTCTTCGAAGGCCATTCTCCAACTGGCTTTAAGAGTACTCTAAACTTTCCCTTAAAGGAGCTTGCTGGATCCACGAGATGGACTTTCGCCTTAAATGTTCCTATAGCGATTGATGGCCATCCTGGAATTTGAATCGAAGGCCATCCCTCAAACTGGATAACTGCGTCTTTGCCAGCGGAGATAAGTGCAGCATCGTTCCCATCAATCCATAATTCAACTGCATGTGTTGTTATTTCTGGAGTAAGAACTGCAATCGCTGCACCTGCTTTGATATTTTGCCCTTTTTCCCCTGGCAAAATTCGTGAAATAACACCATCTCTTGGGGCCACAACAATTTGGAGTTGTCTAGAAACTTGAGTTTCTGCTTTAGTTAAGGTTGCAAGAGATTTTGAATACTCCATTTCCATTTTTGAGGTCTCAATTTTAGCCTTCTCATACTCTTTTCTTGCTGTAAGCCCCTGTTCAAAAAGTTTTCTTTGACGATCTAAATTCATCTTCGATGTATCAAGCATGAGCTTTGCAGAATTCGTTGCTGTTTTTCCTGCTTCAAGTTCTCTTTTATACCTTTGAACTAATTCTGGGTCGTTATCTTGAAGATTGGCAATGGCCTGTCCTTTTTTTACAAAATCACCTTCACTTACAAGCCACTGAGAGATGAAACCATTCACTGGCATGGTGATCGACTGAACACGCTCATTGGGATCAATTGCTGAAACATATCCCTCACCAGATGTAAATGCGATCCAGGGTAAAAATGGAATCACAATAAGTAAGCCAGCAATAATGAGAATACCCATTCTGTTTTTATATTCAAGAGGGAGTGTTGTTTCGTAAGTAGGGTTCTTCATTTATGTTTACCTTTAGACTTTACGAGTTTGTAAATACTCGTTTCATATTCATATAATGATTCTAAAGCAGAAGGTAATTTATTAAGAGATACCGTAATACCAGAAAAAATAATTTCAGCCGAAACAAGTTGGCCAATTGAGAGTTGATTCATTTGAATGAGCCAAGAGCCACCTCCCAAGAGTAAAAGCTGGCCTACAACAAAAAGAATAAAAATTTTAATCGTATTATGACTAATGAATTTGAACTTCTCATGCCTGTTATCAAGATAATTTTCAATTTCTTTTGTGCCAATTACAGACCCTTCGTTTGCTAAACGGAAGAGTTCATATTTTTGATTGGATTCTTCAATAGAGGATTCAATAGCTGGTTTAGTCGATTCACGAATTTGATACAAAGTAAGAGCTGTGATGACCCCAAGGAAAATAAAAGCTGGATGGAAAGTGAACATAAATAGAAAACCAAACGAAGTCACAAGAAAAATCTCTATAAGAGAGGTAAAAGATTTTGAAAAAGATTTTATAGAAAAAAATATCTCTATAAAGTGTGGCCGATTCTTTTCATCAAGTTCACCTTTCCATTTTGAGATCTCGCTTAAAAAAAGTTCTCGTTGAAGGTTTTCATTCAAGACGATTTGGGAATACCTCAAGAGAAGGGAAATGGTGAGACCAATTCCGATAATTAAAATAAATCCAAAAATGTTGATCCATAATCCAGACAGGGCAAGATTATTGACAAGGAATTGAACGGATAAGGGAACAATCAGAGTCGTGACACCATAGAGAACCGAATAAAGAATGTACTTCTTTGGCATTCGGTGTTCTTTGATTGTAGAAAAATAGGACTTTGTAATCAATTAAAACCCCTGTTTAACGAATGAAGGTCGGGAGAGGCTCAGATGGCCGTTCAAATTTTGTCTTACTATACGAATTAAAGCAAAAAAATAACATCGACATCCAAACTGCTAAAACCAAAAACGATTTCATATAGTCTCCTTGAGATATATTGACTTAATGCTTTCTTGTCAAATTAACATGACCTTAAGTATAATAAAAATGGATAAATTCTAATGTTTTATTCGTTTTTATCGAAGGATTGGAAATGGCTTGGATTAATCTGCATCATTTAAAATATTTCTTAACGATTGCTGAAGAAGGCTCTATTTCTGGAGCTTCTAAAAAGCTTCTTGTTGGTCAACCAGCGCTAAGTGCTCAGTTGAAACAATTTGAGGAAAATTTAAGTCTTAAACTCTTTGAAAGAGTTGGTAAAAAAATGCTCATCACTCCTGAGGGAGAATATGTTTTAAAATATGCAAAAGCGATTAAACAATTAGAAGATGAACTTATATCTAACTTAGGTCATGCCAGAGAGAGTGGAGTTAAGGAGATTATCTTAGGTGCTCAGGAATCGGTACCAAAGGCGATCATGGCCATGGCGATATCTGCGGTAAGAACGATTCCCTCTTTAAAAGTTAAGGTTCTTGAGGGCACGGGAGAAGAGCTTTTTGAACTTTTAGTTGCCGGTAAAATTGATTTATTTTTAGGAAACTTTAAGCCACTTGAGGAGAGAAAAGAGCTTATTTATTCTTTGATCTCTAAGGAAAAGGTCTCCGTTTGTGGAGCAAAAGAGTATCTGAGTTTGAAACGTAACTTCCCCCAATCACTTCAAGGTGGGAAATTTG
>JACCEB010713311.1_pt1 | contig 11224 bp, 10 predicted proteins | sample 7454761 | NCBI WGS metagenome assembly JACCEB01 (sample SAMN15323454, study PRJNA562643) | freshwater metagenome | isolation source: river surface water | place: USA:Blue River Watershed | collected 2017-08-18 | reverse complement strand
ATGCGCAAAATGCGGTCGAAACTTCCCATGTTTTTAATCATCATAAAGCAAATTTCTTAAATCTAACATAGACGAAAAATGACGAATGTCATAAAATAAAAAAAAGGCTAACCATTTCTGATTAGCCTTTAAAAAAGTGAATGATTAAATTATTTAACGGCCACCAATTCGGTGTCGAAAATTAAAGTTGCATTTGGAGGAATAACCCCACCTGCACCGCGTTTTCCATAACCCAATTCAGAAGGGATAATTAATTTATATTTACCACCAACTTTCATGAGTGCAATACCTTCATCCCAACCTGGAATCACTTGACCAACACCAAGTTTGAATTCGATAGGTTCGTTGCGAGAGTATGAATTATCGAATTCACGACCATCCATTAATTTTCCGCTGTAATGCACAGAAACGGTTTTACCAGCAACAGCTTTAGCGCCATCGCCTTCTCTTTCAACAACATACCATAATCCAGAAGCTGTTTTCTTAGCGTTAGGGTAGGTAGAAGTAATCCAATTTTCAAATTTCATAGCTGCTTCTTTTTCAGCATCAGCTAACTTCGCTTTCATTGCATCGATTAATTTTTTCATTGTAGCATCATCGGCTTGGAATGCATTTGCTGCATCGCCTTTTCTATAAATTGTTAAGGTTTCAATGATGTCATCTTGTTTAATTGCATTTACAACATCTTGACCAGTAATTACTTTTCCGAAAACAGTGTGCATGCCATCTAACCATGGAGTCGCAACGTGTGTGATGAAAAACTGAGATCCGTTAGTACCAGGACCAGCATTTGCCATTGACAAAACACCAGGGCCATCATGTTTAAGGGTTGGCACAAATTCATCTGTGAATTGGTAGCCAGGACCACCCGTTCCATTTCCTTGAGGATCACCACCTTGAATCATGAAATCGGCAATTACACGGTGAAATTTCAAACCGTTGTAATAAGGAACTCCCTCACCTTTAGCATTGTTCTTGATTTTTCCTTCCGCCAAACCAACAAAATTGCAAATTGTTAAAGGTGTTTGATCGAAATGTAATTTAATTACAATCACACCTTTGTTGGTTTTCATTTCAGCATACATACCATCGGGCAATGCTGCATATGCCGCAGGTAAGTCGGTTTTAGTATTTTGATTTGTCATATTAGATTTCTTTTCAGTTGTAGGTTTTTTCTGGTCAGAAGTGGTTTTCGTTTTTTTACCCTTCTGCGCAAATGCAGTCATAGAAACTGCGAACATTGCAATGATTGCTAAGTATGTTTTCATGAGTTTAATATTTCTTCTTTTAGTTTTTTAGGCAATTTTTGTACCACTTCTTGATAAGAGTGATCAATGAGCGAAAATACAAAATCTAAATTTAATCCTTCCAAATAAACTGTGTTCCAGAGGTTTTTATTTAAATGAAACCCTGGTTGAATTTGCTCAAATTGCTCTCTTAATTCAATTGCTTTCTCAGGATTACACTTCAAACTAATTGATTGAAAGTTATTTATATCGCCAATGCAAAACATTTTGCCGGCCACTTTCCACACAATGGTAGTCTCGTCGAAAGGAAAAGTTTCTTCGACGAATGATTTACCTAAACAATGATTTTGAATATATTCGAACATCAAATTGTGATTTCAAGTTCCACAAAACTAATCATTCCTTTAACTTTGTAAAAATCTTTATCGATAGAAATGCGAAAAAATAGTCTCAAAATTGCCTTTTTTATGGTTTTTGCCAGTGCGGTTTCAGTTTTTGCTCAAGCAAATAAAAAAGCTAAAACACAAGAGAACCAAGAATCAAAAAGCACGATGATGCAAGCTGCAAATGAATCTTTGGTGCCAAAAGAGAAAAAAATTAAACGCATTCGTTGGGATAAATTTATAATTGATGCCAATGGCGTGGCTTTTTATGAGGGACAACCATATACAGGTCCTTTTTACCAAGTTTTTGAACCCTCAAATGATGCATCTAAGAAACTAGTGACTTCTAAAGAAGGTTTTATGGTAAATGGATTAAAAGATGGAGAGTACAAGGAATTTAGCAAAGAAGGCATCCGTCAAGTGAAAGAAACTTTTCAAAATGGAGTGAAAAACGGTCCATTTGAATATTATTTCGAAGATAACGGTGCACTGGAATTTACTGGAACATTTTTAAATGGGGAACTTAACGGTGAAGTTGTATGTTATTACAAAAGCGGTCAAAAGAAATTCGTAAACAATTACAACAACGGAAATAGAAATGGAAGTTGCATTGCATATTTTGAAAATGGGCAAGTGGAATCAGAAGCAACTTTTGTGAATGAAATTCCAGATGGTGATGAAATTGGATACTTTGCGAATGGATATGTACGCCATATCAAAACTTTTAACATGGGTATTTTGAATGGAAGAAATTATGTTTTCCATAAAAATAATTGTCCTGCAATTGAAGAGTATTATAAAAATGGCAAATTAGACAGTATTCAAAGGGTTTTTGATGTAAAAACTTGCAATATTATTAGTTCAGGATCTTATAAAGAGGGTATTAAACAAGGTACTTTCGTTACCTACGATATGTATGAGCACTTTGGAGATACAATTGAAATGAAAACTTATGAAAACGGGCAGAGAAATGGATTTTCTGTTGTGTTTAAAGATAAGTTTGACGACAAACTGCAGAAAAACATATTGTTACCTGATACATACGGGAATTATGTAAATGAATCTCCGGATGGATTATGGCATTATGGAATGGTTTCGAATTTTCAAAAAAGACATGGTGCCTACGATATGGGCGTTAAAATTGGGGAATGGTCGTATTACGATATTGAAGGCAAATTATTGCTGAAACAATGGTATGATCAAGATGGAGTGAAAACAAAAGAAAAATTCTTTAAAAAGTAATCATCCTTTGGAACATAAAATTGAACCTTTTGTGATTGGTATGACCGGACTTTCCGGTGCAGGAAAATCATTTTATGTGAATGCCCTTAAAAAACGGTTAGGGGATTTGGTTTCTATAGTTGGTTTTGATGACTATTATAAACCATTAGAGTTTCAAGAAGTAGATCATCATGGCGAAGCAAATTATGATTTACCAACGGCATTATATTCCGATAAATTTCATGAAGATTTGTTGCAATTGCTTGAATATCATCCAGTAATGATTAAAAAGTATCAATTTGAACATTACGACGCTCCAGAAGTGGTAGAGCCCATTTATCCCGCGCCTATTTTATTGGTTGAGGGATTGTTTGTTATGGAATTTGAAGCAGTTGATGCTTTACTTGATTACAGGGTGTTTATTGATTGCGATTTGGATTTGTGTTTTGAGAGGAGATTGTCTAGAGACATTGCCGAAAGAAATATCCCTCGAAATAGAAGTTTACATCAATGGGAGCATCATGTGATGCCCGCCTATGAAAATTATATCTTACCCCATAAAAACCGTTGCGATTTGGTGGTTGAGAACAATGGTCCTGCTGAAGAGAATATACAAAAAATAGTTGATATTGTCAAATCAACTTCGCATCCTTCTGTTTCTCAATTGCTTAATGCAATATAGAATTTAAAGCAGAATTTGTTCACTTCCTCTTTCTGAGGTGTTGTAAATTGCAAAGCTTGCTTGCCCGAAAATTCCAGCAATTTCTCCTGGATTCATGTATAGTGCACGACCAAATTTTTGTTTGTGGTATTGATGTGTATGCCCAAAGAAGACAGCGTCATACCAATTGGTTTTAATCATCGTATGGGCGTAAAAAGGATAATGGGTTACACCAATTTTTACACCATCTAAAATCAATTGATTTTCCATATCTCCAATGTATTCTCCATGGAAATGTAAATTTGGATATTCCGTAGCTACTTTTTGAATGTTGAATCGATCACCATCATTATTTCCAAAAACAGCATGGACAGTTAATTGGCTCTTGCCCAATTCATGAATCACAAAAGGTGAACAAAAATCTCCACAACAAATGATGGTGTCGATATTTCTGCTTTTAATGATTGATAATGAAGCTTTTAGGTTTGTTAGGTTGTCGTGTATATCGCTAATGATGGCAAATTCCATAGAAAGATTATTAAAATTTTGCTCGAAAATACAAAACGGTTGTAAATTTGCAGCAAATATTTTCAAATGGCTATTATAATCACTGAAGAATGTATCAATTGTGGCGCTTGTGAGCCCGAATGTCCGAACAATGCCATTTATGAGGCAGGAGTAGATTGGACCCTTGCCGATGGAACGGGTGTTACGGGTATGTTTAAAATGGCCAATGGCCAAGAAGTTGATGCTGCACATAAGTTTTCAGCCATTAGCAATGAGGTTTATTTTATAGTGCCTGATAAATGTACCGAATGCACCGGTTTTCATGAGGAACCACAATGCGCAGCTGTTTGTCCTGTCGACTGTTGTGTGCCAGATCCAGATCATGTAGAAAGCAAAGAATTGTTGTTGGATCGTAAGACCCGTCTACATTTATAGTCGTTCTCAAAACTATTTTTTGAGAATCAATTCTAGAATGACATCTTTGTATCATCGCTATGTTCGAGGTACAATATATTTGTTTGCAATCTTGGGTTCCTGTTAGGGCATCTGAAAGCAGTGCATCAGAAATGGTTACATCGTTGCTTTTTGGTGAAACCTGCACGGCTATTGGAGAAAAGAATGATTGGTTACAAATCAAAACCAATCACGATGGTTATCCTGGCTACATCCCTAAAAGCTATTTGGTGCCATTTGAGCCTTATTCTAAAGTCAATTGGCAAGTGGTTGTAGAGCCATATACTTATTTAAAAAGTGAATATTCGGTCATTCAGTTATCGCCAGGAAGTAAAATTCCAGTTTCAAAAATTATTTCAATTGATGGAATTGCGTTTCAATGGGTGAGTGGACTTGGAGAAAAGAGAATTGTCAATATATTAGAACATGCCAAATGGTTTTTAAATACCCCTTATTTGTGGGGTGGGAGAAGTATTTTTGGCATTGATTGTAGCGGTTTTGTGCAAATATTGGCGCAAATGAACCAAATTAAAATGCCTAGAGATGCATACCAACAAGCGTTGATGGGACAACGAAGAATGTGGCACAATAAACAGGTGGGAGATTTGGCCTATTTTGAAAATGATTCAGGCAAAATTACCCATGTGGGAATCATATTTACTCCCAATACCATCATTCATGCCTCTGGTAAGGTAAGAATTGATGAATTTACACCAAAGGGAATTGTGCACGCTCAAACCAAAGAATTGACACATAAATTAACCGATATTAGAACTTGGACAATATGAAATTGATTGAATATATTAACGAATTTAAAGGGTCTTATCATGGATTAGAAGGTTTGAAATTTTGATTTGATGCTGGGCAGTCTGAAGCACATGTTGATTTAACAGTGAATGCAGCCATGACGTATTTGCAAGGGTTAATGATGTCGGGGAAAATCTCTGAAATTCAATCGCTTGCAACGGCGGGTCCAGATGCACTCAAAGACAGTCAGTATTTTCAAGATTTAATGCTACAATGTGCCAATAGTTATTACGGACTTGATTGGGATATCGAAAGAAAAAAGGCATTAGCAGCCAGTATTTTGGCTTTTGTTTTGGAGGGACTAAGGGTTAAATTCCAATCAGGTGGATACGAATCAAACGCTCAAGGTGTCATGAAATTCTTAGGCATTGATATGGGAATTCTCGGCAAAATGGGTGGTATGTTTGGTCGATTTTTTAAATAATCGAAACCCTATGAAAAAGCATTTATTGAAAATTTATTTTTTAGGGATGTTTTTTCTCAGTTCTTTTTTGAATGCACAATTCGGTGATTTTGTGCGTCCTGAAAAAGCTGTCAAAGGCTATGATTATCATATTTTACTTACCAATTTTTCAGATTTTAAATACTTAAAAACACATCTTCCCGAATTTAGTAACATCGAAAAATTAAGAATCGATGGTGCTGTAGATGTGAATTTATTGTCGGAAGTTGCCAATAAACTCGACGAGCTGGAAGAATTGCAACTGAGAAACTTTCAAGGTATTTTATCCGACAATGATCTTGAAAATTTGGAATGGATTCCTAACGTTTATGTTTTTGTCCCTCAAAATAGAGAAGATGCAATTTTATTAAATAACTATTGGAAGCGATTTCACACCATCTCTTTGGAGTTTGAGGAAGTTCCAGAGCATTATGATTTCCTAAAAACTTGGAATAGGTGTAAAGATTTGCAGCTTATTGCTCCTTGGCGAAAAACCGAGTTAGACTTGGCCATGAAAGAAATTTCTGGATACTTGCCAAATTTACAAAAGTTGTCAATTTCAGTAGATGTGGTTACTGATTTGCCACCGTCGGTTCGTAATTTTAAGAAAATCAATAAATTAACCTTGATCGATGCCGCTGCACTCAAAAACGGTGTCGCGTTTGAATCTCTGACAGAAGTTTTTCAGGCTGTTAAAGTGAATGAAAAGGACTTCAAAATTGGATTTGGGGTGAATCAAACAAACATTAAAAAGGCTGTGAATATGCCACTGGTGTACCTCACAACAGAAAGTGCATTTTTAACACATGAACTCAAACACATCAAAAAAATATATCCCGATGGTGAAAAAGTTGAGGATTTTGAATGGATAGAACCCGAAATCAAACTTGATTTCGTGGAGAATTTAGGCTACAAATTTAGTGAATATCAAAACGAATTTCCAAAGTCAATTTCGAAGCCACTCATAGAAGATTTTAATGATGGGTCATTTGTTTTTGAGGGAAATACGGAAAACAATATGTTGTTCTGTGGTGAAAATAGATGGACAGTTTCAGTTCCAAAATCTTCGCTCCTAGATGTAAATCAAGGGAATCTCGTTGGAAGTTACCAAGTGAAAGTAAAGGTGATTTCTACCCCTGAAAAAATGGCCGCCTTTGCGCCCAATTTGGTGTATGATTCGGCTGGACGACAATTGAGGTTGAATGCTTCGGTTGTGGTTGATATTCAGTTCTTTAAAGATAAGCAACTGCTTAAAATGAAGCCTGGTTTTTTTGTGCAATTTGCTTTTGTAGGTCAAAAAGTTGATCAAGCCCGATTCTTTGCATTGAAGAATCAAAAGTTTGTGCATTTTTATGAATACGACTATGATTTTAACGATGATAAATTGCAGAATATTCAGTTTTACGATTTTCATCACGGCAGTAAAACTGCAAAATTGGTTGGTACATCTGACGTGACATCTTTGGACGATAAATTTGAATCACAAGGCTATTATTATCTTTTAAAACCATTCGAAGACCGCTCTTATGTTTCGAAGTTTCAAGGTTGTTTGGTTGAGAAATCAAATAAATCTAAAACTGGAAAGGAAATTGTATTGAAAAGAGGATCAATTTTGGTGGGTTTGAGAAATTATTATTCAAAAGATAAACCTGAAAAAGGAATCTTTGAATTGCAGGTTTACGATAAAGAAAAACAGTTTTTTCCTGAGTTAAATGCCTTCAAAAATTATCCCTTAGTGTTTCAAACGGCCTTTGCAAAGAAAGATGTGAACTTGTTGTTTTTTAAAACGATGAAGTTTTATGATATTCGAATTAGGCAGTATGGAGGACATTGGGTGTTGGAATTGAAATCTAATGAAGGTTTATGGCAAATACAGTTATTGGAACCAAAAGACAGATTTAAAAGCAATCCATCTAAAGCCAAATCTGAACAAAAGAAATTTCTAAAACGAATTGAAGAATACAACAATATTCGAAACCTGAAACTCCAAGCTTTGGTGAATTTTCAAAATAAAACGTTGCAAAATGAAATTCAAGGCACCATTGATATGGTTTTTGGAGGAGAAAATGTCCCTAAAAACAAGTCAAAAAACAATTTTTTAATTCGAAGTGCTGGACGATTTGCGTATGCTGCGCCGGATTCATTTATGCAATTTATGAATCTAGAAATTATTCCATGCGAGCCAGGAAAAATTCCTTTGAAAGTAAGTCAATTCGAAGTAATTTATGCAAATTCGTTGTCTGGTTTTACTTTAGGGAAGCAGGATCGATATTCGCTTAATTTAAATGTAACTGACTTGCTTTATTTGCTTTGCAAAGATGAATTTGGGCGCATTTATTATTTAAATGGCGATAAATTTAGAAAATTAGGCATTGAAGATAATACGCTTACCTATGTTGATTTAGAGTTGCTTCCTGCCAAATATTACAATCAAGAATCTTTGTTTATTCAACTTAATAAAAAGAAAAAATAATGTCACCATTACTCATATTTATAGGATTGGCTAGCTACTTTTTAGTTTTGCTGGCAATTGGATATTTTACCGGTAGAAATGCCAATGACGATGGCTATTTCCTAGGAAATAAACAAAGCATTTGGTGGCTTGTGGCCATTGGAATGCTATCAGATTCTATGAGTGGTGTAAGCTTCATTAGTGTTCCTGGAAATGTGCTGAAAAGTAACTTCTATTACATGCAAGTGGTGATAGGTTATGTGATTGGTTATCTTGTTATTGCCTATGTTTTATTGCCTTTGTATTATAAACAAAATTTAACAAGTATTTACAGTTATTTGAACAATAGATTTGGTAGCATTCATCAAAAAACCGGTGCCCTTTTCTTTGTTTTGTCAAGATTAACAGGAAGTGCAGGCCGATTATTTTTAACCGCTGTAATTTTGCAAAAATTCTTGTTCTCACAATGGAATATTCCTTTCGTGGTTACTGTGGCCATTATTATCATTCTCATTTTAACCTACACCATTAAAGGTGGCATTAAAACATTGGTTTTTACCGATGCTTTGCAGAGTCTTTTTCTTGTTGGGGGACTTTTGGTCTGTATTGTAATGATGGTGTTGCAAACACCGAGCGTGGTGAATCATGGAGCTGTTAATGTGGTACTTCAATCAGATTATTCATCGATTTTCAATTTCGATTTTTGGTCGAAATCATTCTTTTTAAAACACATCATTGGAGGTGCGTTTTTATGCATTGCTATGACTGGTTTGGATCAAAACATGATGCAAAAGAATTTGAGTTGTAAATCTTTGCATGAGGCACAGAAAAATATGCTCACAACCGCTGGTGTGGTTTTATTTGTGAATTTGTTGTTTCTGTCGTTGGGAATATTCATGATTGAGTTTCTTAAAAATGCAGATCCTCAGTTGTTGGATCCAAACCACTATGCAGACCACAAAGTATTGACAGATATGTTCTTCCCACATATTGCATTGAATTTATTGGGTCCGGTTGCCGGAATGGCCTTTGTTTTGGGGTTGTCGGCAGCTACATTTTCAAGTGCCGATAGCGTTTTAACAACACTCACAACGAGTACATATATAGATGTGTTTGGATTGGAAAGTAGAACGGACCTAACTACCGAACAGAAGCATCAACGCAGAGTGTTGCTGCACATTGCATTTTCAGTATTGTTATTGCTCACAATTCTTGTGTTTTATCAATTCACGAAATCTACGGTCATCAATTTAATATTAGACATTGCCACTTATACGTATGGTCCGTTATTGGGGTTGTTTGCCTTGGGAATCTTTACAAAGAGCCAACCCAAAGGGTGGGGCATATTGGCAATTAGTTTGTTGGTGCCTTCGGTTTGTTATTATTTGGTGAATTATCAATTCAATGAAATGAAATACCAAATTGGGTATGAATTGCTATTAATGAATGGGTTGTTGTCATTTGGGGGATATTGGATTTTGGGATTAATTCAGTCGAAAACGACTAAAGAAATGAGTTAAACATTAAACTAACTCAGTTAGAAGTGTGTTAAAATAAAAAAGCCTTGAAGATTACTTCAAGGCTTTTTTATTCAATGTAATTGAGTTAGATCATGATCAATGAATTACATGTAGCCCAAAGTTTTGAGCATGCTTTTGTAGCTTTGTTCTTTAGAAAAGAGTCGGAAATAGTATTCTCCATTCTCATCTCTGTCTATAATTACATGCTTAGGTGCAGGAGTTAAACAATGTTGAATGCCCCCATAACCACCAATACTCTCTTGATATGCACCAGTGTGAAAGAAGCCAATGTAAAGAGGATCGTTTGCGTCGTACTTCGGTAAGTAAATGGCATTTACGTGTTGTTCAGAGTTGTAATAGTCGTCGCTATCGCAGGTAATACCACCCAGAAGCACCCTTTCTTGTTCTTCTTCCCATCTGTTGATTGGCAACATGATAAACTTCTTGTTGATGGCCCAGGCATCAGGCAATTGTGTCATAAAGCTAGAATCGATCATGTTCCATTTCTCTCTATCATTCTGAGCTTTTTGATCTAAAACAGAAAAGATAGCTCCACCAGATTCGCCTACAGTAAATGATCCGAACTCTGTAAAAATATCTGGTTCAGGAATGTTGTTTTCTTCGCAAACTTGTTTGATTTGACTCACGATTTCATTTGCCATATACTCATAATCGTATTCAAAGTTCAATGTGTTTTTAATTGGGAACCCACCACCAATATTTAAGGTGTCTAAGTCGGGACATTCTTTTTTTAGTTCGCAATAAACCTTTAAACATTTGTGGAGTTCATTCCAGTAGTAGGCAGTGTCGTAAATACCTGTATTGATAAAGAAGTGAAGCATTTTAAGTTTCACATTTTTATTCTTTTTAACTACGTTTCTATAGAATGGAACAATGTCTTTATAGCCAATTCCTAATCGGCTTGTATAGAACTCAAACTTCGGTTCTTCTTCAGCCGCGATACGAATACCGCAGGTGATTTGCTTGTCGGTGTATTGAAGTAACTCACTTAGTTCTCTTTGATTGTCGAACACTGGAATCACATTCTTCCAGTCTGCATTGATAAGGTTGGCAATGTTCTCGATGTAGTTATCACGTTTGAATCCGTTACATACAACATAGTTATCTTTCGATACTTTACCTTGTTCGAATAGGGTTTCAATGATGTTGATATCGAATGCCGATGAGGTTTCTAAGTGAACATTGTTCTTAAGTACTTCGTCGAGGGTATGCTGGAAGTGATTGCTTTTGGTGCAATAGCAATAATAGTATTTGCCTTGGTATTCTGCTTTGGCAATGGCTACATTAAACCAAGACCGAGCCTTTTTAATATTCTCAGTTATCTTAGGTAAATAGGTGAATTTCAATGGTGTTCCGTATTGTCGGATGAGGTCCATGAGAGGGATGTCATGGAATTCAAGATGTCCATTGTCGTCTAATTCAAATTCAGAAGTTGGGAAATCAAATGTCTGTTTGATTAGGTCGATATACTTATTTTTCATAATTGTAACTGAGTTGGATTTAAATATTT
>JACCEB011245994.1_pt1 | contig 11227 bp, 9 predicted proteins | sample 7454761 | NCBI WGS metagenome assembly JACCEB01 (sample SAMN15323454, study PRJNA562643) | freshwater metagenome | isolation source: river surface water | place: USA:Blue River Watershed | collected 2017-08-18 | reverse complement strand
TCGCGCTGCAAGGCATAGGCTGTCCGCTGGTCTGACCCGGGCGCACGGCCCAGCCCCAAATCAATTCGTCCCGGGGCAAGGGCCGCCAGCATTTTGAATGTCTCGGCCACCTTAAAGGGGGAATAATGCGGCAGCATGATCCCGCCAGACCCCACGCGGATGCGCTGGGTGGCCAGCGCTACTGGGCCAATCAAGGCCTCAGGCGCACAGCCCGCCAGCCCCGGCGAGGCATGATGTTCGGCCAGCCAATAACGGTGAAACCCGGCGGCATCACAGGCGCGCGCCAAGTCCAGCGTGTTTGCTAAGGCGTCAGCGGCGGTCAGCCCCTCTTCAATGGGGGATTGGTCCAGCACGGAGAGGCGATATTGCTGTGTCATGCCACCAGTTTAGCGTGATAAGGCTGGGATGAAAGCCAAAGCTTGTCATCCGATGTTGGGGCGCGTAACCAGCGCGAGACTGCAACCAACCGGCGAGGAGGGACGATGAGCGAAACCGACATCACCCGCACCATCGACCCGGTGGTGGAAACCCAGCTTGATGAAGATGACCATCTGAAGCGCGAATTTGTGCGCGATGTGTTGGCCGCTGTTGAGGCCGGCGATGATAGCGGCGCCCGCACGCTGGTCGCCCCGCTGCACCCGGCTGATATTGCAGACTTGATTGAGCAGACCCCGGCAGATGACCGGCATGATCTGGTGCGCGCCCTGTCGGACCTGATCGACGCCGATGTGATCGCGGAGATGAATGAATATGTGCGCGAAGAGCTGATTGACAGCCTCGCGCCTGAGCAAGTTGCAGATATTGCAGCTGAACTCGATACCGATGATGCCGTCGCCATCATCGAGGATATGGAAGAGGATGATCAGCGGGCGGTGCTGCGCGCGCTGGCGCCGGATGATCGCGCCGCGATTGAAGAGGCGCTGTCCTATCCAGAGGAATCCGCTGGCCGCTTGATGCAGCGCGAGCTGATTGCCGTGCCGGAGCATTGGTCTGTCGGTCAGGTCATTGATTATCTGCGGGAAAATCAGGATCTGACGACTGATTTTTGGGAAGTGTTCGTCGTTGATCCGCAGCACCACCCCGTCGGCACCTGCCATTTGAGCTGGGTGTTGCGCACGCCGCGCGGCGTGCTGATGACCGATGTCATGAAGCGCGAACAAACCCTGATCCCTGTCGATATGGATCAGGAAGAAGTCGCACTGCGCTTTCAAAAATATGGCCTTATCTCGGCGGCTGTTGTGGATCCTTCGGGCCGGTTGGTCGGGATGATTACGGTCGACGATGTTGTCCACATCATTCAGGAAGAAGCTAGCGAGGATATCCTCAAACTCTCCGGCGCCGGCGAAGGCGATATTAACGAGCCGATACTGCTGACCGTGCGGACGCGCCTGACATGGCTGGTCGTCAATTTGGGCACGGCAATTATTGCGGCGAGCGTCGTGGGCATGTTCCAAGGCGAAATTGCAAAATTCGCGCTGCTCGCAGTGCTGATGCCCATTGTGTCGGGCATGGGCGGCAATGCAGGCACGCAGACGCTCGCTGTGGTGGTCCGCGCGATTGCCACGAATGAGCTGACCAGTTCTAACACAGTGCGGATGATTGGGCGTGAATTGCGGATCGCGCTGACCAATGGCTTGGCGCTGGGCCTGTTAATTGGGACTGCCGTGGCGCTGCTTTTTGACAACCCCATGTTGGGGGCCGTTATGGGGGCGGCCATGGTTATCAATAATTTGGTCGCGGGGCTTTCGGGAATCCTTGTTCCAGTTACGCTCGACCGGCTGGATGTTGACCCCGCCGTCTCCTCTGCTGTCTTTGTAACGATGATGACGGATGTGATGGGCTTTTTCAGCTTTTTGGGGCTCGCCGCACTTGTCGGCCTCGCAGGCTAATGCCGCTCCATCTAACGAAGGTTGCCTTTGGCGCGACCTCGCTTGAGGATTTGGTAGACCGCGTCGCTGCGCGAGCGATCCAAGGCGAGGTGCGGATAACAACGCGGTTCCTGCCCAAGCGGCATGCCGAAATTCTCGGGGGCGGCGCGCTCTATTGGATTATTCGCCATCAGCTTGTCGGGCGTGCGTCCATCAAGCGGTTTGATTCAACAGCCGATGGCCGGATTGATATTGTGCTGGAGGCCAAAGTCATTCCTGTTCGCCCGCAGCCGCGCCGCGCGCACCAAGGCTGGCGCTATTTGGAAGGCGCAGATGCACCCGAAGATTTATTGGGTGATCTGGGGGCGCATAATGATGATCTGCCAGCCCCTCTCGTGCGCGAATTGGCGTCGCTCGCGCTTATTTAAGGCGGCGGCGGCCTTAAGAAAAAGGGCGGCACGCAGGCCGCCCTTTTCATGTGCATATGGCAAAGGGCTGATCAGGCCGCTTCGCTTGCCTTATGATATTGAGGCGCTGCCTTTTTCAGAATGTCGATGATCTTGGCGGCTGCCGCCTTTTCATCGGTCTGTTCCATGGCGGCCAATTCGCGCGCGAGACGGCTGGTCGCGCCTTCAAAAATCTGGCGTTCTGAATAGCTTTGCTCGGGCGCATCTTCAGGGCGAAACAGGTCGCGGACCACTTCCGCAATCGAGACCAGATCGCCTGAATTGATCTTGGCTTCATATTCCTGCGCGCGGCGTGACCACATGGTGCGCTTCACCTTGGGCTTGCCCTTCAATGTGGCGAGCGCTTCGCTCATCTGCTTGTCAGACGAGAGTTTGCGCATACCGACGCTTTCCGCCTTATTGGTCGGAACCCGGAGAGTCATTTTCTCCTTTTCAAAGCGCAGAACATAAAGTTCCAGCTTCATGCCGGCGATTTCGGAGCTTTGCAGCTCAATCACCCGGCCGACGCCATGCTTGGGATAGACTACATAGTCGCCGACGACGAACTCAAGCGCGTTGGACATAATTTGCGACCTTTCTAACCGATACGTCCGCCACTCCCGACCAAAGCAGAAGGGCCGCCGCTGCGGCACCCTGCGCGAGAGATGAGGGGCTGGGACGCTCCATTCGGTGCGGGTTAACCCCGCTGTCGGGATAGAGTATAACAGAGTCGCAACAAAAATACCAGTCTCCTGCTAGACTTGCCGTCCAGCAGCGCCAGCGCTCCGTTCATGGATTGTCGATCAGCTTGCTGGGCTTATGGTTGCCGCAGCCGTTTTCGGGGGTGCCATCAGGTCACTGCGCTTCTTAGCAAAGCTGGCAATGACAGCGGCATCGCGCTTGTACAAATCCGGAAAAGTCTGCAGCGCGGCGCCGCCCGCAGTGGCGACCGTAAAATAGCCAATAAAGACCGGAATAGACTCTTTAAATGGTGCTTTGGCGGTGTCGCCAGCGCGGATCAGATCGACCAGATTTGTGGCAATCCGCTCGCGCGCGGCATCATCATCCAAGCGCTCGCCAGATTGCAGCAGGCTCAACAAAATGCCCAATTCAAAGGCGCGTTCGGTCCGCAAACAGCCATGGCTATAGGCACGCGGATTATTGGCAAACAGCGTCTTATTCGGCGTGTCATGCAGGAAGATGGCATGCGGATTTGGCATATCAATCTTCAACTGGCCCAAAGCAGCCATCGGCCCGGGCTTTTGCACAACGGATAGGGACTTGCCCGTCCCCGTCCAAACATAGCCTCGCGCCCGCGCAGTTGCCGGGTCACGCGCAATAAGTGGGCCAACTTCTTGCCGAATGATACTTTGCGGCAAGACCCATGGCGGATGCACGACGATGCCCGTTGCAGACGAGGAGAGCATGGGCGTTTGCGTGTCAAACTTGCCGACAATGATCCGGTAGGCGGCAATATTGCGGCCATAGGTGTTCACGCGCACCATATATTCCGGCACATTGGCGAGCACATGCTTGACGCCCAGCGATTGCGGCAGCCAACGCCAGCGATCGAGATTCGTCCGCAGCAGGGCAATGCGTGTTGTAGCCGCAGCTGGCGTGCGTGCGAGCTCTGCTTTTAGCGCTGCATAATCGGGATGCTTGGGTTCTAGCCGGGCCAGAGCGCTAGCAATATCATGGCTTTCCAGCGCGACGGCCAGGGCAATATCCAGTGGCAAAGTCTGCGAATCGGTGTCGTTCACATACCATTCGCCCCGGGCTGAAATGGGCGTGCGCCCATCGCGCAAATCCATGGCGAGCGCAGTGAACAAGCGTGTTGCCAGATTATTTAGAGCCTCGCCTTCACCAGCGGCAATGGCCGCTTTCAAAGCTGCTGGCTCATAATCTGAAGGGATTAATCCCTTTTTCCCAATGGATTGAATGGCATTCAGCAACTGGGTCGCGTCGTCTTGTGTCCAATAAGGCGCAGGCACTGCGTCTGCCGGAGGCGCGGTTTCAGTTGTCTGCGCAGCAGGGGCTGAAGCTGCTGGTGTTGCTGGCACGGGCGCAGAATTGGGTAGGGGGGCAGGAGTTTGCTGGGCCACAGCCATGCTCGTCGCCAAAAGCGCGATGAGAGCTGATACACTAGGCAGTGGAGAGGACATAAAACAGACCCTTTTGCGCGGCGAAACACCCTTGCCGCTTTCAAATGCCCGAACAGGCCTGCCCTTTGCAAGCGCCTAGGCGACCAGGGCCATGGATAAATGTTCAATATTTCTCAAAGCTTGCTGATCGACCACGGGGTTGAGGCAGGTTTCGCCGCGGCCAAATCTGTGCCGAAGCGGGAAATTAACCATTTTCTGACACAAGCAGGGCCTCACGCAAAACGAGGTTGTCCGTGCAACAAGCTATCATCACATTTTGGCACCGCGCCATCGATCGCAAAAACCGCGTCTTTATCTGGGCAAGCCTCTTGGTGCTTGTCTTGACGCTGGCTGAGGGCTTACAGCCTCTCGACCATCTGTTCCGTCTCTCACGCAGTGGGCTCTTTCTGCAAGATGCAAAGCCTAAACTCGCCATTGTCTTGGTCGACAATGCGTCCATCAACCGTTTTGGCGAATGGCCTTGGGAGCGCAAGGATATCGCCAATCTCGTCACTGCTATCGATCGTGCTGGGGCAAAACGCATGGCGTTTGAGCATGTTTTTGTCCCCAACCAAGACGATGCAGGCACAGCAGCATTGGCGCGCGCTTTTGATGCGCTGCCCCAACGTCCGATTATTGCAGCGAGTTATGAAATTGACCGTGCGGGGTCGGAGCGGAAACTGAAATGGCCTGATCGTCAGCTGAGCGCACACGCCCAAGTTGCCATAAGTTCATTTCCTATCAGCTATATGGGCTATTTGCTGACGATCGAAAATAGCGTGCTGGTGGATGGTCATGAGCTACCCTCCATGGCAGCCGCGCTGGCAGGCCAACCTAAAAATCGCGGCCTTGACGATTATGTTGATTATTCAATCCGGCCCGAAAGCATTCCTCAAGTGTCGGCCACAGATGTGCTGGCCGGGCGCGCGAATGATCAGCTTAAGGGGCGGCAGGTTCTTATTTCGTCCTCACGCAATGAAGTGCTGTTGCCTCGGGTTGGATCAGCTCGATTTGTCATGGGGCATGCGATGTCCGCAGCGACGCTGATGGAGGGAGCACAACGCCATATTGGCCCCATGCCTGCGCTGATCATCGGATTTCTCTCGAGTTGGCTCATCTGGTTTCGCCGGCGGCGGACAGCAATTGGCGCGACTGTGATGGCTGGTCTAGCCTACCTCATCATCCCATCATTTTTTGAATTGCAGCGCATCTATGTCGATATCGCGCCAGCGCTTGTCTTGACGAGCACAATTGTGCTGGCTCGGCTGTGGCGCAGCTATCGCCGCGGCGGCGAATTAACCAACCAACTGTCAGGCCTGCCCAATTTGCTCGCCCTACGGGATTATCAGCTGGCCGATAAAGATATTGTGTTGGCCCTGCATATCCGAAACTATGCTGCATTAGCAGCCGCCCTGTCCCGTTGTGAGGACAAGCTCGTGGCGCAGATTGTGCAGCGTTTCCAAGGGGCTGGGGTTGAGTTACTTTTCCATGGCGATCAAGGCGTATTCTGCTGGATCAGTGCTGCGCGCAGCCCAACCCAGCTGGCCGAGCATTTAGAGGCACTGCATAACTTGTTCCGAATGCCTTTAGTGGTCGAGGGACGTCAGGTGGATCTAACGCTTGCCTGTGGTCTGGATGATAGCAGCTCTCATGATCCACAAGAACGCTTTGCCAACGCGCTTGTGGCGGCCAGCGAAGCTGCCAAAGCTGGCCTGCGTTGGAAAGTGCATGATGCTGCCCCGCAAGATGAAGCGGAATGGAAAATGTCGCTGCTGGGCCAATTGGATGCAGCCATTGATCATGGTGAAGTTTGGGTGGCCTATCAGGCAAAATATGATCTGGCAGCGGGCCGTGTGTCCGGTGCAGAGGCACTGGCACGCTGGTCGCATCCACAGCGCGGTCCAATTGCGCCAGATGAATTCATCCCCGTGGCAGAAGCGAGTGGCCGGATTGATAAGCTCACCTATTTTGTCCTCGATCAGGCTTTGGCGCTCGCGGCCAAAATGGGGCCAGATTTTGACATGGCCGTCAACCTTTCCGCTCAGATGTTTAGTCGCACAGACTTTGCCGAAAAACTTGCGCTTCTTCTGATCCGTCACAAAGTGGCGCCAAAGAACCTGACGTTAGAAATCACTGAGTCCGCCGCTGTGCAAAGTGAAGCGGATATGCTGTCGGCCTTGTCGGCCCTTGCGGACCTAGGCGTGACAGTTTCGATTGATGATTACGGCACGGGATACAGCACGCTTGAATATCTGCGCAAAATTCAGGCGCAAGAGTTGAAAATTGACCGTAGCTTTGTCGCGACCATGGATCGCAACCGAGCTGATCGGCTGCTCGTCAGCGCAACAATTAAGCTGGCGCATTCGCTTGGCCATTCGGTTGTTGCTGAAGGCGTCGAGACCAAAGATACGTTTGATATGCTCCGCCGCATGGGCTGCGATAAGGCACAAGGCTATTATATCTCGCGCCCTGTGCCCCAAGCGGACTTTGTGGCGTTTATGGAAAGCGCGGCCGCCCGCGCTGCCTGAACGCCGCTAAGGTCGGGTTAACCATCTTGCGAGAGATGGCGGATTATTACAAAATTCCCTTGGCGCCTGCAAAGCGGCGTCTACACAGAAGGGACCCATCATGAAGAAGAGCAAAATTCCGGCTCATACGAAGTGGAATTTCTGGAAGTGGCTGATCGGCGAACGCTGGGCCCAGCCCTGATAAGCCATTCAAGCATATCTAAAAACTGGGGGTGCTGGCGAAAAGCCAGCGCCCTTTTTTGTCGAGCTAAGGTGCGGCCAGACACAGATGTTCGGCCAGCGCGGGGCGAGAAAAATGGGGCCACAACGGGCGGAGTCTCGTTGCCCGAGTCGCGGTCTCACTGATCAAAATTCTGCCCCAGCAGGCCCAAGCGACCCCTATTTTAGGCGCGAAAACGCAATTCCATCCAATTTCGACAAATTTTTTTCAGACGTGTCGCTATCTGTCCCAAATTGGGATTCAGCTTTTCGCGGCTTCGCTGGCCAGCCAGTCTTCCAGCCATTTGATGCTATAATTGCCATCAATGACGTCGCCTTGCGCCAGCAAATCTTGGTGCAGTGGGATATTGGTCTTCACCCCATCAATTACCATTTCTTCCAGCGCCCGGCGCATCCGCATCATGCAGCTTTCACGCGTCCGGCCATAGACAATCAGCTTGGCAATCATGCTGTCGTAATAAGGCGGGATTTTATAGCCGGCATAAAGCCCGCTATCGACGCGCACATGCATGCCCCCTGCTGGGTGATAGGCCTTGATCTGCCCGGGTGAGGGCGCAAAGGTCCGTGGGTCTTCGGCATTGATGCGGCATTCAATGGCATGGCCGCGGAATTCCAGATCCTCCTGACGGACGGACAATGGCTTGCCCTCCGCCACGCGGATCTGCTCACGCACCAAGTCAAACCCCGTAATCATTTCAGTGACGGGATGTTCCACCTGAATACGGGTGTTCATTTCGATGAAATAAAACTCGCCATTTTCCCAAAGGAATTCAATCGTGCCAGCGCCGCGATAGCCCATATCGGCCATGGCCTTGGCAACAATGCCGCCCATGCGCGCACGTTCTTCTGAGGAAATGACAGGCGAAGGGGCTTCTTCCAAAACCTTTTGGTGGCGGCGCTGCAAAGAGCAATCGCGCTCCCCCAAATGAATGGCATTGCCATTGCCATCGCCAAACACCTGAAATTCAATGTGACGCGGGTTGCCCAGATATTTTTCCAGATAAACGGTCGCATCGCCGAATGCCGCTTTGGCTTCGGTTCCGGCTTGCTGCATCTGGGTTTCGAGTTCCTCTTCGCTCCAGACGACTTTCATGCCGCGGCCACCGCCGCCCGATGCGGCTTTGATGATGACGGGATAGCCCACATCACGGGCGAGGCGCTTCGCCTCCTCCACATCGTCAATTGCGCCGTCTGAGCCAGGGACAAGCGGTAGGCCCAATGCGCCGGCCGTTTTTTTGGCCATCACCTTATCGCCCATCGTGCGAATATGCTCGGGCTTTGGCCCGACGAAGATCAGCTTATGTTCTTCGATAATCTCGGCAAAGCGCGCGTTTTCTGACAAAAAGCCATAGCCGGGGTGAATGGCATCGGCGCCCGAAATTTCAGCCGCGGAAATGATAGCGGGGATGTTGAGATAGCTGTCTTTGGCCGCGGGCGGGCCAATGCAGATGGCCTCATCGGCCAAGCGGACATGCATGGCATCGGCATCAGCGGTGGAATGCACCGCGACAGTCTTGATGCCCATTTCGTGCGCGGCACGATGGATGCGCAGCGCAATCTCGCCGCGATTGGCGATCAACAGTTTCTCGATGGTCATCACCTATCCCCTGTGTGCCGGTGGGCGCTTTACTCGATTACGGCGAGCGGCTGGTCAAACTCGACCGGCTGGCCATTGGCGACAAGCAAGTGTGTCACCTTGCCCCCGCGCGGCGCGACAATGGGGTTCATGACCTTCATCGCTTCAATGATGATCAGCGTATCGCCTTCTTTGACGCTATCGCCGACATTTACAAAAGGCGCTGCTTCCGGCGAGGCCGCAAGATAGGCCGTGCCGACCATGGGGGATTTTACCGCGCCGGGATGATCAGCCGGGGCTGCTGCCGGTGCGGCCGGCGCTGCTGCCGGGGCTGCCGCTGCTGGAGCGGGTGCGGCCACGGGGGCCGGCGCGTAGTTCACCGCAGCGGCTTGCACCGTGCGGGCAACGCGGATCTTGCACTCTTCCGTTTCGACTTCGATTTCGGTCATGCTCGTATCGTTCAGCAATTCGGCCAACTGCCGGACCAGTTTCACATCTACCTGCATATTTCCCGTTCTCTCAGCCATTTGACCCCCAAATCAGAATTAGTTTGGCCCTTTGTCAGAGCTTTGCCGCTACGTCCAGCGCGAGTGTATAGCTTTGCGCACCAAAGCCGGCGATGGTGCCTAGGGCAGCCTCACCCACATAGCTTTTGTGGCGAAACGCCTCACGCCGGTGTGGGTTAGACAAATGCACTTCGATGACGGGCGTGCGGATCGCCTTAATGGCATCATAAAGCGCAATGGAGCTGTGCGTGTAGGCGCCAGCGTTCAAAATCACCGCTTTTGCGTTCATGGCTTGTGCTTCGTGCAGCCAATCGACCAAATGGCCTTCATGATTGGATTGGCGGACATCCACCAGAACACCCAATCCCTGCGCCTGATCTTCCAGACGCCCGGCAATATCATCCAGCGTATCGGATCCGTAAATCTCAGGCTCACGCGTGCCCAGCAGATTCAAATTGGGTCCGTTCAGCACATAAATGACAGGCTTTTCCGCCATGGAGCCTTACTCCCTATCGGGTTCCGGTTGCGACCTTCAATCCCTCCCCTATATGGGCCGACGGCAAAAGGCAAAGGAACGGACCATCTCGATGATTTCCATCCACTTGAATGGTGAGCCACGTCAGGTGGCCCCCGGCATCACAATCGCGCAATTGGTCGCGGAAATTGGTCTGGATCCGGCTAAGGTTGCTGTTGAGCGCAATTTGGAAATTGTGCCGCGCTCCACGCTGGCAGATATTGCCATTGCTGATGGCGATGCGCTTGAGATTGTTCATTTTGTGGGCGGCGGCGCTGATCAGGATAGCTGGTCCGTCGCGGGCCGGACGTTCCAGTCACGGCTGATTGTTGGCACGGGCAAATATAAGGATTTCGCGCAGAATGCCGCCGCGCTGGAAGCCTCTGGCGCAGAAATCATCACAGTGGCCGTCCGCCGGGTCAATGTGTCGGATCCCAAGGCGCCGATGCTCACCGATTTTATTGATCCCAAGAAATATACCTATCTGCCCAATACCGCAGGCTGTTTTACAGCGGATGACGCAGTCCGCACGTTGCGCCTGGCGCGCGAGGCTGGCGGCTGGGATTTGGTGAAGCTCGAAGTGCTGGGCGAGGCACGTACGCTTTACCCCGATATGCGCGAAACGCTGAAAGCCACGGAAACACTCGTCAAAGAGGGCTTTAAGCCCATGGTCTATTGTGTGGATGACCCCATTGCCGCCAAGCAGTTGGAAGAGGCTGGCGCCGTTGCCATCATGCCCTTGGGCGCGCCCATTGGCTCGGGCTTGGGGATTCAAAATCGCGTCACCATTCGCCTGATTGTGGAAGGGGCAAAAGTGCCCGTGCTGGTGGATGCTGGCGTCGGCACAGCCTCAGATGCGGCGGTTGCGATGGAATTGGGCTGTGAAGGTGTTTTGATGAACACGGCCATTGCCGAGGCGAAAGACCCCATAGTGATGGCGCGGGCGATGAAGCTGGCCGTGGAATCTGGCCGTCTGGCCTATCGTGCGGGCCGTATGGGGCGGCGCATGTATGCTGACCCCTCGTCGCCGCTTGCCGGTTTAATCTAGGGTTTGATCTCGGGCCTCACGCCGGGATCATGACGCGCGCCAGTTCTGGCGGGTGGACCATTTCATGCGCCGCTTCGGGCGTAAAGCGGGCCCACCCCTCTGGCCCCAGCCGCTCGAGCGGCTGGAAGCGCGTTTTATATTCCATGCGGGGCGAGCCCGCGATCCAATAGCCCAAATAGACATAAGGCAGCCCATGGTCTGCCGCCCGCAAAATATGGTCTAAAATAATGAAAGTGCCCAGACCGGGCCGTGCTGCATCATCCGGCTCAAAGAATCTGTAAATCATGGATAAGCCGTCGCTTTGTCGGTCAGTTAGGCAGGCCCCGACCAGCCGACCCAGCTTGCCATCCACACTTGGCTCGCGATATTCAATGATATTGG
>JACCEB011984371.1_pt1 | contig 11235 bp, 7 predicted proteins | sample 7454761 | NCBI WGS metagenome assembly JACCEB01 (sample SAMN15323454, study PRJNA562643) | freshwater metagenome | isolation source: river surface water | place: USA:Blue River Watershed | collected 2017-08-18 | reverse complement strand
CGTTTCCGGGTCCGCCGACGGGTCGGCGGGCCGGAGCGCGATCACCTCCTCCGGGAGTTCCGTCGCGACGGGGCGCGGGACGACGGCGGCCGGTTTTCGCTCGGGAGCGCCCCGCGTGCGGCCGTCCGCCTTGCTGCCGAAACCGAACAACACGAGCCCGTGCAGGGCCGCGGCCACCGTCGCTGAAATGAGGGTCGAACGTTCCATGGGATCCTCCGTGTTTGGGTTGCCCTGACCACGGGCGGCGCCGCGGTTTCTTAGACTCGCGCCCCTCCGCCCCGCCGCGGCCGCCGACTCCGGCTCGCCTTGCGGATTGATTCCTGCGCGCGATTCCCGTTCTTCCCGCCGATGCGTTTCGCGTTGCTGTTCCTGCTCCTCCTCTGTCCGGCGTCCGCCGCGGTGCCGCCGCTGCTCCGCGAGGCGCTCGATGCCTTCCGCGCCGACCCGCCGCCCGGCTGGAGCTACGCGCAGAAGACCAGCGGCGACGGCCGCTCGACCGTCGAGCTTTGCGACGCCGCGAAGCCCGAGTTCGACCGCTGGTCGCTCGTCGAGAAGGACGGCCGCGCGCCGACCGCCGCGGAGATCCGCGATTACACCGAGGCGCGCTCGCGCCGATCGCGCACCGGCACGGCGCCGAAAATCACCGACCAGCTCGATCTCGACCTGGTCGAAACCGTCGCCGAGACGGCCGACCGCGCCACCTTCCGCACCCGCCTGCGCCGCGGGGAAGCGCGCGACCACACCGCGCCCTTCCTGCGGGCCACGGTCGTCGTGCACAAACCCACGCGCGCCATCGAATCGATCGAACTCGGCAACACGGAGCCCTTCTCGCCCACCCTCGGGGTCCGGATCGCCGAGATGCGCACGGTGCTCACCTACCGCCTGCCGGTCGGCGACACCCCGGCGTTGCCGGCGTCGGTGGCTTCGCGCGTGCGCGGCTCGGCGTTCTGGTTCAAGTCGCTCGACGCCGACCTGACCGTCGAGTTCTCCGGCTACGCGCGCGCCGCCAAGCGCTGAACAGGTCCGGCGGCGACGGCCGTCACTGGCCGGCCGTCCACTTGAAGACAAACGCCGACAACGGCGGCAATTTGAGCCGGATGGCCTGGGTGAAGCCGTCGCGGTCCATTTCCTCGGTGTGCCGGCCGCCGTCGTTGCCGGCGCCGGTCCCGCCGTAAAACTCGCTGTTGGTGTTGAGCACCTCGCGCCAGAATCCCTGGCGCGGCACGCCGATCACGTAATCCCGCGCCCCGCCGCCGAAATGGCACACGACGGCATACAGGGTGGTTTCCGCCGGATCGGAGCGCAGGAACGCGATGAGGTTCGCGTCGGCGTCGTGGCAGCTCAGCCAGCGGAAGCCCTGCGGGTTGAAATCGTTGCGGCTGAGCACCGGGTCGGACGTGTAGAGCCGGTTGAGATCGCGCACCAGCAGGCGCACGCCCTCGTGGTCCATGTAGTGGCACAGGTGCCAGTCGAGGCTCGAGTCGTGCGCCCACTCGCGCGACTGCGCGAACTCGCCGCCCATGAACAGCAGCTTCTTGCCGGGCCACATCCACGTGTGGGTGTAGAGCGCGCGCAGGTTGGCGGCCTTTTCCGCGATGTGCCACGCGCCCATCTTGAAGAGCATCGACGCCTTCCCGTGCACGACCTCGTCGTGGGAGAAGACCGTCACGAAATTTTCGGAATACTGATACAGCATGCCGAAGGTGAGGTCGCTGTGGTGGTAGCGGCGGACGATCGGCTCCTTCGCGAAATAGCGGAGCGTGTCGTTCATCCAGCCCATGTTCCACTTGTAGTCGAACCCGAGGCCGCCGTCCTTGGTCGGCCGGCTCACGCCGGCGAAGGATGTGCTCTCCTCGGCGATCATCGCCACACCGGGGTGGTAGCGGTGGACGAGGTCGTTGACGGTGCGAAGGAAGTCGATCGCCTCCAGGTTCTCCCGGCCGCCGTAGCGGTTGGGCACCCACTGGCCCTCCTTGCGCGAGTAATCGAGGTAGAGCATCGAGGCCACCGCGTCGACGCGCAGGCCGTCGAGGTGGTAGCGGTCAAGCCACGCGAGGGCGTTGGCGACGAGAAAGCAGCGCACTTCGTTGCGGCCGTAGTTGAAGATCAGCGTGCCCCAGTCCATGTGCGCGCCCTGCCGCGGGTCGGCATGCTCGTAGAGGTGCGTGCCGTCGAACTCCGCCAGCGCGAAACTGTCCCGCGGGAAATGCGCCGGCACCCAGTCGAGGATGACGCCCAATCCGCGCCCGTGCAGGTAGTCGACGAACCACGCGAAATCCTCCGGCGTCCCGTAGCGGTGCGTGGGGGCGAAGAATCCGGTCACCTGATACCCCCACGAGCCGTCGAAGGGATGCTCGGCCAGCGGCATCACCTCGATGTGGGTGAAACCCATTTCCAGCGCGTAATCCGCGAGCTGCACGGCGAGTTCGCGGTAGGTCAGCGGACGATTGGCGTCCTCCGGCATCCGTTTCCACGAACCGAGGTGCACTTCGTAGACCGACATCGGGCGGTCGAGCGAGCCGGCGGCGGCCCGGCGGCGCTCCATCCAGTCGCCGTCGGTCCACTTGATCCGGCGGGCGTCGAAGACGATCGCGGCGTTGTTCGGCGGCCCTTCGAAATAGGTGCCGTAGGGATCCGTCTTGAGCCGGAGGTGGCCCCGCTGGTCGCGGATCTCGAACTTGTAGAGTTCGCCCTCGCCGAGCCCCGGAATGAACAGCTCCCACACGCCGGACGCGCCGAGCGAGCGCATCGGGTGGCAGCGGCCGTCCCAGTGGTTGAAATTGCCGACGACCGACACCCGCGCGGCGGACGGCGCCCAGACCGCGAACGACACCCCGGCCACGCCGCCGAGGTCGCGCACGTGCGCGCCGAGCTTTTCGTAGATGCGGTGCTCGTTGCCTTCGTTGAAAAGATACAGGTCCTGCTCGCCGAGCGTCGGCAAAAAACAATACGGGTCGAAAAACTGCCGCGACTCGCCGTTGGCGTAAGTCACGCGCAGCTGGTAGCGGAACACGACCGGCCGCTTGCCGATGAAGACCTCGAACACGCCCGCCGGATCGATCCGGGTCATCGCCACCGACTTCTGCCCGGGCGATTCGAGATCGACCACGGCGCAGGCCAGCGCGTCGCGGAGGAAGGCCCGCACGACCACGCCCTTGCTCCGGCGGTAGGTCAGCGGATGCATCCCCAGCACGGAATGCGGCGAGGCGTGCTTGGCTTCGAGCAGGGCACTCAGGTCGGTCTTCGGTAGGATCACGCGCGAATTCGGGGTTTGGGAACGAGACCCTGCGCGAGGAGGCGGGCGGCGTCTAGCCGCGAATCGCGGATACACACCCGCGCGCGTCGCCGCCGGCCCCGCTCAACCGGTGTTTTTGAGTCCGCCGCTGATGCCGTTGATCGTCAGCTCCACGACCCGGCGCACCGCGTCGGCCTCGCCGGCCGGCAGATCGCCCGAGCGCAGCCGGCGCAGCATGTCGACCTGCAGGTAATTCAGCGGATCGATGTAGGGATTGCGCAGCTGCACCGAATTCAGGAGCACGGGATCGCGCGCGAGCAGCTGCTTCTGCCCGGTGATGGCCAGAATCGCCGCCTCGGTCCGCGCAAACTCGGCCTCCAGCACGCCGAAGACCCGGCGGCGGATGCGCGCGTCCTCGACGAGGCCGGCGTAGAGCGCCGCGATCCCGAGGTCGGCCTTGCGCATGGTGAGCTGCGCGTTGTCGATCAACGTCTGGAAGAACGGCCACTCCGCGTGCATCTCCCGCAGCAGACGACGGCCCGCGGAGCCGCCGGCCAACACGGCCTCGAGGGCCGTGCCGAGACCGAACCAACCGGGGAAGTTGAAGCGGCTCTGCATCCACGAGAACACCCACGGAATGGCCCGGAGGTCCTCCACGCTCTTGGTCGCGCGGCGGAAGGTCGGCCGCGAGCCGAACTTCAGGTTGCTGATCTCGTCGATCGGCGTCGCCTGCTGCCAAAACACGAGGAACTCCGGGTCGTGGTGCACGAGCGCCTGATACGCGGCGAGTCCCGCCGCGCTCATCGTCTCCATCGCCTCGCGCCATTCCGCGGAGAGCTGCGGCGCCCGGTCCGCGGCATGCGTGCCGAGCAACACGCCGTAGGCCATCTGCTCCAGAATGCGGTGCGCGAGGTCCGGATCATGGTAGCGCGTCGACAGCACCTCGCCCTGCTCCGTCACCCGGATCGCGCCGTCCCGCAGCCCCGCCGGCTGGGCCAAAATCGCCTTGGCCGCCGGACCGCCGCCGCGCGCGATGCTGCCGCCGCGCCCGTGGAACAGCGTCAGGCGCACACCGCTTTCCCGCCCGAGCCGCGCCAGCGCGTCCTGGGCCTGGTAGAGCGCCCAGTTGGCCGTGAGATAGCCGCAGTCTTTGTTCGAGTCGGAGTAGCCCAGCATCACGTGCTGGTGCTCCGGCTTGGTCCGGCCCGGCAACGTGAAATAGGCGCCGAGAATTTCCGGGGCCCGGTTGAGATCGTCCAACGTCTCGAAAAGCGGCGCGATCGGCAGCGCCGCGCCGCAAAGCTTCATGAGGTATTCGACCTCGAGCAGGTCGGACACCCCGTCCGTCATGCTGATGATGTAGATGCCGAGCGCGTCCCCACCGAACTTCGCCGTCGCCCGCGTCGCGAGCAGGAGCGGGTCGAGCACGTTGCGCGTCGCCGCCGAAAACCGGGCGAGCTCGGGGCCCTGCCGCCGCTTGGTCGAGGCCAGCGCGGCCAGCAAGCGGGAGACTTTCTCCGCTTCGGACAACTTGTCGTAGGCGTCGAGGCCGAGGATTTCGCCCACCGCCGCCGCGTGGTGCGCGGAGTGCTGGCGCAAGTCCAGCCGCGCGGTGTGCAGGCCGAACACCTCCAGCTGCTGGATCGCGGTGCGCAGTTCGCCGCCGCACAGCAGCACGCCGCGACCCGCCAGCAGGCTGGCCCGGATCGACTCGAACGTCTCGGCGAGGGTCGCGCGGTCGAAGCACGCGCCGACGACGGTCTCGGCCGCCAACACGGACCCGTCGCGCACTTCGCTCACCGCCTGCGCCAGCCGCTCGCGCAGCACGCCGAGCAGCAGGCGGTAGGGCTCGTGCGGGTAGCGCTTGCTCAGTTCCTCGAGGTGCTTCGAGAGGTGGAGGTTTTCGCGCAGCCCGCGCTTCAGGGCCGGCACGACCGAATCGCGCCGGTCGCTCACGGTCAGTGTGCGGGCCAGCTCGCGGGCGGCGGACCGCATCTTCTCGATCGCGAGGCGCCGGTGCAGCAGCAGCACCTCGGCGCTCACGTCGGCGGTCACGTTGGGATTGCCGTCGCGGTCTCCCCCCATCCAGGTGCCGAAGGTCAGCCAGCGCGTCGGCGCCTTGACGCCCGGGTAGTGCCGCGCGAGCGCCTGCTCGAGGTCGGCCTGCAACTGGGGCACGGTCTCGAACAGCGTCGTGTCGAAATACCACAGGCCCGTGCGCGCTTCGTCCGCGACCTCGGGTCGCGCCACGCGGCTGCGGTCCGTCAACCACAGCGACGCGATCTCCCGGTCGACGCAGTCGCGGTCCAGCACCGCGGGATGGCGCGCCAGTTCCGGGTGGGCCCGTTCGCGCAGGACCTCGCCGAGCCGGCGCAGTTTCGTGAGCAGGGTGCGGCGCTTCGACTCGGTCGGGTGCGCCGTGAACACCAGCTCGAGGTGCAGCTTGTCGAGCACGCCCTGCATCGCCGCCGGCGTCACGCCCTCGGCTTTGAGCGCCGCGATCGCCGCCTCGATGGTTTCCCGCATCGGCGGCGCGCCGGCCGACCCGCCTTCGCGCAGCCGTTCCGCGCGCCGGCGCCGCAGCAGCATGATGCGGAAATTCTCCTCCGCGAGGTTCACCAGTTCGAAATAAAGGGTGAACGCCATCGCCTGGTTGAAAGCGTCCGCGGGCGAAAGGGCCGCGATCCGGTCCGCCAGAGCCGTCGCCGCCGCCTCGTCGCCGGCGCGCCGGGCTTTCGCCGACTGGCGCAGGGCCTCCACGGTTTCGAAGGTCGGCCGGCCTTCCAGCCGGGTGATCACGCGGCCCAGCGCGGTGCCGAGCGCGCGGACTTCGGCCCGGAGCTGGGCGAGTTCACCGAGAGCGGAGGCGGGAGCGGCGCGGGTCGACATGCGGAGGGTCAAGTTGGCGGGGGGGACGCTCCGGCAGAAGCCAATTTCGCGCCAGTCCGTGTCAGCGCGGGAACGCCCGGGCGCCCCCGCGGTCCCGGGCTTGCTAGCGCCCGTCCCCCTCCCCTTGCTCACGTTGTGACTTACCGTCTCCTCCTCCTCATCCTTGCGCTGGGCGCCGCGGCGCTCCGGGCCGCGGATGCGCAGCCGACCACGCTCAACGCCGATCACCTCTCCAGCGCGCCCGATCCGGCCACCGGCGAGCGCGTCACGGTCGCCCGGGGCAACGCCGTCCTCCGGGGGGAGAATGTGCTGCTCACCGCCGATCTCGTGCGCCATCGCGAGGCCACCGGGGTCGTCGAGGCCGAGGGACGGGTGGTCTTCACCCGCGGCGGCGCCCGCCTCCTGGCCGACAAGCTCACCTACCGCCGCGCCGACGGCACCTTCAGCGCGGAGCACGTCCGGCTCGGCTCCCCTCCCTACTTTGCCTCCGGCACCTCCGCCGCCGGCACGCGGGATGAAATCACCCTGAACGGCGCGCGCGTGACCTACGGCGAGCCCGGCCCGTGGCAGCCGACCATTGTCGCCGACACGGTCGTGATCGCCCCCGGCAAGCGCATCCGCACCGTCAAGGCCGCCGCCGGCATCGGCCACACCCAACCGCTCGCCCTGCCGCGGTTCGACCATGAATTCGCCCGGCCCTTCGCGGCGTCCGTCGGTTTCGCCGGCGGTTTCCGCCGCTCGCTGGGGCTGTTTGCCGACGCGGAGGTGCTCGTGCCCGTCTCGCCGGCGCTCCGGCTCGGGGCCGACCTCGGGTTCTTCACCGAGCGCGGCTTCTTGGCCGGCCCCGCCGGCCGCTATGCGTCGACCGACCCCGACGAGCGCATCCGCGGGCACTTTCGCACCGGCTACATCAACGACCACGGCGACAAGAAAACCGATATTCTCGCCCGTCCGGTGCCGGAAGACCGCGCCTTCGCCGAGTGGCAGCACGAGCAGAAGATCACCGATCGCCTGAGCCTGAAAACACAGCTCAACTGGTGGAAGGACTCGGAGGTCATCCGCGATTTCCGTCCCCGCAATTTCTTCCCCGTCCAGGAACCGGATACGTTTGCGGAGGCGACCTACCGCGGGGACAACTACTTCGTTTCCGCCTTCACCCGCGTCGCCCCCAACTCCTTCCACCGCGTGCAGGAGCGCCTGCCCGAAGTGCGTTTCGATCTCTTGCCCGTCGCGCTCGGCGGCGGATTCGTGTCCCGGTTCGAAGCGAGTGTCGCCGTGCTCCGGGAGCACACGGTTGCGGACGGCACCGGCGGAGCGGTCGCCTGGCCGCCGTTTGCCGCCTACCAATCCGCCACCAGGGTCGTGGCCGAAGCAGGCGCGGTGCCCGTCGCGGCGGTGCGCCGCTACGAAACGACGCCGTCGGCCACCGCCTACTACTCCGGCGGCCCGGACCGTCGCAGCACCCGGCTCGACGCCTACTACGCCCTCGAGCGTCCGGTCGCCGTGACCGAGTGGCTGGCCTTCACGCCGATCGCCGGCGCCCGACTCACGCACTACAGTCGCACCCGCGAGTCCCGGCTGCTGACCCGGTTCTCCGCGATTCCGACGACGCTCCAGCCCCCCGTTACGCCGTCACCGGGGACGTTGCCGACCCCCGGCCAGGTCGTGGTATCCCCGTTCACGCACGATGCCCTCGTTTACACCCGGGAACAGTCGCTCGGCTCCTACACGCGCGCGCTCGGCGAGATCGGCTTCGACGCCGCCCTGCGCACCAGCGGCCATTTCGACTACAAGAACGAGACCTGGAAGATCGACGGCCTCCGCCACCTCTTCACGCCGCGGCTGAGCTACCGCTACATTCCCGAGGCCGACAAGGGCGCCGCGCACATCCCGCTCATCGACCGCAACGCCTTCTCCACCTACCTTCAGCCGCTCGGCCTCGGCGCGCAGCGCAACCTCGACCAACTCGCCGCCACGAACACCCTCCGCCTCGGATTCGACAACGTGCTCCAGACCCGCGATCCATCCGCGGGCACGCGCGATCTGCTCGCGCTCAATGTGGCCACGGACTTCCGCTTCAAGCGCCGCGGGGACGAGCGCAAGGTCGCCGAGCTCCACTCCGAACTCAGTCTCACGCCCGCGCCGTGGCTCCAGTTCGATCTCTACCAGAGTTTCGCGCCGCAGCGCTTCGCCCTCCGCGAGCTCAATTCCGCGCTGACGCTCCGCGACGGCGAGGCCTGGTCCGTGCGGTTCACCAACAACTTCCTCACCCGGCAGCTGCAGGATTACGCGGTCGACGGACGCATGCGGATCAACGAGCGCTTCGAGGCGCTCACCCGGCTCCACTATGATTCCCGCAAGCGCCGCTTCAACGAACAGGCCTACGGCATCGCGCAGAACCTGGGCAACACGTGGCTGATCTCCTACGTCGTCAGCGTCTACTCCGGCCGCAAGCGCGAGAGCAATTTCGGCTTCAACGTGCAGGTCGACGCGCTCCGGTTCTGACCCCGCGATGAGCGTCGCCGGCAGTCAGGCCCAGACCTTTCTCCGCCTGGCCGCGGCGCTGCAGCCGCGCTGGCGCACGGACCACGGGTTGCCCCGCGCGATCCAGTCGCTGCTCACCGGCGACCGCAGCTTCGGCTCGCGGGACCGGCGGCTGTATCGGGAATTGCTCTACACCACGCTGCGCTGGCTGCCGTGGATCGAGCCGTGGCTCGCCGCCGATCCCGCCGAGGCCGTGCGCCGCACCGCCTGGCTCGCCGCCGACGTGCCCGCGACCGCCCGGTTTCGCGCCGAGTTCGCGGTCGGCCCCGCCCCCGAGGGCGACCGCACCCAGCTGTTGCCGGACTGGTTCCGCGCCCACGCGCCGGAACTCTTCGCCGACCCCGAGCTCGCGGCGCAGCTGCAGCGCGCGCCGCTCTGGTTGCGTTTCCAGACCGGGTCGTCGGGCCGCGCGGCGGCGACGGAGGAATTCGCCGCCCGCGGCTGGACCCTCCGGCCGGGGGACCTGCTGCGCGACGCCTGCGAGGTGCTCGGCGAAGCCGACGTGACCAAGACCGAGGCGTGGGAAAACGGCCTCTTCGAGGTGCAGGACCTCGGCTCCCAGCTGATCCTGGAGTCGCTCGGTCTGCCGCAAGGCGGCTGCTGGCTCGATGCGTGCGCCGGTGCCGGCGGCAAAACCCTGCAACTCGCGCGCATTCTCGGTCCCACCGGCGCGGTCGAGGCCCACGACATCCGGCCGGCCGCCCTCGAGGAACTCGTGCGTCGCGCCCTGCGCGCGCGCCTGCGCCGCGTCTCGATCGTGGCGCAGCCGGCCGACGACCGCTACGACGGCGTGCTGGTCGACGCACCGTGCAGCGGCAGCGGCACCTGGCGCCGCTCCCCGCACCTCAAATGGACGACCACCCCGGAGCTCGTGGCCGAGCGCGCCGCGCTGCAGGGCCGCGTGCTGCGCCGCTTCGCCCGCTGCGTGCGCCCCGGCGGCCTGCTGGTCTACGCCACGTGCTCGCTGAGCCCGCGGGAAAACGAAGACGTGATCGCGGCGTTTCTCGCGGAGTCCGGTGCGGCCTTCGCCGCCGAGGCGCCGGCCCGCGCCTTCGGTTTCCCGCCGCGGCGCCTCGGCCTCACGCTCTGGCCCGCGCGCCATCGCACCGACGGGTTCTACGTCTGCGCCCTGCGCCGGCGATAAATACCCTTGCGGCTCCCCTGCCCCGCCCAACCATCGGCCGACTGTGGTTCCCGACGCCGACTACCGCATCAAGCTCCAGGTCTTCGAAGGCCCCCTCGACCTGCTCCTCTTCCTCATCCGGAAGAACGAGCTCGATATCTACGACATCCCGATCGAGTCGGTCACCCGGCAATACATCGACACGCTGCACGCGATGCAGCAGCTCGACCTCGACGTCGCCGGCGAGTTCTTCGTCATGGCCGCGACCCTGATGGAGATCAAAAGCCGGCTCCTGCTGCCGAAAGGCCAGCACGCCGTCGACCCCAACGCCGAGGACGAGGAGGTCGATCCCCGCTGGGAGCTCGTGCACCAGCTCCTCCAATACAAGAAATTCAAGGAGGCCGCGGCCACGCTCGCCGGACTGGTGGAGACCCGGCAGAACCTCATGGCGCGCCATGTTTCGACCCTCGGCAACGAGGAGTCCGAACGGCCGCTCAAGGGCGTCGACCGCATCGAGCTGTGGAACACGTTCAACATCGTGCTGCGCCGCCTCGCCGAGAAACTCGTCGTCGGCGAGATCCACGACGAACAGGTCACCGTCGCCGACCAGATGGAGTGGCTGCTCGGCCGGACGCGCGAGACCCGCAGCTTTGTCTTTTCGGAGCTGTTTCCGGAGGGAGTCACGCTCCGCCGCCTCGTCGCGACATTCCTCGCGATGCTCGAGCTCACCCGCCTGAAGAAACTCCGGATCCGCCAGAGCGAAGCCTTTGCCGATATCGTGGCCGAGGCGGTGGTGGAGTCGCCCGCGGCTGCGGCGCCCGGCGACACCGGTCTCCCGCCGGCCCCGCCGCCCGCCGACACTCCGGCCGCCGATTTCTCCGGCCCCGCCGTCTCGCCGGCGGCGGAACCGGCGGAAGCACAGGTCGCCGCGCCCGCCCCGACAAAGGAAGAGCCCGCGCTCCCGCCCGCGGCCAGCGACGCGCCCTCGGCGCCACCGGCGCCTGCCGTCGAGCCCGAACCTGCCTCGCAGGCCGGGTTGCCTCCGGACGCCGCCGCGGCCTCCGTGTCGTCGGAGGAAAAGCCGCTTGAATCCCCTCCGAACCCTCCCACGGTCTCGGCGTGAGCAAAAAACCGGAAAAATCTCCGCGCAAAAAACGTCAGCCCAAGATCGGCGGCCTGGTGGGCGTCGGGCTCGACAACGAGGACGGGCACAAGCGCATCACCACCGGCGAAAAATTCGTGCTCGTCGGCGGCTCGCAGGAGACGCACGAGCGGATGACGGAGACCGTCATGAAAACCTTCGAGGAACTGAAGCGCCGCGACAAACACCTCGAAACCGTCGATCCCCGCGAGCTCGGCGAAATCCTCGCCCGTTCCGCGCCGCGCTGAGCCGCCCATGCCGCCGTCCCCGACCCGGGCCCCGGCTGCCCGCGACGACACGCCG
>JACCEB011404670.1_pt1 | contig 11236 bp, 9 predicted proteins | sample 7454761 | NCBI WGS metagenome assembly JACCEB01 (sample SAMN15323454, study PRJNA562643) | freshwater metagenome | isolation source: river surface water | place: USA:Blue River Watershed | collected 2017-08-18 | reverse complement strand
GCACCAGGAACGGCCGGGAGTGGAATGCGTTGACCATCGGCGCGATGCTTCCCCAAATAGCGCGAGACCGCCTTCGCCGCCGCCGCACTCCCTGGGAGCCCGGCTGGCGCAACCACCGCGAGCGACGTGCCACCACGCGCCTCCAGTGCCACCGCTCGGCCAATGAACGCGGCGAGCGCGCCAACGAGTGCATCCAACCCCTGACCGTCAAGTGCGAGTGCCGCGATCTGCCGTTCGAGTGCAACCGCCTGACGCTCCAGCTCGGCGCGTCGGTTCACCACCGCGCCAATCAGACTGCGCTCAAGTTGCGCAGGCTCAACATCGCGGACCAGCAGTGTTGGCAGTCTTGTCACCGCTGCCGCCGCAACGAGGTGCTTCAACGCCGCCGCTTCATCGCTGCTCGGCTCGCCGTTTGCGAGTGCCAAGATCCCAGTTGCATTGTTGTTTGCGAGGTACTCCACCATCTCCCGACGCGCCGCCTCATCTGGTGCCACCGCGCGCAGCGTCACGAGTGGAATCAGCGCAAGGTCACCCGCATCCATCCCGTCAAACGCTGGCAGGCGCGTGCGCAGCAGTCGCACCCAACTGACGGTGCGCGCCATCGCTTCCGCGCGCGCATCAACGAGCGGTTCAGCGGTTGGGAGCAGCGTTTGGACGAGTTCGCGGAGTGAGGCCATCAGGCGGATACTTTACGAGTCGCGTCAGACGACGCGCCAAGTGTTTCCGCAATTCGCGCGAGCAGCGGTGCCGCCTGCTCCGCACGTGCGCCACGCTCCAGCAGCAGGGCCGCATCCGCCTCCGTTCGGCCCGGTTGAATGCGAATCCAGAGTCGCGCCCTCGGTCGACGCAGCGTGAGGGTGAGCCCCACCATGATCAGCGCCGCGGCAAGCCAGACGATTGCCGCGGCAGGATCGCGACGCGCGATGATGCCCGTGTACGAACTCACCCCCTGCAACTGCACGGTGAAGTTGACGTTTGGTGCGCTCGCCACCTCGCCCGGCGCTAACACCGAGGCAAAGAGGGTGCGAACATCTGCGCTATCCGGCGCGACCGGTTCACTCGCCACCACCAGGACTGCGGGTTCGCCAGCTGGATCTCGCTGCAGCAGCAGTTCGAGTCCTGCGCTGCTCCCCGGAATTGGGAGCGTGGCGTACGGCGCCCCTTCGACCGTTGCGGTGAGCGGCGACTCGCCGGACCAGAGGAGGTCTCCTGCAACGGAGCGCACCTCCAACTTGACCGAGGGGCCGAAGAAGTTCTGATGGAAGCTCCAACCGTCGTACGTCAGCGGATCATTGACGCGAATCACCTTCTCCGCCACCTGCACACCATCTTGATAGAGCGCAAGTTCCGTGGTGAAGTCCGCAAACGCGCCACTCTCGGTCCGCGGCGCGCTGAACGCGCGGTTCTCCACCACCAGCCCGCCTGCGCTGCCAATCTTTCCGACCGGGAGCGCCTCACCGCTGGTGAGCAGGATCCCCTGGGTATATCCGAGCGCGCCGGAGAGTGCCGCACCCGCAATCAGCAACACCAGACCGGTGTGCATCACGAGCGTGAAGCGATACGAGCGACGGAATCGATCGCCATGCACGATCGTTCCTCCAGGAGTCTCCGGGTCGGTAGTCGCGCTCGCCTCCCATCCACGTGCGCGCATCTCTCCTGCAATGCGCTGCGCCGCGGCGCTGCTCTCTTCTGATGCGAGCGGTGCAGCGAGCTGAATGCTGCCGCGTCCTGGGAGCGATGCGTCGAAGAAGCTCCCTGGCTGCTCCACGCGGCTACGCGCCGTGACGGCGCGAATCTTCGGCAGTCGGTCCAGGGTGCAGACGGTGATGGAAACGGTGAGCAAGATCAGCAGCGCCGTGAACCATGGCGCGGTGAAGATGCGGAAGAAGCCGAGCCGCTCAAAGAGGCCAACGAGCGGTCCGAGGGTTGGTTCGTAGAGTGCGCGCAGTGCGCCCATCTCCACCGCGTAGTCGGAGGCGCTCAGCAGCGCATAGTCGGGGAGCTGCCGCAGCGCGACCCCAACACTTGCCGCAACTGTGATCGCGGCGATCTGCACCATGGCGAACTGCACGTTCGCCAGGAGAGCGCGGAGCACAAGGAGCGGTCCTCTGATCACCTCCTGATGGTAGCCTTCGCTCCGTTCAGCCATGTGGCAGGCTCAGGCCGAAGGAGGACGAATGGCAAAGGCTCAGGAACGCGCCGGGCTCGACGATCTTGATCGCCGACTGATGGAGGTGCTCCAGGTTGACGGTCGCCGTCCATTCACTGAGATTGCCACCGCATTCGCCGTCCCAGAGTCAACGATCCGTGCGCGCTACAAGGCGCTCGTCGATCGTGGCGCACTCAAAGTCATCGCCGTTGCCGATCCACTCAAGGTTGGCTACCCACTGATGGCGATGATCGGCGTTCGCTGCACTCCCGCCGCACTCCTCTCCACCGCCGCCGCACTCGAAGCCCTCCCTGAGGTGAGCTACTGCGTGGTGGTTGCCGGTGCGTACGACCTCCTCATTGAAGTGGTCTGTGAAGATAACGACGCGCTACTCTCCTTCCTCACTGAACGCTTGCGTTCAATCGAGGGGGTGCTTGAGACGGAGACGTTTGTCTACCTGCGCATCCTCAAGCAGAACTACGAGTGGGGCACCGCAACGCCGTAAGGCATTCGCACTTACGAAGCGCGCGACTTCCTCCAGCCAACGAGCGCCGCTCCCGCAGACCAGACTAGGAGCACCGCAAGGATGATCACCGGTAACCCGTTAATCCATCCGTCGTCGCCGTTTCCTTCACCGCCATCAACGGGTCCAGGCGCTGGCGCAAAGAGGGGCATCGGCCCCGCAACACTGCCATCTGGCAGGAGGCAGGTCATCAGTGAAGGATCGGCAGGGTCCACATCTGGCGCGCAGGGCTCGAGGCCCGCGATGAAGTCCTGATACCACTGCTCATACATCGCTCCCCAATCTGGATCACCGCTGGCAGGTACATCTGTTGTGCCTGACGAATCTGGTGCGGGCGATGTCAGCGAATCAATCGGCAGAACTCCGACCGTTGCGCCATCAACCGCCTCCACAAGCCTGAGCGGCTCTGGGGCATCGGAAGGGAGTGCGTCGCCCTCTTGACGATCAAAGAGCACATCGCCAGTGACAGGGTCAACCTGATAGATGAACGTGTGGCGGCTGATGCAGCCTGCCTGGCAGTCACCCCAGCCGTAGGTGTAGGTGACGATCCAACTCGCCGCGCTCCCTGGCTCCCCCTTCACTTCGTAGTACTGAGAGGCGCCGATGAGACCGGCGTTTAGGAAGACAAAGTCGCCAAACGGGGCGCCGGTGGCGAGGATCGCCTCGTGCGCCTCGGCAGGAGTGTCAATCGGAAGGCTGATGCTCTCTGCAGCGCTGACGCGCGCTGGGAGTACGGCAGCGACAAGGAGGGTGACGGTGAAGAGCGCCTGAAGAGCTCGAGCCCGCCTGGATTTCATGTTGCACTCCTTCGAATCTGTCTCAATAAACGGAGTACCTATCGCCCACAGAACGTCGCTGACCGCCAGTTGGTTCCCGATACCCATCGCGCGCTCGTGAGGAGTGGTCGGGGCGGAGGGATTCGAACCCACGGCCTCCTGCTCCCAAAGCAGGCGCGCTACCAAGCTGCGCTACGCCCCGTCACCGCCATCCTAGCGTGGCGCGCCTTTTCACCCGTTTGCGTGGCATCATCTCCCTCATGCCTCCACGATCCGCACCGCACCTTCGTGACGCCTTCGCTTCGGCGCTGCTCCCTGGACTCGGCCAACTCCTTCAAGGGCGTCGACGTGCTGCGCTCCTCTCCGCCACTCCCCTTCTTGCAGCCGTGTCGCTTCTGCTGCTCAGCGCCGCAACGAGCGGGCTTGTGGCGCTCGCGGCGTCATTCGCCACTCCTGGGCGCCTCCCACTCCTCACCCTTCTCCTCATGCTGATGATCCCGTGGCGTGCGCTCGTAGTGCTTGACGCGGCACGCGGGAGTGATCGCCGCGCGGCAATCTCGCTCCTCGTCGTCGTTGCCATGCTGATCAGCGCCGCACCACACGCGGGAGCCGCCCTCATCACGTCGCGAGCGGGGAGCACCGTAGACGACATCTTCTCCGGCTTTGAATCCGTAGAACCAGGCGGCTCGAGTGCCCCAACGCCAACGCCGCCGCCACTCGGTGATCGATTCACCATGCTCCTTGTCGGCGCCGACGCCATGGGGGCGCGCACCTCGTTTAATACCGATTCCATGATCATTGCGAGTTGGGACCGTGTGGGGGGCTGGGTGAGCACCATCTCCATCCCACGTGACATCGTCAACGTGCCACTCGGAAACGGTGACGTATGGGAGCCGAAGATCAACTCGCTCTGGCCAGCCGCCCAACGCAACAAGGAGCTCTTCCCAGACGGACCTGCCGTTGGCTTGCGTACCGCACTTGGGACAATGTTCGGGATAGAGATTGACGCCACCGCGGTGATCGCCATTCCTACCTTCCGCACCCTGATCAACGACATTGGTGGCGTCGATGTATACGTCCGCCGCACCATCCTGGACGCAAGCTATCGAACCGGTGACTTCAAGGGGGTGAAGATTCCGAAAGGCTACTGGCACCTTGATGGTGATTGCGCGCTCGCCTATGCGCGCGTGCGCAAGGCGCCGGGAACGGATGACTTCAATCGCGGATCACGCCAGCAGGAGTTGCTGCTCGCCATTCGCAATCAGTTGGCCGCAAGCGGCAACATCCTGAGCAACGGCCTTGCACTGCTGAGTGCACTCGGTGATGGGGTGCGCACGGATCTGAATCAAGCGCTCCTCCCCGCACTCGCCGAAGGGGCCGAAGCGTTTGACACCAAGAAGATCGTCAGCGCGCAGATGCGCGCGGGCGACGGCATCCTTCGATACCGTCGCGCGGACGAACCGAGCCCCTACGGCTCTGTTGTCTTCTTCAACGCAAAGCGCGCCCTGCAACTTGGGGCACGACTCTTTCCTACACCTGGCACGCGCCCGTACGGATGGCCCGTGGCGAAAGGCGAACCTGCACTCGGGGAGGAGTCGCTCCCCCGTCCAACACCCGACAGCGCGTCGCCAGGAACTGCATCGGCTTCGCCGAGCACAACTCCCTCCCCGTCACCAACGCCGAGCGCGTCGGCGCTCCCTGCAGGCCCGTATCAGCGGCTGATCAGTTGTAACGCGAATCTCCCTGCGCCGATCTACACGCCAGAACCGGATCCAACGGCACCACCGAGTGAAGATCCGCTCGCAAGCCCAAGTGAGAGTCCGCTGCCAAGCGAAGAGGCGAGCCCGAGCCCGTAGCTACCCTTCGCTGCGAAGTGCGGCGGCAACGAGTGCCGCAGCCGCTCCTCGGTGGCTTAAGCGATCCTTCTCTTCTGCGCTGCGCTCTGCCATAGTGCGACCTTCGACGTCAAAGATCGGGTCATACCCGAAGCCGCCTGCCCCACGTGGTGCCTCTGTGATGTGACCTCGTCGCTCGCCGCGAAACGTTCGCGGCGCGCGTCCGCCTGGCGCTGGATCGACCAGTGCCATGCAGCAGACAAAGCGCGCCGTACGCGCCTCTCGCGGGACGCCGTGAATCTCGCGCAGCAGCTTCTCGTAGTTCTCCTGATCTGTGGCGTTCGGTCCTGCGTATCGGCGCGTATAGACGCCGGGTGCCCCATGGAGCGCATCTACCTCGAGGCCGAGTCATCTGCCAGCGTCCACTCACCGCTCGCCGCCGCATAGAAGTGCGCTTTTTGCAGCGCATTCTCCTCAAACGTCTCACCGCTCTCTGGTGCCTCTTCGGTGATCTTTAGGTCCCGCAGGGTGACGAGGATCAGCGGCAGTCCCGCGAAGAGCCGCTGAAGCTCCGCGAGCTTGTGAGCGGAGCTTGTGGCAACCAGTAGCGTGCGCATCCCTGACGCCGATGCGTCGCGTTAGCGCGCGCCGTCTACGGTTGCGCGCTGGAAGTTGATCAGCTCGGCGATCCCCTTGTCTGCAAGCTTCAACATTGCGTCAAGCGCATCGCGATGGAACGGCTCCTGTTCGGCCGTTCCCTGAAGCTCAACATAGTGTCCGCTCTCGGTGGCAACCACATTCAGGTCAACCTCGGCGCGGCTGTCCTCTTCGTATGGCAGGTCGAGCACCGGTCGACCGTCCACCACACCAACAGAGATGGCGGCAATGTTTCGTGTGAGGTGCTGGTCGAGCTTCTTCGCGCGCATCGCAAGGGCGAGCGCGATCCAGCCACCGGTGATGCTGGCGCAGCGCGTGCCGCCATCCGCCACGAGCACATCACAGTCAATCAAGATGGAGCGCTCGCCGAGCTTGGTCAGGTCTACCGCCTGCCGAAGCGAACGCCCGATCAGTCGCTGGATCTCGTGCGTGCGTCCGCCGAGCTTGCCACGCACCGCCTCTCGATCTGATCGCGTATTCGTCGCGCGCGGGAGCATGCTGTACTCGGCAGTAATCCAGCCGGTCCCCTTGCCTCGAAGATGCGGTGGCACACGATCTTCAACGCTGGCGGAGCAGATCACCACCGTGTTCCCCACGGTGATGATCGCCGAACCCTCTGCCCACTTCTGCACGCCGAGTTCTGCACTCAGCGCGCGCATCTGATCGGGTGCGCGGCCATCACCGCGAGGTCCACTTGCGCTGCCGAAGCTCATGCTCTGTTCTCCTTACTGCGCTGGTGGCAGCTCGCCTGCCCGCTCTGCCGCCTTTGCCTCATCCCAGAGCGTATCTAGTGTGGCGAAGTCTGCTGACTTTAGATCAATCGCGCGTGCCGCGGCGCGCCGCTCCACCTCGCTGAACCGGCGTCGGAACTTCTCATTCGCCCCACGAAGCGCCGCCTCCGCATCAATGCCGCTGCGACGACCAAGGTTGACGAGGACGGCAATCACGTCGCCAAGCTCATCTTGGGCTGCGCGAAGTGCCGCTGGACTTGAGGCTGGCCTCCCCGTGATGACGTCGGGGCTCCCCGCCTCTTCAAGCGCGCCGTTGAGTTCGCGCATCTCCTCTTCGAACTTCTCGCGCACGCCATCAAGGGTTGGCCAGTCATAGCCCATGGCGCTTGCTCGATCTTGAAGCTCGCGACTCGCCGCGAGTGCGGGGAGGCCACGACTTACGCCACCCAGTGCACTCTTGAAGGCGGTGTTGTCGGTGGTGACTCCTTCTTGCGGGTCTTGCGCGCTGCCCTCGCGAGTTGCGCGTTCTTGCGCCTTCACCGCCTCCCAGGTGCGCTGCACCTCACGACTCGTCTCTGCACTCCCATCACCAAACACATGCGGATGACGTCGGATGATCTTCTGCGCCAGGCGCTCATGCACATCGGTAAGGTCGAACGCGCCACGCTCTGCCGCGAGCTGCGTATGGAGGATCACTTGAAGTAGCACGTCGCCCAACTCTTCCGCCATCGCCGCATCTGTTTTGGCACCAGGACTCGCCGCTTGTGCCTCAATCGCGTCATGTAGCTCCCACGCCTCTTCAATAAGGTGCTTCGCGAGCGTCAGATGCGTCTGCTCGCGATCCCACGGGCAGCCGTCTAGTGCTCGCAGGCGCGCGCTGATCCAAGGCATCGCCCACGGCGACGCGAGTGCGGCAAGCGGCGCGAGCGGGGGCACGAGCAGCCCGCTCCAACGCGGAGGAGGATCGCCTTGTAGCGCGCTCAACGTGCGCTCTTCGCCACTCGGCAGCAGAGTCACTCGGTAATCGGCACCATACAGCCTGATCAGCAGGGGGACGCCTGCACTGGATCGGCCGGGGAGCGGCGCTGACTCCGCGCCGCCGCGCGTCACAATGAGCGGGAGTCGAAGATCGGTGGCGGCACCCGCAAGCGCGTTCAAAGGAACGATCGCCACGCCACCATCAAGATCTATGTGTGGTGCTGACGCTCGTGCCGCCGCAAGAAGTTCGTCGAGTGAGCCACCGCCGCTCAGCGCCGTCACGGCGCTGGCGACTCCCCTGCCTCCTGGACCACCGCACCGTCAATGGTGATCTTGGCCGTGCTGCGGAAGCCGTCAAGCCAAATGTCGAACCCGCTCGCCTCCACCGTACGACGCTGCTCTTCTGTATACGGCTTGTTCTCAATCGCGTTGACTCGAATGATGGCGAGCTGATCGCCGAGTGACTCCACGCCGCTCACTTCGCCATCGCCGAGCTTCCAGACCATCGCAGAGAGCTGCGGATTGATGGCGTAGCGAACCACAAAACCGGGACGATCAACGGTGAGACCGTCGATCTCATTGGCCGCTTCGGAGGCAACTGCATCAAAATCTGCGCCAGCGGCTGCAAGGTCCGTTGCAAGCTGCGCGAGGCGCAACGCAATGCCTTCGCGTCGCGCTTCAAACTGGATGACGTGATAGCCAAACTGCGTCTTAATTGGACCAAGAAGATCGCCTTGCTTGAGCCCCTCAGCCCAGACCGCTTCATCGAATTCCGGAACGAAGGTCCCCTTCACCGCCCAGGCGAGTAGACCGCCCTCAGCGCCAGAGCCTTCGTCATCACTCTCACTCGCCAGCTCTTCCAGCGGCGTGCCTGCCTGGATCTTCGCGTAGGCGGCGTTCGCCTCAGCCTCCGCGGCAGCCCATGCCGGATCTTCAGGGTCGAGGGACGCCGCACCTTGCGAATCATCGCTCGGGCTATAGAGAATGTGGCGCACCTGAACCTCTTCGCCAACTCCACCGTCTTGCGGTGCAGCAATCGAGACGAAGCTCACATCGCGCTGCTGGACTGGCTCAACCAGAAGCTCTGCAGTCACGTTTGCGCTCAGTTCTGTGCGCAGCGCCCGTTCGGCAGACATCTTCTTGTAAAGGTTCATGTCAATGTTCGCTTCACTTGCGCTCTTCTCAAAGTCTGCATCCGTTGAAGAGGCGCGAATCTGATCAACGTAGAAGATCACGAACTGGTCAGCGGCGCGTTTGATCACCTCTGTTGGGCCGGGTGCCGTCAGGTTCCACGCGGCCGCGTAGCCAAGATCAGTCAGGGGATCTTCGTCTTTGCTGCTCCAGCCAATGCGACCGCCCTCTGGCGCATACGAATCGCTCGACTCACGCTTGGCGATTGCCGCGAAGTCACCCCCCGCAGCGAGCTCCTCCGCAATATCATCCGCCCGAGCCTTTGCGGCGGCGATCGTCGCGTCACTGGGGGCCCCGCTTGATGGATCGTTTGCAATATCAATCGTGATTCGACGGAGGAGGCGCAGCTCTGGCAGCGTCGTCTCCTTCGCCCACTCGGCATCGATGGCTTCCTGGCTTGCGGTGACACCACGCTCTGCAGCGAGTTGGTTCACAAGCAAGACATCGATCATGTCCGAGGTGAGTTGGCTGCTGATATTGGTCGACGCGTCATTTATCTCCTGGAGGAGCGCGTTCCCCTGTTCACTTGAGAGCGTTCCGGCGGAGACGCGCGCGCGAATCCGCGCCCCCTCTTGGCCGAGTCGGAAGAGTTCAATGTCTCCGCGAGCCCTCGCTTCGCCAACGCTGATGGAGGAACCATTAACTTCAATCGCTGAGGCAAAAGTGCTGCTCCACCAGTTCACGCCCACCGCACCAACTAAGAGAATTGCGGAGAGAACAATGGCAGAGAGAAACGCGAGGTTCGCGAGCAGCGATTTATCTGCCGCTTCATACCAGGCGGCAATCCGAGCGCGAAGTCGCGTGAAAAGCCTCATCGGTTGGACTCTCCTTACTGACTACCAGACCGCTAATGTTCCTCGCAGTATAGATGGATCGGGTGCTATCCTCCCTCAACGATGGCCAGCCAATCCCTACCCCTCACGGTCGGACGACCTCGCCGCGGCCCGCTTGGCACGATCCGCGAGTCAATCGTCTCCCTTGTGCGAAGGCGGAGGCTCATCTGGTATCTCGCCAGCTCCACACTCCGCAAAGGGGATGGGGCCTCGCTGCTTGGCAACCTCTGGCTCGTCCTTGATCCAACGCTGCAGTTGGCCATCTACTACGTGGTCATTGGCGTCATCTTGAACCGACCAGAACCCGCCTTCCCACTCTTCCTCTTCGCCGCAATCCTGCCGTGGCGATGGTTCACGATGGCGGTCAGCACTGGAACCGAGTCTGTTCGCCGGCGCGGAAAAGTGATGCAACAGATTGCATTCCCGCATCTCGTCCTCCCCGTTGCGGCGGTGAGTGCAAGCTTTGGGAGTTTCATCTTCGGCTTGATCCCTCTTGCCGCCATCTACCTCTTCTATCCAGAGCGCCTCACTCCGTGGGTGCTGCTGACCCCAGTCATCATGGCAATTCAGTTGGCATGGACCTTCCCAATCGCGATTCTTCTAAGTGCCCTGAATGTCTTCTACCGCGACATCGGCAATCTGGTGAAGCACCTCTTACGACTCGGCTTCTACTTGTCGCCAGCGCTGTTCAGTTACGATCGAATGCTCAACGCCGCAGCAGATCATCCACCTGCCGATCTGATTCTTAGCCTTAACCCCATGGCCTGGATTCTCAACTCATATCGCGACCTCTTCTACTTTGGGCGTGCACCTGACTGGGGCGCCCTGCTGATCGTGGCACTCGCCTCCCTGCCCTTCACCCTCATTTCGATTTACGTCTTCCGGAGGGCTTCGCCCTCCTTCGTCAAGGTGCTCTAGTGAGCGATGCACCGCCCATCCTGCTCGAGGAGATGGGCGTTCGATACGACCTGCGCCTCACAAAGAAGCGCTCGTTCCGTCGGAGCCTGATCAGTTCCCAGCGACTTGATGCAAAGGGGCACTTCTGGGCGCTCCGTGGCATCAACTTGCGCGTCGATCCTGGAGAGTCAGTGGCCGTGATCGGACCGAACGGCGCGGGGAAGAGCACCCTCCTCAAGACGCTCGCTGGGATCATCACGCCAGACGAAGGCCGCGCCGAAGTGCGCGGAAAGATCGCCACGCTCCTGCAACTCTCCGCAGGCTTTGAAGACGAGCTCAACGCCGAAGAGAACATTCTGCTTGTGGGTGAGCTACTCGGGATTCCCGCCCCAAAGATGAAGAAGAAGATTCCTGCAATCCTCGAGTTTGCAGATATCGGCAGCTTCGCCGGTGCGGAGCTCCGAACGTATAGTTCCGGCATGCGGGCGCGGCTCGGATTCAGTGTCGCAACCTCCGTCAACCCAGATGTGCTCCTTCTTGATGAGGTCCTATCAACAGGAGACGAGACGTTCAAGGAAAAGTCAGGAAAGCGAATTCGCGAGATGGCGAAAGAGGCGCAGGCGATCGTCTACGTCACCCATGATCTTGAGTCGGCTCGGGAGCTAT
>JACCEB010009306.1_pt1 | contig 11238 bp, 9 predicted proteins | sample 7454761 | NCBI WGS metagenome assembly JACCEB01 (sample SAMN15323454, study PRJNA562643) | freshwater metagenome | isolation source: river surface water | place: USA:Blue River Watershed | collected 2017-08-18 | reverse complement strand
CTTCTTGTCCAAAACCCATTCAGTGCCGGCAAGAATATACTCGTCACTTAGCGGCGACCCATAATGTAAATGCAAATATATATATTCATCATAAAACGGCTTATATTTGTTCAGCGAATTGTAATTTGGTACAGATTCAAAAAAGTGTATATAATCGGGCTTTTTGGATAACTGTCCGTAAATAACATCATTAATCATATAGATGTACAGTGGCTTTAAAAATTTATGTTTGAGTAAACTCAATTCAGTTTTGTCTTGCTCAACACATAGCTGATCCAAGTATTCTTGGTATTTTTTTTTTCGCTCATTTAGTCTGTCGATTTCCATGTTTTTAAACGCAATGGTTAAATCCTTTTCGATCACTTTAGTTTCGGTAACAATTCGTTTTTGAGCCTCATTTTCATATTCCAGCTGGAGCTTATGTGATCGGATCTGTTCAAGTTCATATAGTTTCCTATAGTGCTCTGCGTTGGTATCATACTCAATTTTTGCTTCTTTTATAAGTTCAGCATTATTCGTAATTACATTATGTACAACTCTTGTTAATAACTCTGGATCTTTAGTGACTTGTGCAACTAGTTCGTAAATAAATTCTCGAAATAATTGTGATAAGGCTGAACGGCTATTGCCGGCCGCACGTATGACTCCCTTCCACGTCAAGAACTCCATCTTAATACACCTGTCGCCAGTTTGTTTACATAACCCAATTACTTTTTCTTGTGATGTATAGTACCGAACTTGCTGTCGTATATTCGAAATACCCATTAATATACCAACATCTCTTGCCAAGAGCAATGGTTTATCTGAGCTACCATATACTCGAAGTTTATTAACGGTAGTCTTGATGATGACGGCTTTTTTTTTATCTTTATCTTGCCCACCTTCAAGTCTTGTTATATTTTTTTGGAACTCATCATTGTTGTATAGATTGTTCAATATGGTAGTAAACATAGTATCAGTTTGTTGAATGGGGTGATACACTTGTAATTTTGCATCAGTATTTGGTTGGGCAATTGATGCCATTATCCATATATATATTTATACTATCCATCATGACTATGGTGATATTATTAATGTTACTGACAATATATAACAATGCCAGTGTATGTTAAGGTTGTACCTGGGAAAGGGTCATTTCGTGGAACTGCCCAAGGACAATGTGAATATTACGATATGACAAATAATATTGTAATGAAGGGTACTTTTACAAATGGCATTCTGACTGGGACTGGTGATATATTAGTACGCTTTACCGATACGTCATTCACCTATTTCATTGGCGCATATGTCAATAATCTTCCTGATGGGAGTGTTACTGTGTATGAATATAATGGGACAGAAAAATTAACACCATCAATACTTACGGTTACCAAATTTACCGCCGTTTATAATGCGGGCACAGAAATCTCTAGGACCGACGTCAGAGAAGTTCAAATTAGTTTGGCGATTCAATATAAAAAAATTGGCATATATACATATATTATTAATTTCAGTATTACTGAAACATAACCAATCACATATTAAAGCGAATCATATAATATATTATTTCGGGAAGGTAATTTAAAACTAACTTTAGATCCAAGTAATTGCCTGTGAATTTTTTTAGAAAGTCGTTATATCGAGTTACAATATATAATATCGCCTTGTATCGTGGTTTAAATATTTTTTTGGATTGCATACCATGCCATTCAAGAATATCTATGGAAGTGTCTAGAGGAACTTCTATATCACCAAGTATAAGCTTAGATTTATTAAGTTTTATTAGGACTTGGGTGATATCCGCCAGTGAGTGCGGTACAACGCTGCGTAGCAAATCCAACTGAATTTTAAACTCTGGTACCAAATGCACTGTGTACATTATGCCAATATTTTGCATCTGACCGATTTGTTTCATATCAATCCGGACTGGTCCAGAACCAAGTGAATCAATTGCCCAAACAACCCCATTGATGACTTTTATTCCCCATATATGCCCACTATTATAAACAAACATAAAGTTGCTATGTGTGTGGGGTGGTAGTTCTATTTTTTTTCCAAATGCATTTGGCAGATATTGCAGCCAGACATTATACTTACGTAGTATCCATGATAAAATATTATATCGGCCGGTTAATGTATTGTAAGAACGACTTGTAATACTTAGCCCATATCGTTCGTATGTATATTTGTCGAATTCATCACATTGCTTATAAAATGTGTCTGGTGTTATTTCTGGTTTACCAAAAAAAGCATTTAGCGCATGCATTCGGCATAAATCGCCTTGTTGGCGCTCCCAATACGCGGTCATTATATTTACTAAAGTCTATTTTTATAATAATTATATAGACCATGGAAGATAAAAAAATAAGTCTAGTAAATGGGGATATTAATGAATCAGATATCCCACTAGTAGTACGTGAGCCTTGGGTCGACACTTATTTGAGAGCCACGACGGTTTTAGGTGTATTTTTGGTAGGATTAATAATATATACCTATCACGTAATAAATCATATTAAGTTGAATAAAAAAATCAGTGGCATAACTACGCAATTATTGTCTGAAGAGGCAGATCGACGCCTTAGTAGGTGCGATCGGTTGGATGCTTTTAGGCACAACTTATATAAAATACCATATGTAAATATTGTTGAGATTGGCATACCTGTTGATAGTTTTCCAAATGGATTCAGGTGCCTCAATTCACTCAAGTTTTACATAATTACGAACGACCAGAGGGTATTTGAAATAATGTCTGGTTGGCATATATTCGGTGATATGTATGTGGCGCGATTCAAATTACCAAATCTAACCAAGCTGTATGGGTTGCAAATATATGTATCACCAGACTTGATACCTTCATCATTTCGAGTTATTGACATAAAGCTGCGAGATAAAAATGGCAATACAATATGGAAGGACATGGTGATAATTGATTTGCAATCTCGAGACACGTCTAATGGAATAATTCAGGATAAATATATAGTAATTCAGTTTGACCTGGATAAATATACATAAGTGTTTTATAGCACTCGAATACGTAATATGCGTGGTGTATTTTTTTGATACCGTGTATATATACTGATGAAAGTACAACTGGTTTCGGATTTGCATCTAGAACTCATGGATGCCAAAGAGATCAAGAATATTAAAAATCTGATAAAACCATCTGCCCCGATTCTCCTTATGGCGGGTGATATATGTGCTTGCGGTAACACCGAAGATTTTGGTAGATTTACTAACTTTCTCGACATATTTTGTAAGGAGTATAAAACCATTTTACATGTTGCGGGCAATCATGAATATTATGTGACGTCCAATAGGCCAAATGTGATTGAACAGAACACGGTCGATCAAATTGATAGGCGCCTTAAGGCCCTCAACAAAACATATTCTAATTATCATTATCTAAACAATGACACGTTTGAATATATGGACGGTAAAAAAAACTATATTTTTGTAGGCACAACTCTATGGACTTATGTCCCTCGCCAGCTCAATAAAAAATCAGAAAAGATAGATGCCCACAGAGAAATTGAAAATGGGATGAATGACTACAGCAATATATATATGAAACTACGTGACCAATCATTGCGATATAAATATCGTCATTATACTGTGGACGACATGCAAAAAAAACACAAAGCCGCACTTTCTTTCATAAAACAATCAATGAAGACTTATGCAAAAAAAACATGCATATTGATGACACACCACAAGCCTTTTTTTGAAAAGGATATAAATCTTAATGATCCACTCACATATGCATATCAAAGTAATTTGGCTGATCAAATCTTAAAGAAACCATTTATATTGGCTGTATATGGGCACACACATGTTCATTTCAATAAACGAATCAATGGTATTCGAGTTGTCAGTAACCCCAAGGGATACTCTGGCCAAAGAACTAATTATGATGATGCAATCACAATCACCACATAGTCATGTATGGTGTAGGTGTTTTATACAGCATTATACATATACTTAAGTGATCAAGAAACTAGTGCGATTTATACATATTGGTATAGATAATGATTACACATATATTTCATGTTTCAGATCTACACATTTTTGAAAAGAATTATGTTAATTTAAAGAGTTCATGGGCCATATTAATAAGCCATATTATAGCGTGGCCTAATTACCAGACTGATACAATGTTAGTAATAACTGGTGATATTTTTGAATATAAAACATATTTAAATAGCGACGATATGTGGTTGTTTAGAAAAATGATCGAGGCGCTTGAGGCCAATAAAATTCGGACATTTATAATACCTGGCAACCACGACTATAATACAAATGCGTACACATCAAAAGACAACATATCAATCATACTTGGTGGTGAATCAAAAGCATCTAATGTCGAATATACGAGAGCGTCTCGCGATACTCATTGGACGTATATCAAGTGTTTTCCACATACCGGTATATATTCTGTCGATAATATTAATTTCCATATATTTAGTCCAATAGACAAATCCGTACCAAAGCTGAGTAGCCACATTGGAACAAATATTGCATTACTTCATGAACCAATTAATATGGCAAAATATGATAATAATGAGTTGATAAACACGGCACGTTTTAAACTATCAGATTTGTCTGGATACGATATTGTCATGCTTGGCGACATACACAAACCACAGATGTTAGCGAGTAATGCTGGCTATGCTGGTTCATTTGTGCAAAAAAATCGCGGCGAGGGGATACACCATGGTTATCTGTTATGGGACGTACAAGCAAAAACGGGAATTCATAAATGGATTCCATTGAAAGAAATTAATTTGAAAATTGTAGCTGAAAATGATATATGCACTACACTTCCAGACATAGACGCAAAAATAACAAACATTATACTGTTCCACACGGGTTGTTCGGATAGTTTCATTCAAAAGCTTATGGACAACATTCGAACTAAATATAATCAACCCATTAATCAAATTATACGAAATATATCCAATCAAGTTACTGAATCAAAGATACCAATCGGTCAAAAGTCACACATTGACATGATCAAAGTAATGTTGGCCAAGCAGTCGGATGAGACAGTTAAAAAAGTGATCAGCCAGCACAACATTGCACTAAGTAATCGAGTCATAACGCCATTCATTCAGTACAAATTAAAATATCTTGTATTTAGTAATGTGTTTTGCTATGGTCCAGATAACTACATTAATTTTCAAGACACCAAAGGATTGGTTTCGATGAGTGGTCAAAACAAAACTGGCAAATCATCGGTAATTGATATTTTGATACGAATCTTATTTAATGAGTGTGAGCGTGGGTATAAAGACGATATCATCAATAAAAATGCAAAAACCGGTTTCATTAAATGTGCATTTCAGATTGCCGATTCCGAATATATAATCGAACAAACGTGGCACAAATATTCAACTTCAAGTACACATAGATTATATTGCAATGGTGAAAATATTACTAAAGATTCGTTAATCAAAACTTACAAATATATGCGTGATGGTCTTGGACTTGGTAATTATCGGGAATTTATAAACTTAACAACTGCGCTTCAAAATCGCCAGTTTATAATCGACCTTGACAAAAAAAGTATGTATTCATTACTATGTCAAATTCTTGACATTGACACGATGCGTGACATTGAAGAAAATGTCAAAAAAGAAAGAGACTTCATTAAACGAGAAAAAAAATCCAAACTCAAGGAACTAGAACAGTTCTCAGACAATCTTGATGAAAAGACGATTCAGGAAAGTGAATGTAAATTAAATGATGCACTCGCGAGTCAGATCAAGTTTGAAAATATGGCACAAGATATTACAAAACAAATGTGTGATATCAATAGAATGCTTCAACATGTTGATCTGGATGACAAGTGGGATCCAAATATATCTGACATTACATTGCCATGGGATGAAGCCGAACAAATGGCGCTTGTTCAAGAACTTAATCGCCTTATGATTGAATTTGAGGTTAATAAGGAACGTTACAAATCTATACCAAAGTTGTCATCACTTACCCAAGATAATTTGAAACAGTTATTCCCGGACGGCAATGTCGACATTAGCATTTTAAAAGAAAAAGCAGAACAACCGAAATGGCAAATGCAGGAGTTTAAAACTAACTACACTTATCAGGAATTGTTGGCACATAATATCGACGATGCGCTCGACCATATTCATCATGTCGAACAGGAAGCAATTATACATATTGATAAACCAGAAGGTGACTTGGACACATTAAAAGAGACATTGGAAAAGGTTAGTCAGGCAAATGTCAATATAAAGATGTATAAATCCATGTACATGGTCGCAAAAGAAGCACTCAAATTCATCGCAGAACATATAGGTAATGATGATAGTTATTTGCCCATTTATAACAAATATAGAGAAAAATACACATCTACAAAAAAATTAATGCAACATAGTGAAAGTGAGCTACGTGACAGAATCAAGGAACTTGAGTACTATTATGATATTACCAACAACAATAAATTAATCATTGTGAATGAGAGAATTATACATGCGCGTAATGTAGAGCATGACATTAATGTTTGGAGAGCCAAGCAAAATAATGCTGAAATTGATAGTGCCCGCATGGCTTTAGCCGAATACAATAACATATTAGTTAATACTGAACGTTTGGAGCTTCGTCAAATACTCATTCGACTAAAAGATAAAATAATACAGACTCGCGAGGACATTGCCAAATGGGACGCAGCATATGCACAAAAAAAAATGGCTAGCAACTACGAATGTGATTTGGAGAAATATAATATCAAACAAAAAAATAAGGAATATGAAACACAGTTGGTACGACTTGAATCTGAACATTCAGAATGTAGAACTAAACTTGCAGATATGGCAATTTATATGGCAAACCTGCAAAAAAAAATCAATGACGATCGACATTTACTATGTAATAAAGAGGCAATATTACTAGCGATTAAAAAGCTCGACAATGAGTTAAATATCCACGAGTTATATTATGAATGCATTAACTACAAGACTGGAATACCAAGTGCAATGTTAAAGCAAATGTGTATAGATCTATCTAATCGATGTAATCTAATATTAAGTCAAATAACTGATTTCACTGTTGAATTTGAGTTTGACGATGAGATCCGCATATATACCATTACGAAGGTAGCTGATCAGGTTACGCGAGTTCCCGCATCTATGGCCTCGGGCTTTCAAAAATTTATATTAGACATGATAATGCGAATTGTATTAACACGAATGTCAAAGATATCAAACCCAAATATAATATTTATTGATGAAGGGTTTGGTTGCCTGGATAAAGAAAACTTTAGTGCTGTATGTATGTGTCTGCAAAAGTTAAAGGATAATTTCGATGCAATGATCATCATTACCCATATTCAAGAGCTTCGGTCATATATGGACATGAATATATGTGTACGTAGTTTAAGCAATGGCTCATTGCTTCAGTTTGGAAAACTAACCGCAACTGAGTTACAACTTGAAATAAACAATGAGGCAATGAAAATAAAAAACCAGATCAATGATGAAAAAATGATGATCATACCGACTAATCCAAAGACACCAACTGATCCAAAGACACCAACTGATCCAAAGGCACCGACCGATCCATCAATTTTAGAGTTCTATGGTATTGACGCAGACACACTACATAATTCTGGTCTATTGCAACAAAATGATAAAAACACATTTACATGCCGCGCCTGTAATAAGGACTTTAAGACATCTGATGCTATGAAAACTCACTTAAAATCCAAATCATATAAGAGTAAGCACTCAAAGCTTTTTAAGTAATTTTGCATATTATTTTTTTTATATACATATATGAAATGGAAACATTATACCTAGTTGCTGGATTACTTATCCTTGTAATTCTTGGAGTTATATACTATTATACAACTACAATAAGCTCATTAAACAATAGTGCTATAGCTGCATCAGCGAGTGCAGTTGCCGCCCAACAACAAGCACTGAGTGCGCAAAAAATTGCACTTGATGCCGAATATAACGCCAACATGTTAAAAGCCATAGCTGATCAAAAGCAGACTGATGAAATCGCGCGACAAAAGGCTCTTGCGGCTCAGCAAACAGCGAGTGATGCGGCACATGCGGCGAATGTTGCATCTATAATCGCCACAAATAAACAACAGTGTGCGGCCGATACATCAAAATCACTAGCCGAGGCTGCTGCAAAGTGCGCGTCTGACACAGCAATTGCGGTCTATAATGCACGAGCCGAACAACTTGCAATTGATCAACAAAATGCAGCTAAACTGGCACAGACGGCAATTGATGCAGCTGTTGCAGCCCAACAACAGATTGCCGCTGCCGATAAAGCAAATGCAGTAGCGCAAGCAATTAAAGACACAGAAAACACAGCACTCCTGGTCCAACAACAAGCATTGGCGACTCAAGCAGCTGAATATGCCGGTAAACTACAAGCGGCAGTTAGTGCTGCAATTACGGCACAAAAGATCACTGATTACGCAATTATTTCATCTCGCCCATCTAAATTTCTGATGCAAAATGTTGGCGCGAACAACATGTGCTTGACATTCCCAGCAAATGGGGGGCAACCCACATATGCGGCTTGTGATATGACTGGATCTACTTCTGGACAAGTATTTATGTATGATTTACCAACTAACTCATTTAAGAACATGAGTGGTAATTGCATTGACGACGGCGGTGTGACCAATACGGGCAATGCACAATTTAAAACTGGCGGCTGTTATCAGATGCCGAATTTAAACAAAAACCAAACATTTCAGGTATATCCCGACTCAGGTAACATTCGAAGCACATATAAAAATATGTGTCTAGATTCGAATTATGGTAAAACACTTTGGTATTGGGGCTGCGATGCCAACAATAATAATCAAAAGTGGAACATGTTGCCGCTAGTTTAAAGACGTGATTTTAGAGACGATCAAGTTTTTTTTGTATGTATGGCAAGAATACGTATTTTGGTAGTGAGATGGTCATCCAATCTGATGATTTAATTTTACCACGACACTTGTCGGTGTGGCAATGACATTCAACATCATTAATAAGTTTGGAAGTGTCTGTCGTTGCATAGTCATATGTCAGTTCTTCACCTGGGTAAATATTACGCAATGACACCAGAGTATATTCAGATACAAAAAATGCATTTGGTACACAGCTGTGATTTGTATACACGGTAATGTCATCTGGTTCAGGATCACTTGGTCCAGACCATTTATCGTCGTCAACTTGAACCGAATAGCGCATATACTTTTCGCGCGTAATGTCATCCAGATCCAATATGTCTGCCTGTGTTAAATGCTTGTAACTACCATGAATTCCACTAAATATTATAGTTCCTTTAGGAATGTAAACATATGTAAATATGCCTTTTTCCGATATATAAGATTTGGCCACATACAGTTGTGGATGAATATACATTCTATATTTAAGATGGGGATATTACCGCGATTTATACTGATCTCACCGTAAACAAAAATTGATTATGAACAGCGGATAATTATATATAGCCTAGACATACGCAATTATGGGTATTAAGTCGTTCAGCAAAGCGTTTGAATATCAGGCCACATTAACATACAAGGATCTTGCTGGTCAAACACTTGCAATAGATGCCATGTATCAATTACATAGGTATGCACATCCATTTAAAACATCAAACCATTCAGTCTTAACGGCACCCGATGGCAAATCAACAAATCATATAAATGGCGTTCTGGCGCTTATTTTAAAACTACAAAAGTATAAAATCAAGCAGTGTTGGGTGTTTGATAACGCTAAAGGACACGACAGTATCAAAGATATGGAGATTGAACAGCGCCGTGCGCGATCATTAATTGCAAAAAAAAAATTAGAAAATATAGATGAATTGTTTAGTGATACTGACGATGAATCTAAGCAAATTGCAAATAAGCATGAGAAAAATAAATATGAAAGAGCGTCATTCAGTTTGGAATCGTATATGGTGATTGATCTGAAATATATATTACAATGCTTTGACATTTCTTGGATCGAGGCGCCTGAAGGTTATGAGGCCGAACAAATCGCGGCTCATATGACATGCTTTGCAATTGATGGCATCATCGCAAATGCAGTGTTAACACCGGATCCAGATTGTCTACTATTTGGTGCAAAAGTCATGATTAAAAATGAAACGAGTTCTTCCAAGTTGCTCAAATATGAATTGGCTTCTATACTTAGTAATTCAAAAATCACAATTGACGAGCTAATTATAATTGGTACTATATTGGGATGCGACTTCGCGAAAAAGACTCCTAAAATTGGACCCAAAACAATTCTACAGAAATTCAGGACAGTCAAATTAACTGCCGAACAAATAACCGCCACAAAATATTTTGCAAAACCAATTCATGGCACCGAGTTAATTCGGTGGTCGTGTACATGTGAGTCGTTCAAAAATAATGAAAAAATCAAACAATTACTAGAATGGATGGTTAATGTCAAGGGCTTCAGTCGAGACAGAACTACTAATCGCTTTGATAAAATTCTGGCTTGAGCGCCCTAATTAAAAACAACACATCATTTATCTTTTTTTGATATGATATATGGCTATGCCCACATATCCATACTTTAATCGGGTCACCAATAAGATATTCTAGATCAGTTGCATATTTATCAACAGAATGTTTTTTATATTGTGGTAATATTAATTTATGTGACGGTAAATGGTGTGTCATCATAATAACATTTTTTTTTACTGCGGACAAGCTTTCGATAAATTTAACATGATCTTCGTGTACAGTATGTATTTCAGTATTATATTGACCTTTACATAAGGGGCGCGTCCATAGTGTGGCGCCCGCAATCAAATATTCATCAGTCTCGATAACTCTCTTCTGTAGATATTCTAAATTTGGTCTACCCTTGGCCATCTTTGTTAAAATATCATCGACTTCATTACCTTCATCAATGGTTTTGCAGCCGAAATATTCATGATTGCCACTAGTAAAATATACATTATCCCATACAGCACACGCACCATACAAAAAATCTTTATATATCGGGTACCTTGGATTGCCAATATCACCGGCGATAAAAAGGTTGTGGTATGGTGGTAAAAACTTTACATTAAACACATTTCTATTGAGATGAAGGTCCGAAATATAATGGAACGTTTTCTGCATCGTATATATAATTCACATTCATTTTTAACGCACTACTAAATTTAACTAATAATTGTACATAAATTACATAACCAGTATCCAGATTCGGGTGTTGGTTGCGGCGTTGGCTGCGGCGTTGGCTGCGGTGTTGGTTGCGGTGT
>JACCEB010101401.1_pt1 | contig 11242 bp, 9 predicted proteins | sample 7454761 | NCBI WGS metagenome assembly JACCEB01 (sample SAMN15323454, study PRJNA562643) | freshwater metagenome | isolation source: river surface water | place: USA:Blue River Watershed | collected 2017-08-18 | reverse complement strand
CATTCACGAAATGCGTGGACAGCTTGGACAAATTGAAGTTGCCAAGGTGTACCGAAATCTGCTGATTGGCAGTGAGATTAGAAACTCACACCGCGAAGGCGATGATCGGGTACAAGACCCCTACTGCCTTAGATGCCAACCTCAAGTAGTTGGCGCATGCCTAGATCAAATCAAGCACGCCATTCAAATCTTAACCATCGAAGCCAATGCCGTCACAGATAATCCACTTGTATTTGCCAACGACGGTGTGATGTTGTCTGGTGGTAACTTTCATGCCGAGCCTGTTGCTTTAGCAGCAGATGGTCTGGCTTTGGCCATTGCAGAAGTGGGAGCAATAGCGGAGAGGCGTATTGCCATGCTGATTGACAGTAATGTTTCGCAACTTCCACCCTTCTTAACCAATGATGCCGGCCTTAACAGTGGCTTCATGATTGCTCACGTAACCGCAGCATCGCTAGCCTCAGAGAACAAGTCTTTGGCGCATCCTGCGAGCGTTGACAGCTTGCCTACCAGCGCCAATCAAGAAGACCACGTCAGCATGGCCACCTTTGCGGCTAGAAGACTACAAAGCATGGTTAGCAATACGGCTTATATTCTCAGTATTGAATGGCTTGCAGCTGCTCAGGGCATAGAGTTTCTGAGACCTTTGCAATCCTCAGATGCACTAGAAAAAGCAATAAGTATTTTGCGAAAACAAGTTTCATTTATTCATCAAGATCGTTGGCTATCACCTGATATTGAAGCAGCGGCTACCCTGGTCAACAGCGGGCAACTTTCTGAACTCTTGGAAAGCTTTCATTTAATTGAAAAAATTCATTAAGTTAATTCATCATCTGAAAGCGTCCAGACTCTGGACACCCCATACCCGTCCAGACCAAGTCAAGCGTCCAGAGCTGGACACTTCAGATAAAATAGACAAAATACCCAATTACACAGTTTATTGCACACCAATGTTTTATGGCTTGTAACCCGCTTAAAACAAGCATTTTTTTATGAAACTGTTTTCTGTTAATCCGTAGGTCCCTGGTTCGAGCCCAGGTCGAGGAGCCAAAACCCCAAGGTACATACTGGAGACATCGTTGACAGTTTGTACCGGTCACATCGTTAACACCCTAGGCCCAAACGGATTGGGCCCGGGTTCTAGGCGACAACTGTCCATATCGAAGTACCCCAGATCGTAGTCCATAAAGCTGACTTGCCAGATCTGGTCTTCCACCTGCATCACTCCCACCCTCTGCCCAGCCAACACCGAGCTGAGCATGATCTTCTTGCGGTCCATGCAGATGCGGCCACACTCGGTGATCACAATCGTCCTGTCATGAAACGGATACGCCAACTCTGGCAACCCCGTGTATTGGCGGCTTGAGGGCTGGTAAAGATCCCCCGGAATCTTCATCTCAATGCCCTCGTGCGGACGCTCGTAGTTGTACACCCGCATGAAGTGCTCGAACTTGTCTTGCTGCTGCAGCATGTTGATCGCCGGCGGCCTTGTCGTCTCTTGCTTGAGCACGCGGTGCATGCGCTCGTGGCGTCCGTTTTGCTGCGGATTACCGGGCTTGATGCGCTCAATCTCAATGCCCAAACGCAACCACCACACCGCCAACTTGCTCAGCCCATGTAGCGCGTGCGAGCTTGCAAAGGGCACGCCGTTGTCTGAGCGGATGCGCTTGGGTAAGCCGTATTCCCTGAACAAATGCTCATACACACTCAGCGCAGTCAGCTCCCGCGTGCTTTGCAGGCCCTCACAGCACAGCAAGAACCTGGAGTGATAGTCCGTCACCGTTAAGGGGTAGCAATAACTTCTGTCAGCCATCATGAACTCGCCCTTGAAGTCCGTGCACCACAAGTCGTTGGGCTCCTGACCTCCCATCAGCACCGTCCCCTGCGCTTTAGGCCTTGCATTGGCCCTCTTGTGCTTCACAAGCGCGTTGCGCTCTAGCACCGCATGCACCGTGCTCTTGGCCGGGGTTTTGATCTCCGGATACCTGGCCAACAGGCGCTCCCGAATCTTGGGCGCACCCCAAGTTGGAAACTCATTCTTGATTTGAACAATCAGAGCCTCCACTTGAAACGGCAACTGGTTGGCCATGCGGTACGGGCGCCGGCTTCGGTCGCTGAATGCTTCCAAACCGTTTTGACGGTAGCGCTCAACAAGCTTGTGGCCCGTGACGCGGGAGATTCCAAACTCCCGGCACAGCTGAGATATTGACTCGCCCTCTAAGTGGCGAGAGACAAAACGTAGTTTTTCATCCATTTTCTGACACTCCTTCCAGGGCATAGAGAGCTCCTCCTATGCCAAAAAACTGTAAAGGATGTGTCCGGTATAAACTGTTAACTATGTATCAATATGTTCAAAGCCACTGATTTTTAAAGTCAGTGGCTTTTTTCATTGAAATACACGATCACTACCGAATGCAGGGTGCATTAACAAGGCATCATGATTCTTTGTGAATTTTGATTTACGCCTACTTTGATGCTCTTACTTTCACTTTCATATCTGACTCATCATCCAAAGGGTTCTTTATTTTGTAGTTAGGCATACCAGCGGTAATTATTAGAAAAGCTTCTCGTCTTTTTAACTTTGCCAGACGGTCAGCAACTATTTGCGTAAGGGATCATGCCTTGCTAAGAACTCAGGAATTGGAATATTTCCAAGTTTTTAACGTGAGATTTAGGGTAATTCATTACTGAGTCTGAGTAGTATTTATTAGCGCACTAATTACGGGCCAATTGTTTTCGATGATTTCAGGTTATTGAAAAAAATTCATAGATCATCGTAAGTTTTTAACCCCTGCGCACCTCTAAAGGATATGCAGATGATTCAGATTGAAGAAAGATATTTAGGGTTTTTTTTACGCACTTTAATCAACTTACCCTCCCTTTGTCCCTTTGCTCGTCATGAATTACTTTGGAGAATTCACATGAACTTTACAAAAAATCTTTTATTTGTTGCCCAGTTGGCGCTTACAGCAAGTCTAAGCATGAACGCATTTGCTCAAAATCAAGGCGTGCAAATTCCACAGGGACCGATGTCTGCTCACGGCAAGCCACATCATTTGTCTGAGAAGCAAAAGTCTCAGGTGCAGGACCGCCGTGCTGAGCACCGCGCAAAACGATTGCAAGAGTTGAAGGTATTTCTGCAATTGGAAGGTAACCAAGAGTCAGCATGGTCAAGTTTTTACGATGTGATGCAAAAACCCATTGTTAAAACTGAGCGATTGAAGGCAGAAGAACTCGAAAAACTCTCTACGCCGGATCGGATTGACAAAATGATTGCTGTCAAAGCTGAACGCGATTCGGAAATGAACCAGCGCATGTCAGCTATAAAAACTTTTTATGCAAGCTTAAACACTCAACAGAAAAAAGTTTTTGATACCCATTCTCTGTCATCGATCAAACGTTTTGGTATGCACCAAGAGCATCGTGGTGATCATCACGGGAAAATGCATCACTGACATTTGCAATTTAGTCAGAAGGTAATTCTTTAGAGCTTATTTGTAGACTTGCCTTTATTTAAATGTGGAGAAAACTGTAGTGAAAAAATTAATTGTTTTAGTGCTTATCACTTTGAGTGCCTCAGCCATGGCTCATGGACATGGTGGGCATCACCGTGGGCATTGGGTCCGCGGTAATGGCGGTGGATGGCAATGGATGGTCCCTACTATCGTTGGTGGTGCCATTGTTTACGAAGTTGCTCGTCAGCAGCCTGTTTATGTTCAACAACCAGTTATTGTTCAGCAGCAACCTGTAGTAGTAGAGCAGCAAAATCAATCTTGCAGTCCTTGGACAGAGACTCAAAATCCTGACGGTACAGTGACGCGAACCAGAACTTGCACAAAATAAGTATCAGCCAATCAAATTGACTACGAAGAAATTTTTAAAATACTGAGTATTACTTTGGGGCCTTATGAAACTCACTATAAATGCAGTTTTAATCCTAGGCATATTTACTTTAGTCTCAAACGCATTTGCATCGTTGCCTGATCCTGTTGATCCTAAGGTATCAGTTAATTTCAGCTTTGATCAACGCATTGCACATACCAGACAACTTTACGCCCAGTTGAAAGAGGCAACATCTGCTGAGCGCTTGGCATATTTTGAGAAGTCAATTGATGTAATCAAAAAACTAACGCCTGAGGAGCGTCTTGTTTTGAGTCAAAAGTTCAAATCGCAGTGGAAAAAGTTGACGGATGATCAAAAGAAGCAAGTGAAGCAAGAAGCGCGTAATTACATCACTTCATTGCCAGATGCAGAACGAAAAGAATTGAAGCGACGCAGAGAGTTGATGTTGGAATTCATGTCGCCCGAGGAGAGAAAGCATTGGCCTTGATTCCACTGCTTAGCTTGAAGTGAACTTGAATGAATGACGTTTCTTCTTGGATGGCTGAAAGGGAACTTCTTCGCCTCTCAAAGCTGGGGAACGTTGAGGCTGCTAGGGATTTGATGAACCTCTTAATCAAACCTGCGCACGCAATGGCCTGGCGAATTTTAAGAAATCAAGACGCGGCTGAGGAAGTAGTCCAAGAAGCTGTGTTTCAACTGTGGCGGTCAGCTGACCAATTCGAAGGTAAATCATCGCTCAGAACTTACTTTAGCAAAATTGTGATGCGTGAATGCCATGCTTTCATTCGGCACGCCAGAAGTAATGAAGACATTGATATGTTGGACCAAGCTGAAGAGATGATGGCCGATTTTCAAATTGATCTCCGTCTCCATCAAGACATCGTTCACCAGGCTTTAGAGTCCCTGTCAAGCAAACAACGCATGGCTTTGGTTTTATGGGCATTCCACGAAATGACTGCTGTTGAGATTGGTCAAGTTATGGAACTGAAAAAAAATGCAGTAGATCAATTGCTCTGGCGGGCAAAAAATACATTACGTGAAAAATTGACGAAAAGATGATCATGCAAGAAGAAATTGAAAAAAAAGCGGTCCGCAATTTGATGCAAATGGATGCGGAACCGAGCATTCGACCTGATTTCCAAGACAAGCTGAGGACAGCATGGCTAGACAAGTCGATGACTCAAACGCATGTCAATCAGCATTCCGGGGACATCCAATTACTTGCGTTTCTGTCTCAGCGTTGGTGGTGGGGTATGACATTGCTTGTGTCCTTGACGTTGGGTGTTTGGTATTGGCGCCACCTACATGAGTTGGAAGAGTTGCGACGGTTTGATGTGTTGTTGGAGTTCTCTATGGGGACACTATGAAACTCAACACATTTTTTCACCCTAGCTTCTTGGCTGTATTCATGAGTGCTTTGATATCAGCATGTGGAGGTGGCGGTGGTGCCTCGGAAATTTCGCAAACTACGACACCCACGACACCCACGACACCCACGACACCCGATCCCATTGTGGTCAGCGCATTTACGCTGACCAGTTCCGAAGTGGGCCAAGATGGCATGCTCTCATCGGATGCAACCTGTGACGGATCTGGTTCCAGCCCATCCTTGACTTGGCGAAATGCACCCGTTGGTACAAAGTCTTTTGCGTTGTTGATGAGCACCGACCCTGGGGATGGCGTTTTGAAATACAACTGGGTGAATTACAACTTGCCTGCTTCGTTGACAGGGTTGTCTAAAAACTCTGTGCTGGTGGGTACCTACGGCGCTGGAAGTGATGGACCCACATTGGCTTATCAGCCGCCATGCTCACAAGGCCCTGGCTTGAAGAAATACAAATTCACTTTGTATGCACTTTCCTATCCAACGCCTCTGAAAACAGCGACGAGCACTGTGAGTGGTATTGACTTACTTAGTTTGATGGCAAATGGCATTTTGGGGCAAGCCACGCTGGAGGCTGGCTACTCAAGAACAAGTGCCTCAACAGGTGCATCAAACGCATGTCAATGGGTGCGCAACTCAATTCAAGCCAGCGCACAAGTGCCAGTTAGTGTCAATTGCGATGCCCAATATGCTTATGTGAGCTCTAAAGGCCTTCCTTCACACGCCATGATGAATGGCATTACAGCCACCAACTTACAGGTGCCAACTGCCCAAAACTTTTGGGGCTCGAATGGGTGGCGAATTCCATTGACACCCGAATTGGCTGTCAATCCTGTGTCTGCTATCGATGGACCCATCGGCATTGCAGTCAATGGCGTCCCAATTTTTAACCCGTGTAAGCAAGGAGGGTGTCAGAACGGCGATACCAAAGTCTTGGGTGAATTGGACATTTGCAATGGCCATGCTGGCAGGGCGGATGATTACCACTACCATGCTGCGCCCATTTGTTTGATGGCCAATAAACCGGACAGCTATTGGAACACTCACCCTGTCGGCTGGGCCTTGGATGGTTATGGGATTTTTGGATTCAACAATGCGGATGGCCAAATTGCAAGTCGCGATGGAGTCTGCGGGGGTAACACCAGCAGTGTCAGCAATGCACCCTCTGGCTACAGCTATCACGTCACTTCAACATCGCCCTATATTTTGTCTTGCTTCCGCGGTGTGCCAAGCCCAGACTTGGCCAATCAAGCGGCGAAGTTTTCACCCATGCGACAACCGCCAGTCACCCCTTTTGGTGTTTCCAATATGAGTTTGTCAACAGACAATGCCGATTCATTTCAAGTTTTGGAATTCACAACGGAAAAATCTTTTGTGACCACCGAGACAGGTAAAGACACTTACACAAACTCAGCAGGCACCTACAAAATTCGATACAAGGCACTGGCAGATGCTGATTTGCAAACTGTATTGGCCAAGAGTGAGAACAAAGGCAAGTCACTGTGTTGGGCGTTTCAATTCAAAAATGGTGCTGGTGCAGTCAGTCAACCTGATGTGATTTATTGCAAATGAATTACACAAGAAACTTACATTCAAATTGGCTGCTTTGGATGGTCAACGCGCTTTGTTATTGCTCGATTTGGCTATGCACTTTTACTATGGCCAATGCACACGAAGTGGCGTCAACCAAGCTGAGTCTTGTGCAAAGAGAGGCTTCGCATGTTTCTGCCACTTTTTATGTAAGCCCACAAGATTTTTTCACGCCGGTTCTTGATGGGGAAATCACTGCACAAACGGTCTACATGCATCTTGCGAGCCTAGATGATGATGCCTTTGCAGATTTGTACTCAAAAGCTCAGACGCTCTATCAACAGAAAATCAGTTTTAAATTGAACAAAGACAAGCAAGCACATCTGAGTAATTGGCAATTCGCCGCTTGGCAGTCTGTGAAGCGGCAAATTCAATTGGACTTGGCCCAACAATTGGTGAATCCGAACATGCATGCGCACATAGAGCCCGTTCAATTCAGTGTTCAATTGACTGGTAAAACTGAATTATCTGTTGTCCAACCCAAGCTCCCTTCGCATTGGGGGAAAGTTTTGGTGATCGCTAGCAAGCCTCAACAAAGGTGGGTTGACAGTACTGAAAGTTCCCAATGGATCAAATTTTGAATTGGCGTTTTAATTTCACTTTATGGGCCCTGTGTGCAACTTTGGCCTCTTGCGGTGGTGGAGGCGGCAGCGTACCAGTTGCAACCGCAGACAACGCAACCCCATCTTCTTCAGGCTCCGGTACAGCAGTTGTCAATCCATTGCCACCGGATGTTGTTGCAGGATCATTCAATGGAACTTGGGTGATGGGCTCGCCCACACCAGATTCAATCATTTTCAATGTGCACAGCGCAGATCAGCAGGGCTCTGTTGCAATTGATTATGGGACCAGCAGTCTTCAATACGATCAGCAATTGGCCTCAGCCCAGCTTCAGATGGACAAGCCGCTTGAAATGATGTTGACCAATTTGAAAGCGGGTACGCGATATTTTTATCGATTGAGATTTCAAGCCAGCAATACCAAGGATGTGGTGGTCACGCCTGAATATGAATTTCAGACCGCCAAGTCAGCTGGACAAGCCTTTGTTTTTGCCATTCAGGGTGATTCGCATCCCGAGCGGCTCAAAACACAATTTGATGCCGATTTGTACAAGCGTACGCTGCTGCGCGCAGCGGCAGACAAACCCGATTTCTACATATTGAGTGGCGATGACTTTAGCGTCGACACGCTCAATCCAGACACCATCACTGCAGCCCAAGTGAGGGAACGTTATACCTTGCAAAGACCCTATCTGAATCTGATTGGCCGGATCTCCCCGCTGTATTTGGTCAATGGCAACCATGAGCAGGCTGCCCGATATTTGTTAAATGGCACGCCTAACAATGTGGCTGTCTGGGCGCAAAACGCAAGGAATTCTTTTTACTCACAACCGGCACCCAATTCTTTTTATTCTGGCAATTTAGAGCAGATTCCTTTCATTGGTTTGTTGCGGAATTACTTTGCATGGAATTGGGGTGATGCACTGTTTGTGGTGATCGATCCTTACTGGGACTCACCCGTTCCGGTGGACAATCAATTTGGTGGAATGACCAAACGATTGAGTATGTGGGATGTCACCCATGGCGATGCACAATACAACTGGCTTAAACGCACGCTAGAGCAAAGCAAGGCCAAATACAAGTTTGTGTTTGCGCACCATGTCATGGGTACCGGGCGCGGGGGCATTGAGTTGGCCAAATTATGGGAGTGGGGAGGCGCGAGCCAAAATGGACAGTTAGATTTTGCAGTGCAGCGGCCAACTTGGACAACGCCCATCCATCAACTCATGGTGGCCAACAAAGTCAGTATTTTCTTCCAAGGGCATGATCACATTTGGGTCCGCCAAAAGCTGGATGGCGTGACCTACCAAACTTTGTCTCAACCTGCAGACCCCAATTACACCCTGTGGAATGCAGATGCTTACCTCACGGGCGATAAGTTTCCAAACACGGGCTACACACGCGTGAGTGTAAGCCCCAATCAAGTCAAAGTTGATTACGTCAGAACTTACCTCCAAAAGGACGAAGGTCCCGGTAAGGTTCATGGCGAGGTCGCCTTTACCTACACATTACCTTGAGGTGGTCTGATGGTATTTCAATCATTGCGCTTGAGCTTTTTTATCTTTGTGTCCGTTGTGTGTGTCAGTTGCGGCGGGGGGGGTGGAGGTGTCACGGCCGCAGGCAGTGTTACAACGCCTGCCGTGACGACACCAGTTGTACCAGATACCACCCAGGTCTTTGAAGGCAATATTTTGTTGGCGGCTCCGACTGAAACAAGCATCAAAATGCTCGTGCTGACCCCACGTTCTGGTACCGTTAGCGTGGCGTATCAATCTAACTTGGCGATGCAGGATATTCAAATGGCGGCAGGCATCATCACCCCCAACGTCCCCAAAGAAATTCAATTGACGGGTCTGAAACCCAATACGCGCTACACCTACAAACTGACCCTGCAAACCACCACAGCTAGCTTGGTCTCGTCAACCTACAGTTTCAGTACGGCCAAACCTGTTGGTTCATCATTTACCTTCACGCTTCAAGCCGATTCACATTTAGATGAAAATTCAGACTTGGCGGTATATAAGCAAACCTTGAGCAATGTTTTGTTGGATCAACCCGACTTCCACATTGATTTGGGCGACACTTTCATGACAGAAAAATACAGCGAACCGCTAACCGCCACGTTGCAAGCTGCTGCCAACCCTGCCATCGTCAATCAACGTTATGAGTATGAGCGAAATAACTTTGGATTAATCACCCATTCCGTCCCTTTGTTTTTGGTCAATGGCAATCACGATGGCGAATTGGGTTGGTTACTGAGTGGCACAAAAAACGCCCTTCCAGTGTGGGCAACATCAGCAAGACAAACTTATTTCGCTAATCCAAAGCCCGACGGATTTTATCTGGGCGACACATTGAAAGATGCTCTGACGGGTGATCGAGCCTCGTGGTACGCGTGGCAATGGGGCGATGCCTTGTTTGTGGTGCTTGATCCATATTGGAGCAGTCCTGCTCAGTCAAGCAAAGATGGCTGGAATCTCACCTTGGGCGAAAGGCAATACCAATGGCTAGCCAAAACACTGGCAGACAGTCAAGCCAAGCACAAAATGATTTTCATACACAACCTGGTGGGTGGGCTGGATGGTCAAATGCGAGGTGGCGTTGAGGCTGCGCCTTTTTTTGAGTGGGGTGGAAAGAACTTGGACGGCAGCTTCGGATTTAGCGCTCGAAGACCAGGTTGGGAGTTGCCCATTCATGCTTTGTTGGTAAAGCACAAAGTAAAGGCTGTGTTTCATGGCCATGACCACTTGTATGCCAAGCAAGATTTAGATGGCATTGTGTACCAAACGGTGCCACAACCCAGTGCCAAAAACTTCAGCAGCGGCGCCAGTTTAGCCAAGGATTATCACTACAATTCCGGCGACATACAAAGTAGCTCGGGCCACTTGAGAGTCAAAGTATCACCGACTCAAATTAGTTCAGAATATGTTCGAACTTGGTTGCCGTCACAAGAAACGCAAAATCGAAAGAACAGGCAGGTTGATGCTATTTGGTCGAACTAATTTGTGATTGCATCAAATACTGGCTTTATTCGAATCGGTCAAAAGAAAACGCTTAACTAATTGTTCGCGGTTCTGTCAAAGTATAAAAACTATGCCTACACAATTGCTTCCACACCACCCTAGAGCGCTTATAACCTGTTAATTTGTAATTGGTTTTATTTCTTAAGCCTGCTCATAATCCTTAGGCCCCAGGTTCAAGTCCTGGTGGGCCCACCACTTTGAAAAGGTACATACTGGAGACATCGTTTACAGTTTGTACCGATCACATCCATAGCACCTGATGTCCAAACAGATTGGTTACAGGTGGCAGGCAACAGCTGTCCATGTCTAAACTTCGTAGATCGTAGTGACAGAGCTGGCTAACTAATTTTGATATTTGAATTGAACTGCAGGCATTGATTTCAGCCTCTGTTTTCTTTCTGAACTTTATCAGCTGAGCCTTCAAGACCAGCAAGCAGAGCTTTGCTGTTGCCGGGAATGACCATTTGAAATTTGTTATCAACATAGGTGTAGTCATAGTAGCCCATACGAGCCAGCGGTTTGATCTTTAAGACATCAATCAAACCATCAGGTGTGATGATGTTATCGTCAATGTGAATGGCGACAACACGGCCAAATACAACATCCACAGACCCCATGGGTGGCGTACCAGGAAATCTGACCGTGTTGAGATAGGTGCATTCAAATTGCACAGGTGACCCTTTGACACGTTTCGGCTTGACCAACCGAGAGGGTAATTTTTCAAGGCCAGCAATTTCAAACTCATCAACGCCATGGTCGAGCTCTTGTGCAGATTGATTGACAGCATCGCGCAAATCATAGGTCGCCATGTTCCAAACGAATTCACCCATTTGTTCTGCATT
>JACCEB010466488.1_pt1 | contig 11245 bp, 9 predicted proteins | sample 7454761 | NCBI WGS metagenome assembly JACCEB01 (sample SAMN15323454, study PRJNA562643) | freshwater metagenome | isolation source: river surface water | place: USA:Blue River Watershed | collected 2017-08-18 | reverse complement strand
CCGAAGCCAACAATAATATTTTTAGCATAATTTGGTTGTATTTCAAAAAAATCACCCTCATCAACTATTTTTTCAACTAATTCGAGCATATCGTAAGGTTGATTAGGATTTTCAGGTACTAGAGTATTTAAAGAAAGATCAATTCGATCGTAATTATCATCAACAGGTATTTGCGGTAATTCAGACTTATTTGATAGTGGCAGAAAATTAATTAAGCGACGAGTTTGCAGAAGAGCCTCAATATCGCTCTTAAAGGTTAAATGCGCGACTCCAGACTTGGCGCCATGAACTGAGGCTCCGCCAAGATCTTCTTGCGAAATAATTTCGTGGGTAACCGTCTTAACTACATCGGGACCAGTTACGAACATGTAAGAAGAATCTTCGACCATCACCGTAAAATCGGTCAAAGCCGGAGAATAAACGGCTCCACCGGCACATGGACCCATAATTAGAGAAATTTGCGGAACAACACCGCTGGCATCAATATTTCTCTGAAAGATTTCGCCATATCCACCAAGAGAATCGACACCCTCCTGAATACCAGCACCCCCAGAATCATTAATTCCAATAACCGGCGCGCCCACTTGAACTGCGCGATCAAGAATTTGACAAATCTTTTTGGCATGAGCCTCGCCCAAAGAGCCGCCCATTACAGTGAAATCTTGGCTGTAAACAAAAACCAAACGACCGTTTATCGTCCCTTGACCAGTTACAACGCCATCGCCCGGATGCTTCTTGTCTTCCATGCCAAAATCAGCGCAGCGATGTTCTACGTAAAGACCATACTCTTCGAAAGAGCCCGGATCCAATAAAACTTCGATTCTTTCGCGAGCGGTTAGCTTTCCTTTAGAGTGTTGAACGTCGATTCTCTTTTGACCGCCGCCGATTCTGGCTTCTTCACGCTTTGAAGTAAGTTTGGCAATATTTGGGGAGCGCATAGAAATTAATTTTATTGATCCAATCTGGCGATAACAGTTTCGCCGCCAATCATTGTTTGGCCAACAAGACATTTAATCGCGACATTTTCAGGCAAATAAATATCGGCTCGACTTCCGAAGCGGATGATTCCGTATCGCTCGCCAGCAACAACTTTTTGACCTTCTTTTAACTCAGAAATAATGCGGCGAGCCACAAGGCCGGCGACTTGAACAAAAATTATTTCCACATCCTTGTCAGTTTTTACGACAACTGCATTTCTCTCATTTTCGCTGCTTGCCTCGTCAACATTCGCGCTGAGAAACTTTCCAGGCTTATAATTTACTTTCGTGATCATTCCGGCGACAGGAACGCGGTTTACGTGAACGTTAAAAACGTTTAAAAAAACACTAATTTTATTAAACTTTTGCTTGCCGTATCCAAGGTCGTCTGGAGCTTCAACACCATAGTCGACTCTAGTAACCACGCCATCGGCAGGGCTGATAACAACATTATCTTCAACCGGAATAACTCTTTCTGGATCACGAAAGAAAAACACGCACCAAAAGGTTAGAACCAGTCCGACGATGCCCAAGTAATTATTCATCAAAGCCAAGATGATCGTCACCAAGGCGAAGATAAAGATGAATTTGTAGCCTTCTTTGTGAATTGGGAAAGCTACCATTTTTAACGCGTCTAAAAAGTCTTGCATAGTATTGAAAATTTGTGCCACGAACCGCGGCGTTGATTTATTCTTCGTTAGATTTTGCCCAGATTTTATCAAAATCTTTCAAATCAGTTTTCTTTTTCTCAACTGGAGATTGAGCAAGGATGAAGTCGATTGCCTTTTCTTCAAGAATTGAGCCACGGAGCTGCTGAACGGCGCTCTGATTTTTTTGGTAATAATCCATTACCGCTTTTTCTTGGCCCGGAAAACGCATCAAAATTTTGTTAAATTCTTTGTTGATGTCGTCGTTGGTGATTTCGATTTTATTTTTTTGCGCAAGTTCAGAAAGAATCATGCCGCAACGAATCATGCGCTCAGCTAAATCATGCTTCTTTTCTTTGGCTTTTTCCTTTTCTTTGTCGGTCTTCGATTGCGCCAACTCTTGCTCATTAACCAGTTGATTAACTTGCTCTTCGACCAAGCCAGAAGGCAATTCGAAGTCGTATTTCTTATTCAAGAAGTCGAAAAGTTCTTTTTTGAAAAGAGTGCGCGACATTTCATCGTAACTGTCGGCAAGCTGCTTTTTAACTGCTTCGAGAAGCTTTTCTTTGTTTTCCATGCCAAAATTTCCCTTAACGAATTCATCGTTAACTTCTGGCATTTCGGCGATCAAAACGTCATTGATTTTTACGTCAAATTCAGCGGCCTTTCCTGAAAATTCTTCTTTATGATATTCCTTTGGAAACTTCACTTTAACGCGAACTTCTTCGCCAGCTTTTTTACCGGCCAATTGCTTCTCGAAATCATCGATGAAGCTATTGCTGCCAAGCTCGAGCTGATATCCTTTGGCTGCGCCGCCTTCGAACTCAACTTTGTCGATTTTTCCGACATAATCGATATTGACCGCATCGCCCATTTTTGCCTTGTAGCCAGCTTCTTGCTTGTTCCATTTGCGATAGAATTTAAGCATTTTGTTCAACGCATCATCGACGTCAGATCCAGCAATTTCGGCTTCTCTTTTGGTGATTTTTAGCTTGGCCAACTCAACTTCGGGAACTTCCGGATAAATCTCCATGACCGCAGTAAACTCAATATCTTTGCCAGATTCGAAGGTTTTGATGTCGATTTTTGGCGGCATTGCCAATTTGATTTTATTCTCATCAACAATCTTTTTTAAAGTTTCTGAGATGATTTTGTCGGCCTCGTCAGCCATGATTGATTTGCCGTATTTTTCTTTAATTACCGCAACTGGAACTTGACCTTTACGAAATCCTTTCAGCGAAAAAGTGCCGCGAATTTTCTCGATATAATCGTTGATGCGACCGTCAACCATTTCGAAAGGAACGGTAACGTGAAAATCTTTTTTAAGTTTTTTGTCGAAGGTGTTTTTGATTGCTATTTCCATGATAAAGCCTCGTGTTTAAAGGTTTTGCAGTGGTGATAATGATGAATGAAATTCTTGAAAAAGTGGTGATAAGTGGTGCCGGCGAGTCTTAACAGCAATGCCAAAATAGCAAATTGAATTTGTCCGCTCTCAGCTAAATTGAATCGCGAAGCAACTGAATATCCTTAACCGCTTTGACGATATTTTTTTGCCTCATGAAATGCTCGCCTATTAAAAAACAATTTATTCCAGCCTGTTGCAGCAGCTCAATATCAAGCGCATCTTTGATTCCACTTTCTGAAATCAGCACATAATCACTCGGAATTTGTTCGCATAAATTAAGCGAATTTTGCAAATCAACTTTAAGGGTTTTGAGATCGCGATTGTTGATTCCGAGCAATTTGCTTTTCAGTTTCGAGGCGCGCTGCAACTCATCTTCATTGTGAATTTCTATCAAAACCGACAAGCCGGCATCAAGAGCGCATTTTTCAAGCTCGATTAATTTCTGGTCATCAAGCATGGCCACGATCAGCAAAATACAATCGGCGCCAAGCATTTTTCCTTCGTAAATTTGGTAAGTATCGACCACAAAATCTTTACGCAAAATCGGCAAGTCAGTGACTGCGCGAACCTCGCGCAAATAATCGTTTTTGCCCTGGAAATACTTCTCGTCAGTTAAAATCGACAAGCAAGTTGCGCCGGCCTCCGCATATGATTTTGCAATCTCAATATGATCAAAATCTTCACGAATAACTCCGTGGGAAGGCGAAGCTTTTTTGATCTCGCAAATCAATCCGATTTCCGCTTTTTCATCTTTGGCTTTTAGAGCTCCAAAAAAATCTTTCGGCTTGGTTTCGACGCATTTGATTTGGGCACAAATTTGCGGAACTGAAAGAATTTTTTTGCGCTCTCTGACTTCGATTAGCTTGTGCTGGTAGATTTCTTCGAGAATGTTTTTCATGATTTTTCTGACTGAAATTTAGGTAACCAAAAACTTTTACAGACAATGGCTTTTTTTCCAAGAACTCGTTTAAGAAGAAATCGTCAATCTTCATGGATTCGCGAATTAACCGCTCAAAACACACTTACTCCATCCGATTTGATTCTGCCGCTTTTTGTAATTGAGGGCAAAAATAAAGAAGAAAAAATTTCGACACTTCCGGGCATTTCTCGCCTTTCATTAGATTTGATAGTTAAAAAAGCCAAAGAAGCGCAAAACCTTGGCATTCCTGCTTTAATGCTCTTTCCATCGATTGATCAAAAGTTAAAAAACGAGGCTGGAACTGAAGCGTTAAATTCAAAAAATCTTGTTTGTCGGGCGATCAAAGAAATCAAAAATGTCGCCCCAGAAATTGGCGTGATTACCGATGTCGCCCTCGATCCTTACACCAATCATGGCCATGACGGACTGGTCAACAAACAAGGTGAAATTGATAATGATTCGACAATCGAAATTTTGTGCGAACAGGCGGCAATTCAGGCTCAAGCTGGTTCGGATATGGTCGCCCCGTCTGACATGATGGATGGCAGAATTGGCGTAATTCGCGATTTTTTAGATTCACAAAATCTCAGCCAAACAATGATTATGGCTTACTCGGTTAAATACGCCTCGGCATTTTACGGGCCTTTTCGTGACGCGGTTGGATCAGCTTCAAACCTTAAAAAAACTCACGCCAAAAAAGATAAAAAAACTTATCAAATGGACTTTCGTAATTCACTTGAAGCAATGCGCGAAATCGAGCTCGACATCGACGAGGGCGCCGACTCGGTGATTATAAAGCCGGGGATGAATTATCTCGATATCGTCGCCGCTGCGGCGCAAAATTTCTCGGCGCCAATCATTCCTTATCAAGTTAGCGGCGAATATGCGATGATGAAAATTGCCGCCGAAAAAGGCGCCTTTGACTTTGATCAAATATTTTTTGAAAGCCTCATGGCATTTAAGCGCGCTGGCGCATCGGCAGTAATTTCTTACGGCGCGATTGAAGCGGCAAAAAAGCTCTAAAATGCAGTTAAAATTCGGTTTAAAATTTTCTGATTTATACAGTCGCGAAGGATTAATTGTCTTGGATCGCGAGTTTAAAATTTATGCAAAAGGCGAGGTTGATTTACTTCAAAAATCAAAGCTTCTTGAAGAATTTTTGGTCGAGCTTTTTGACGTCAAAAAAGAAAACGATCAGCTCAAAAAAACTCACGAAGATTTACAAAAAATTTACATCGCGCGTCGCGAATTTGTTCAGCGCGACATTTCTAAAAAATTCAGCGATGCCGCAGGAATTAGCCGCTTAATCGACGGATTAAAAATCCTCAGCGAGTTGCAAATTTCTCATCAAAATATCGATCAACTTGAGCAACAACTTGCGGCAAAAATTCTTGCCGGCGAAAATCTTGAGCTGCTTACAAATTACTGCCGTTTCGCGCTTTTTTCTGATGACGGCAAAAAACTTCATCAAAGCGGCGCATTATTCATTCTTCCGCAAAAAATTGATCATCAAAATTTGCTTTCGCCTGGCGCAGAAAAAACAAATCGAAACGGATTTGATTTAACCGACAAAGGCTTTGGACTCAATCGTAGCTTGGCCGAAACTCATTACTGCATTTTTTGCCATAAGCAAAAAAAAGATTCTTGTCGCAGCGGAATTATCGACAAACAAACCAATCAAATAAAAATCGATCCTCTTGGCGTTGAACTCAAAGGCTGCCCTTTGGATGAAAAAATTTCTGAAATGAACCTGCTCAAATCAGAAGGTTTTTCAATCGCGGCGTTAGCGGTGGCGACCATTGACAATCCAATGATTGCCGGCACCGGACATCGAATTTGCAACGATTGCATGAAGTCGTGCATTTATCAAAAACAAGATCCGGTTGATATTCCGCAGGCTGAAACCAGAACCTTGAAAGATGTTTTATCGCTGCCTTATGGCTTTGAAATTTACTCGCTTTTGACGCGCTGGAATCCGCTTTCAAATCAAATTTTTTCTAAAGCCGATAGTGGCAAAAAAATTCTTGTATGCGGCCTTGGCCCTGCTGGCTACACACTTTCTCATTATTTACTCAATGAAGGTCATGAAGTTGTTGCTATCGACGGTCTAAAAATCGAGCCGCTGCCAGCTGAAATTTCAGGAATTGATCAATTTGGAAATCGCCAAGAATTTAAGCCGATAAAATTTATTGAAGAAATTTACGAACCGCTGTCAAAGCGCACAATTTATGGCTTCGGCGGCGTTGCTGAATATGGAATTACTGTTCGCTGGGACAAAAATTATCTAAAAATTATTCGCCTTCTTTTGGAGCGACGTCGCAATTTTAGAATGTTTGGCGGCATTCGTTTTGGCTCGTCAATTACCGACAAAATCGCTTTTGAGCAATACGGCTTTGATCACGTTGCGCTTTGTATTGGCGCCGGCAAACCAAATATAATTAATCTCAAAAACAACTTCGCCAAAGGCATCCGCCAAGCTTCCGATTTTTTAATGGCCTTACAACTAACTGGTGCGTTCAAAGAAAATCTTTTTACCAATTTGCAAATTCGCATGCCGGCGGTGGTTATTGGCGGCGGCCTGACCGCAATCGACACCGCCTGCGAAGTTCAAGCTTATTACAAAATTCAGATCAAAAAATTTGCCGAAAAAATAGCAAAAATTGGCCAAGAAAAAATCTGGCCTTCGCTTAATGACGAAGAAAAACAAATCGCCGAAGAGTTTTTATTTCACCTCGAAAATCCGCAAAAAATCCCGTCGGTAAAAATTCTCTATCGCAAGAAAATTCAAGACTCGCCGGCATATAAACTTAATCATCAAGAGCTAAACAAAGCCTTTGGCGAAGGAGTTGAATTTGTCGAAAACATCATTCCGCTTGAAGCTGAACTCGACCAATTTGGTTACGTCAAAAATCTTAAATGCGAAAATCAAAAAGAATTTGCCTGTAAAACAATTTTGATTGCCGCCGGAACCGCTCCCAACACTTCTCCCATTTGGGCTGACGGTTTAGAATTCGAAACAATTGGCCAATATTTTAAGCCGATAAAAGAGCGCAGCGTTATCACCAAAATTGATCAAAAAACTTCTAAAGCGGTAAGTTTTTTTGGCGACTTGCATCCAAATTTTGAAGGGAATGTTGTGAAGGCGATGGCCAGCGCCAAACATGGCTACAAAGAGATTTGCGAAATACTAAATCTGGCAACAAATCAGCAGAAAAATTTTTCGAATTATCGCCACGATTTTTTAACCAAAATCGAGCGCATTGATCGCCTTTCAGATCACGTGGTCGAGATATTTATCAAAGCGCCACTTCTCGCCAAGCAAACCAAGGTCGGACAAATTTTTCGGCTGCAAAATTATCACTCAATAAGTCCAAAAGTTGACGATCAAATTATGGCAATGGAAGGCGTTGCCGTAACCGCACTTTCAATCGATCAAGCCTCGGGAATTATTAGCGGAATCGTTGTCGAAACCGGCGGATCAACGAGTTTGATTAAAAACTTCAAGCCAAACGACCCCTGTATTTTCATGGGTCCAAGCGGAGAACCAACAGAAATTCCTCGCAACGAAACTGTGGTTTTTGTCGGTGGTGGCCGCGGCAATCAACCGCTAACCGCACTTGCTGAAGCTTTTAGCGCCAATGGCTGCAAAGTTTTATTTTTTGCCGGCTATCGCAAAAATTCTTTTGTTGTTCGCGAAGAAAGAATGAAAAAAGCCGCCACCGAATTGATTATTTCAATCGAAGATGAAGAGCCGTTAAGCGGCAAATTTGCTGGATCGGTGATTGATTCTCTTAAAAATTATTTTGTAAAAAATTCGCCAAAAATTGATCGAATTTTCACCATCGGCAATGACTCGCTGATGCATCAAGTTTCAAAATTACGCCAAGAAATCGAAGTGCTTAAAGCCGCGCCGATTGCGATCACCAGCCTTAATTCACCGATGCAATGCATGCTTAAAGCGGTTTGTTCGCAATGTTTACAAAAACGTAAAAATAATCGCGGCGAAGACGAATATTTTTACGCGTGCGCCGAGCAAGATCAAAACATGGATCGCTTTGATTTTAATCATCTAAAGAACCGCTGCGCGCAAAATTCTTTGATGGAAAAAGTAACTAAATTTTGGATAAATTTTCTTGAGCAAAAATCTTAAAACAGATCATCGATAAATTTTCTAACTCCAAATTGAACCCAGTTGGAATGACGATAAAGCATACGATTATTTTCATCATAACCCAAAAAAGTTGGCTGCGATCCGTATAAAATATGGAAGGAAGTTGAGGAAGATTTTACGAAACGAAAACCAACTTGGTAAGATTTGAAGTAACCATCAGAATCTCGCGGTGAATTTGGCGCTCCATTGTAGCTCTCGGCAATAAATCTAACTTTTTTGGTGATTGCAGTATCTGAGGCGATTCCGAAATGAAGTCGCGAAAAATTTCTCTGCTGATCGATATTATAAGAGCCTTTGAAGCCGCTATTTATATGGATTACCAAATCACCTTCGAAAAATCTGCTGGTGGCAATTCCCAGCGCAAAAATATTATTGGCTTGATCGAAATATTGGTCGCGACCGTGACGATCAGCGTAGCCAATTGAAGCAGCAAAGCTTGGAATTTTTGATTCATCGCTTGATCTAAAAACCATCGACTTCACCTGAAAGATTGGATTGGCGACGTTTAGCTTATCGGTAGTCAAGTTATGTCCAAGTAGGCCGCCCGCAGTTAATTCAAGATTTTTCGCAACACCGACCGATCCGCCAAGATAAGTCCCAACTAAATTGGCCGAGTCTTCATCGTATCTTTTTGGAAGGCGCCAATTCTCAACAAAAGACTCGATCGAAACTTGCCCCAAATCGGCAATTGATGCATCATCAGTTACAAATGGAAGTGCAGCTAAAGATAGTTTTGGAGGGATTAGAAAAAGTAAAAATGCGCAAATGATGAAACGCAAAATTACCTCATTTTTTTGATAATAAACTCACGTAAACGATTGAGTTCGTTAATACTTTTGCCTTTAACAAAATATTCGTCAGCGCCCAATTCTAAGGCTCTTGCCCTAATTTTATCGTCATCGTTAGCACTCAAAACTGCGACTGGAATTTTAGCCTTAATTTTTTCCAAAACTTGCATTCCCGAAATATCGTGCATCGCCAAATCCATCAAAACCAAACCAACTTTACCGACTTCAATATCGTTTATTTTTTTACCCAAAAAGAACTGCAAAGCGTCAAAACCATTATCAATAGTTTTAACTTCGATTGAGTGGTTTCTAAGCTCGCTCTCAATTATTCTGGCAAAAAGCTGCGCCTGAAACTTTTCGTCCTCAATTAACAAAACGTATTTTTTTTCGCTCATTTTAATTGACCTGGGAAATCAAAATTATTGCCGAAATCCAAATTCCTATATTGGCAAAAACCACTAACTTCAGAACCAGATTTAGCTTCGGGTTATCATGAAGAGACTGCGACAATCTGCCGCGCAACATTTTGCCAACTTGCAACCATTTGAATCTGGCATCGTAGATTCTTTCCAGCTCTTTTTTGGCTAATTTTTTATCTTCTTGCTGCATTGGTTAAGACTGATTGCTTGAGTCAATCAAGGCTTTGGCCGCAAGGCCTACCACGACTTTTTCCTCAAGGGAATTTTTGAATTTAGATTTCAACTCATCAGTTTTTGCGAGGTCAGAATCAATCATCAAACCATAAATCTCAGTTGCGACTTTAATCAAAAAACTCTTGTCAAATTGGTCACCATAAAAATTGAAAGCCAGACTCATTGCCTCAGTTAGCTTTTGACGTCCGCTTTCATCAAAAGGCTTCAATGACTTACCGGTCAAAATAGCGTCAGGCGAAACCCCTAAAACATCCGAAATTTTTCTTAGAACTTCATTTGAAATGCCGCTGCGTTTTTGCTCAAAACCAGAAATCAACTGCTTGGTTACTCCAACCTTGGAAGCCAGAACGCTCTGGCTAATATTCATCTGTTCACGGATTTTTTTGAGGTAGTTTTCGCGCATTTTCATGAGATTTTTTTCCACTTTGGAAAGTAATTTTTACGATGTCTATCAACGAGTTGCAAAATAAAAGTCGGTTCTTAGGTTGCCGCCTCCCAATTTCTCAATTCCTCTCGAATTTAGTTATGCCTAGATAGCTCAGTCGGTAGAGCAAAGGACTGAAAATCCTTGTGTCGGTGGTTCGATTCCGCCTCTAGGCACCACCTTTCAGCTACAAACTCAGTTCAGCTTCAGACAGTTCAGCCCACTTTAGTTCAAATTCAAAACGATCACCGAAATATTCCGCCCGCAATCTTTTTCACCGCGATGATTTGAGCGACGAAACGAAAAATATTTCTCCTCATTTTCGTAAGTATCGAGATTAATATTTTCGATCATTTCAACCCCGCTATTTCTCAGCTTACTTTCAACATAAGCCGGCAGATTAAACCTGTATTTATCTGGATGGAGACCGATTTCGAAATAATCTTTGTTTTGTGAATTTTCGACCAAAAAATCTGCTAAAAAATCCGCCGAAACCTCGTACGATTTTTGCTGAATCATCGGCCCAATTTTAGCGGAAATATTTTTTGCACCAAGATTTTTCATAGCCATCACAACCGATTCAATTAGGCCAGATCTGGCTCCGCGCCATCCGGCATGAGCGGCGGCAACAATTCCCTGATTCTCGTCAAACAGCAGAATCGGCGAGCAGTCAGCAGTAATAATCCCGACGGCAATATTTTTAAGATTGGTCACGATCGCGTCAGCTTTTGGCAAATTTTGATTTCCGTAAATTTTTGATTGCTCATCGACAACCACAACATCCGCGCCATGAACTTGACTAACAAATAAAAGTGCATCGGCAACAAAACCCTTCCGAGCCATAGATTCATTGATCTCGTCTCTTTCGGACAATGCGCGATTAATAATACAATCTTTGCCAAAAAAATGGTATTTTACCTTCATATTTGAGACCGAAAATGACGAAATTTTAACAAATATTCTTGCGGATCTTTAATTCTGACTAACGAATTTTTCGGGGTAAAAAACATGTCATGAAGCCTTGTCAATAAAAAGCGCATCGATGCAACAGCAAGAGCAATTTTTAAGAATTTTTTTTCCTCGCTGGAAAATTTTCTAACATCTTCATATCCGGCCAAAAGATCATCAACGTTGCCCCAAGCGTTGGCGGCAATCGCAAAATCCAAAATCATCGCCTCGTTCGCTGCAAAATAAAAATCGATTACGCCGCTAACTTTTCCAAAATCGTCAAAAAAAACATTATCGGGAAATAAATCTAAAT
>JACCEB011621790.1_pt1 | contig 11246 bp, 5 predicted proteins | sample 7454761 | NCBI WGS metagenome assembly JACCEB01 (sample SAMN15323454, study PRJNA562643) | freshwater metagenome | isolation source: river surface water | place: USA:Blue River Watershed | collected 2017-08-18 | reverse complement strand
CTCTAAAAGACTTTATTTTCCAAAATTCATTAGCCTGTTTTCAAGATTTAAATTTTCATGAGGCAATGAAACGTTCATCCGAAATTTTTGGATACAAAACATATCTTGATTTAAATGAATTTAGAGAATTGTATGAAAAAGGAATCATTCGTAATGAAATCTTAGACCGTGTTATTTTAGAAAATAAGGAAGAACATGAATTTGATAAATGGAAGTTTAAGCTCACTAAACATGATTATCAAATTCATATTTTATCGCGTGTAGGTGTGCTCAGAAACAAATGGACCAAATTTCTGAAAATTGATTTGGATAAATTTGTACACGTAAATTTATTTCGAATTCTTAGTGCTTACTTAGATCAAGGTATTTCCATTTGGAATTTTCCTTCACACAAAAATGGCCTTAGAGCTGCCCTAGCCGATTTAGAAAAAAATAGTTTCACTAGTTTCTTTCAAACCGAAAGAGCAAAGAAATTATTGGTAGATAAAACCTTAGAGGTAAAAGATTTACTAAATATTTTAATTGGTAAAGAAGACCTTTATTTTCAATATTTATTCGATCAACAATTTTCACATCCAGGTTGGTCTGGATTAGTTTCATACATTGAAAATAATCCACATACTTTATTGGATAGTCGCACAATTTCTTTGAATGATGTCATTTTTCTGGAATTACTGCTAGAAATCGATGTGCTCGATCATAGATATGCTGGAAAATGGTCTCCCTTGGGGATTCTCTCCAAAGTAGAAGCTAAAGATTTGTTTGGTCCTACGCGAAATCCTGAAATAACAGAAGTTCTCAAATTGTGGCAAGAAGCCTATGAATGGAGTTACTACGATGATGTTTTATTTCATCTTTTAAATCAAAAAAAAGAAGAGAAAAAAGAACAGGCTTCATTTCAAGCGCTGTTTTGTATTGATGACCGAGAATGTTCATTTAGAACGTATGTAGAACAAGTTGACAAGAAATCGGAAACCTATGGTACGCCCGGGTTTTTTAATATCGAATTTTATTACAAACCTGACGGAGGAAAATTTCTAACCAAATTGTGTCCAGCACCGATGGTAGCAAATCACCTAATTTTAGAACAATCGAATAAATATAAGCTAAAAAAAGAAGTAGGTTTTTCGAGTAAAAGTCATGGGTTAATTATTGGTTGGCTAGTATCACAAACATTAGGATTTTGGTCTGCATTCAAACTTCTTCGTTATATTTTTAAACCAACCTATGGTAGTACAACTGTAAGTTCATTTCAACACATGAGTCCTACAAGTACTTTAGTGTATGAAAATAAAAATGGCGAAAAAGAACACGATTTGGTGGTTGGTTTTACAGTAGAGGAAATGGCAAACCGTATAGAAAGTCTATTGAAAAGTATTGGGTTAACGGCTAATTTTGCCGATTTAATCTATGTTGTTGGTCATGGTTCTACCAGTGCAAACAATGCGTTTTATTCAACGATGGACTGTGGTGCTTGTTCATGTAATCCAGGTTCAGTAAATGCTCGACTTGTAGCTTTGATGGGAAATCGAGAAGATGTTAGAGATCTGTTGAAAATAAGAGGAATATTTATTCCTGAAACTACACAATTTGTAGGTGCCCTACATGACACTGCACAGGATTTGATGGTGTATTACGATGTTGTTTCGCTTTCAGAAGAGAACCAACCAAAACATTTAATTCATCAAGAAACATTTAACAAAGCATTAAAATTGAATGCTAAAGAAAGGTCGAGAAGGTTTATGTCCGTTGATTCTACACAACCAGCAGATAAAATTCATAAAGCAGTACAAAGTCGTTCTTTTTCATTGTTTGAACCGAGACCTGAACTTGATCATGCTACCAATTCATTATGTATAATAGGCGGACGCTGGTTAACAAAAAATGTATTTTTAGATCGACGTGCTTTTTTAAATTCTTATGATTTTCAAAAAGATTTAAATGGAGATTATCTTTTAGGGATTTTAAAAGCAGCAACTCCTGTTTGTGGTGGAATCAATTTGGCTTATTACTTTGCCAAAGTAGATAACCAAAAATTTGGCTCTGGTTCTAAACTTCCTCATAATATTGTAGGATTGTTTGGTGTAGCAAATGGTATTGAGGGAGATATCAGGCCTGGTTTACCAAAACAAATGGTAGAGGTACACGATCCAATGCGCTTGATGACCATTGTTGAGCATTTTCCTGAAGTGATACTTAAAGTACTTGAACGTGCACCAGCAACGTATGAATGGTACAGAAATGATTGGATGAAATTAGTGGCAATTCACCCTGATACAAATCAAGCATATCTTCTCAAAAATGGCAAGTTTGAACCATACAAATCTATCAAAACCCATTTAAAAACAGTTTCAGATTTACAAAAACTGGTTGAAAGTACCCACGAAAACATAGTTACTCACCAAATAATAAGCGCTTAGTTATGGAACTTTTATTGCACTACTTTTTGCTTATTCCTTTTGTTGGGTATATCATAAGTTTACTGATTTCAAATAAAAATGAATTTGCAATTTCAAGATTGGCATTTACAACCTTATGCATTCAACTTACTTTTGCGATTGGGTTTACTGCTCGATGGATTTGGTTGGGTATGCCAAGCATCAACCTGAAAGATTTCTCTATCTATCAAGTAGATGATTATGATTTCTTTATAGACCTCTATTTTGATCATGTCTCAGCGGTATTTCTTGTGCTGGGTGCTTTTTTGACGTTCTTAATTACCTATTACAGCAGATTTTATATGCACCGAGAACAAGGGTTTAAACGTTTCTTTAATACCATATTATTGTTCTATTTAGGATATAATATCATTGTTTTATCTGGAAATTTTGAAACCTTATTCGTCGGGTGGGAATTTTTAGGTATTTCATCGTTCTTACTCATTGCTTTTTATAGAGATCGATATCTTCCCGTTAAGAATGCGGTAAAAATCTTCTCTTTATATAGAATTGGTGATATCGGACTAATATTAGCAATGTGGTTGAGTCATCATTTATTTCATGAAAATGTGACTTTTGGAAAAATGCACAATGCAGATTTAGTGAGTCATTTACTTCAAAAACACAGCTGGGAAGGGTTCTTTATTTCCTTTATGATTTTGATAGCAGCTTTGGTAAAATCTGCACAACTCCCTTTTTCATCCTGGCTACCAAGAGCCATGGAAGGTCCTACTCCGTCGAGTGCTATTTTTTATGGTTCGCTATCGGTTCATATTGGTGCTTTTCTATTATTAAGAACTCACCCGTTTTGGGAGCACCAAATTTCGGTCAGAATTTTAATTGGTTTCATTGGAGTGTTAACGTGTATTGTTGCTAGTTTGATGGCAAGAGTACAAACCTCTGTAAAAAGTCAAATTGCCTATTCATCGATAGCACAAATCGGATTGATTTTCTTGGAAATTGTTGCGGGTTGGGATAATCTTGCGCTCTTTCATATTTGTGGAAATGCCTTGCTAAGAACCTATCAATTATTAGTTTCACCATCGATTGCAAGTTATAGAATCAAAGAGCAATTATACCATTATGAACCAAGAGAAAAAACGATTGAAGACAGTCTACCGAAACGCATAGAATATTCTTTCTACATTTTAAGTTTGAAAGAATGGAATTTAGAAACAATTATCTATCAAGTATTTTTAGCACCTTTACAACGATTTACTCGAAAATTCAAAGTGTTTAAATTTAATTTAGGGGTTATAATTTTTGTAGCAATCTATATTATAGGGTTGATATTACTAGGATTAAAAGATTCTTTATCTCCTTTTTGGATTAATTTCATTTCCGGATTATATGCTTTTGTAGGCTTAATTATGGTCATTAAAGCATTTACAGAAAGAAGAAATGTGATCATGAGTTGGTTTATGGTCATGATGAATCACTTTTGGATTGCACTATCCATTGGAATAAATGCTGGAGTCAGACTTTCAACAATCTCAATGTATCTAATCGGTGTAATTATCTCCGCTATTGTTGGTTATTGGTCAATAAGAAAATTGATTATAAAAGAAAAAAGAATCACGTTGGCAAGATTTCAAGGACATTCATTCGAGCATCCAAAAATTGCCTTTATATTCTTATTAGCATGTTTAGGAATGGCTGGATTTCCAATCACACCTACCATGATTGGAGAAGATTTAGTATTTTCAGCAGTTAGAGAGGATCAATATTTTTTAGCTTTTTTTCTCGCAATTAGTTTAATTGTAGATGGATTAGCATTAGTAAGGATGTATGCACGCTTATTTTTAGGACCGCATGTAAAAACGTATCACTCAATAGCAAATAAATCAGCATGACTTCCACACGCTTCGACAAGCTCAGTCTGACGCAAATTTCACTGAGATGTCACATTGAGCCTGTAGAAGTCATCGAAGTGTAAAAACTTAAAAAAAATATGAAAAAAATAAATAAAACAAACATACCAAAAGACGGGTTCGCAGGACTGAAAGAAAATTTCAGTTCGGATGTTTTATCTGGATTTTTAGTCTTTTTATTAGCACTGCCCTTAAGTTTAGGTATTGCGAAAGCAAGTGAATTCCCTGCAATTTATGGTTTAATAACTGCAATGATTGGTGGGATAGTAGTTAGTTTAATTGCTGGTTCAAAGCTTACCATCAAAGGTCCAGCAGCAGGATTGATTGTTATCGTTGCGGGAGCTGTAACCGAATTTGGTGGAGGAGAAAATGGTTGGAAATTGGCGTTAGGTACAATTGTCGTAGCCGGAATAATTCAAGTGATTTTTGGAATTTTAAAATTTGGGAAATTAAGTGATTTCTTTCCACTTTCAGCAGTTCATGGTATGTTAGCAGCCATTGGAGTTATTATTTTGAGTAAACAAATTCATGTATTAGCTGGTGTCAATCCAATGACCCCGGAAGGAAAGTCGATGGTAGAGCCATTGGAATTACTTGCAATGATACCAAAAACGTTGGCTAATTTCTTTGTTCATAAAGAAGTAGCGATTGTAGGCTTAGTAAGCCTCGTTATTGTATTTGGTTGGCCGATGCTTAAAATTGGTTTCTTAAAAAAGATCCCTGCTCCACTTGTAGTGTTAGTTGTTTCTATTCCATTAGCAATGATTTTAGGTATTCATAACATTCCTGAACACATCGAGAATGGAGTAAAAGTAAAAGCATTTAATCCATTGGTAAGTTTTGATAAGGGTTTCTTTGATATACTTGGGGTAAACGTAAGTTTTGATGGTTGGTCTCAAACCGGAACATTCATAAAATATGTAATTATGTTTGCTTTAGTAGGAAGTTTAGAAGCACTTTTAACGGATAAAGCCATTGATATGCAAGATCCTTACAAACGTAAATCAGATATAAATAAAGATTTGATCGCTGTAGGTTTTGGTAATATCCTTGCGGGAATTATTGGCGGTTTACCAATGATTAGTGAAGTTGCCCGCTCCTCAGCGAATGTTGCTAATGGTGGTAAAACACGCTGGGCAAACTTTTTCCATGGAATTTTCATTTTACTCTTTATGATTTTCGCTGTTTCATTTAGTAATTACATACCTAATGCTGCACTTGCTGCTATGCTAATCGGTGTTGGTTACAAATTAGCACACCCTAGATCATTTGGACACATTGCAAAAATTGGGACGGAACAAATTGCGATTTTCATAGTCACCATTATAGTTACCCTTTCTACGGATATTTTAGTTGGGATTTTAGCAGGTATCATTTTAAAGTTAATCTTACATATATATCACGGATCACCTATAAAACACTTGTTTAATGCTAAAACAGTAATTGAAAACAATACCATTAAAGTAAAAGGCTGTGCCGTTTTTAGTAATTACATTGGTATTAAAAAGGCGATTGACACCTTTAAAAGGACAGAAGATGTCATTTTTGATGTGAGTACGTGTAAAATAGTAGATCATACTGTGATTGAAAATTTACACCATATACAGGAAGATTTTGAAGATGAAGGTGGTTCTTTTACTATATATGGACTAGAAGAGTTTACTCCGCTATCAAAGTCAAATCATAAATTCTCTGCTTTAAAAAAGTAAATTAATGACATTAATATGAAAAAAATAGTTCTTCTTTTACTCCTAGTTTTTGCTTCCAAATTACATTTTGCTCAAAAAGAAATCGCAAACCAACAGCATGCATGGATCACCTATCAAGGAAATCATAAATTGACACCAAAAATTGGTTTACATACAGAATACCAGTGGCGTAGATCGGATTATTTTCAACATTGGCAACAATCACTTTTACGTATTGGAGTTGATTTTTATTTACATCCTAACGCTTTTTTCACAGTTGGTTATGGTAATATAATCACCTACCAATACGGTGATATGCCTGTGAACCATCAGTTTAACGAACACCGTATTTGGCAACAATTCAATCAGAAAAATAGCATTGGTCGATTTGAAATACAACATAGGTATCGCCTAGAGCAACGTTTTATGGAAAACTATGTAAAACAAGGAACTAGCTATGAACGATCTGGTACAAATTACCGTAATCGTATTCGTTACCGTTTTATGGCTATTTTACCAATCAACCACACATCAATGGAAAACAATACGTTATTTTTAAATGTAAATGATGAGGTCTTTCTTGGTTTCGGTGAAGGTATAGGGACAAACATCCTCGATCAAAACCGCTTACAATGTGCGCTTGGATTTAAATTTAATTCAGCGCTAACCTTACAAGCAGGTTATTTAAACCAATACCTTGTGAAGAATGCTAAGGTAGTTTCTGGTTCAATCCTTGAACAAGCGGAAAATAACCATACGTTAACAATTGGATTGACTTATAATTTGGATTTTACGAAATAATAGACCGAGATTAGTTATGTCATGCTGAGCCCGTCGAAGCGTGACATAACTAATTAAACCAATTGGCATTCATAAAGACAACTTTTGGGAATATTTTAAGTAAGAAATCAAATTGATATAGAGGAGATATAATTTGTCAATCATTTTTAGTCATTTTTGATTGACAAATGAGTTTGTGTTGCATATTTTCACATCAAAATAGGTTGTCAATCATTTTTAACCATTTTTGATTGACAAAAATCACATCGGAATTTCAAAACTAGGTGATTTACTAAATCTAGGATACAAAAAAACCGCCACGAGAGCGGTTTAGATTTTTTACTTTTATTTTGATTAGTCTTTGAGGCAACGAATAGCAAATCCATAATTGTTACTATTTGTTCTTCTACCTAAGTTTGAATCTCCACAATTTAAATCAATATATCTTGAATTATTAGCACTCCACCATGTACCCCAAGTACTAAAATCCTTAAATGAACCATCAGGGTACTTAGTACCGCCCGGAAGTGCAGTAAACATACTACTATTTGTCGCATCAGAATTAGGTAATGCCCAATTTGATGTGCCTGATTCCTTAAGCTTACTTCCTGCAACAGTTGTACCTCCTAAATAGTCTATTAGAACAGACCATTCAGCTTCTGTAGGCACGTGCCAACCAGTAGGGCACACATTTTTATTTCCATTCGATGTTGGACTTACTGCATACCAATTATATAATTTACCATATTTAACATTATTGGCTACATCGTTGTTGTAATAAGCCCATGCGCCAGTGGTATTGTTTGACCATTGCGTATTGACTGTAACATTTGGTATTGGTGTACCATCACTGTATTTACTTGTTTTCAAATTCTCTCCCATCCATTGTTGGGTTCCGATATAAACCGTTTTGTAGGAGTTACCCTCTATATCCGTAATGTTAGGTCCGTACCCGCTTGTAGGTTTCGTTTGCGGATTAGCAGCACTCAAACCAGGAATAATTACAAAGTTTCCATTAGTTAAATATAAAGTATCACCAGAAATAGAAACTTTTAAATTTTGAAATTCTACTTTTCCATCTTTTCCCGGTATTCCTTGGGCTCCTGTATCACCCTTAGGACCTGTCAGACCTATCGGTCCTTGATCTCCCTTGTCACCCTTATCTCCTTTTGGACCTTGAGCTCCTGGTAAACCATCTTTTCCATCTAAACCATTCTTCCCATCTACTCCGTCTTTTCCAGGCAGACCTTGCGAACCTGTATCTCCCTTAGGACCTGTCAGACCTATCGGTCCTTGATCTCCATTGTCACCCTTATCTCCTTTTGGACCTTGAGCTCCAGGCAATCCGTCTTTTCCATCTAAACCATTCTTCCCATCTACTCCATCTTTCCCTGGTAGGCCTTGAGAACCTGTATCTCCCCTGTCACCTTTATCTCCTTTTGGACCTGGAACACTACTACTACCACTTTTTTCTGCATACAAGGCATATGGAACACTCAACATTTGGGTCGTACCGTAATCTACATAATTTGCCTCGCCAACATTTTTCAATTCTGTTTTAATAAAAAAGGGACCTTGACTCCAATCGATATTGAAATTAACTTTGGATCCAATCTGGAAAGAAACTAATCCATTAGGATTAGTTGAATCTGTGTGTTCTTCAAGAAAAATAGAATTTCCAGTGGTACTCCCTTGTAAAATCGATATTCTTATATTGACTGGTTTACTTTCTACTATTTTTCCATTGGCATCTCTAATTACCGCTTGATAACTGAACTGATTTGGTGCTTGAGCAAAAATTTTAAATGAACCCGCTTGAACTATAAAAGCAGAAACTAATAAGAATTTTCTAATTGTTTTATTCATATCTATTTAATTAATTTTTAACTAGTTTAAAAGTTTCGATCTCTGTTTGACTTTCAAAAATCTTAATGAAATAAGTTGCCGTTGGAAATTCTTTTAAATCTAAAACTGTAATGTCTTGATTGATTAATCCTTCTTTAATTAGCTCTCCTCCATTATCAATGAATTTAAATGTTCCGTTTTGTAGTTGATTTCCTTTAACGTCTATAAAAACTTGATCTGATGAAGGATTGGGATATAATGAAACGTAATTTGCAAACTTAATATCTTTAATATTTGTCGTAGAAACTTTATAAGCATGTTGTACACCTTGAGAAATAGAACCACCGCTATTTTTTTGATTTACATAATTTAATTGACCCACAGTAAAAGAAATACTTCCAGATGAAGTTGTCCTATTAGCACCGCTTGTACTTATTGCATCTTGTCCGAAGAGAGTCAAATTGAATAAACTAGTCCATGCAATAAATAAAACGTGATTTTTTATCATATCGTAAAAATTTAAAAAAGAGGCTAACTCAAAATAAATTGAGTAGCCTCTTTAAGTGATACTTATTGTAAGATTATTTTTTGAGTTGATTCGATTGAATTATTCTCGTTTATCAATTGGAAGATATATTCACCTCTCGTAGCAATCGCTTTCATTGACATTTCCATGCTTGAAGCGTTTACCTTTTGGTTATACACCTCTTTTCCTTGAACATCTACAATACGTAACGTTTTTCCTTGAGCATTGTTAATAGTAACCACATCTTTTGTAGGGTTTGGATACACCAATACTATTTCTTTGTTGATAGAAGCAATACCAGCTGCTTTTCCATAGATTAACGATTTCTCTTCCGTATTTGCAACGATATCCATTGTTCCTTGTACATTATCATTCGTTAAAATCGGAATCACTAAAAATGGTTCATTTTCTATGAAAGGCTTTGTAGATGCTAAACCAACATTATACGTTGATGTATTTAGGTTGCTTGCTACCATCGCGCTTTTATCTTTCACTTCTGGTTGACCAAAAACATTGAAATTATCTTTCATAAATACATTGAACGCATACAAGGTTCCAGATGCTCTGAATACCAATTTGTTTCCTTCTTGGGTTACGGTAACGTTTGCTGTTGGTGCATCTCCACCACGTTTTTTAGCATCAGCAGGGAAAGTAGAAATCAATTTAGCTGAATGTTGTAATATTAACGAAGCATCGTTTGCTGTAACGTTTCCGACAGTATCTACATTTGCTACCGCTAATCTCCAATTTGACCAAGGCAATGGGTCCATCGTTGGTAATGGATTTAAACCTACCGAATATTGTAAGGCTAAGGCAGCATCATACGCTTGAACCAATTTGTTCGTATCAATATCACCAAATAAAGTTGGTAACACCGTAAAACTTGGGTTTTGTGTTGGAGTTGCAACAATTACATTTCCTCCTAAATCTTTACCCGTTGCTAAATTTACATTCACTGCTCCATTTCCTTTTTCTACTATCCACCAATAAGTATAGGTTGTATCATTTACTTTCGTAAGGTTCGTGTTTGCTAAGGTATTTTGTCCTGTTAAGTTCAATTGTGGCACAGGTGAAACAGCCATTTTTTCATTGAAATTTACTGTAATCAATAGAGAATCTCCTTTGCGCACTGGGTTTTGAGAATACGTGATTTTTGCTGTTGGAGGAGTAACATCGATTGTATTTACCGTATCACTTTTTAAACTAGTTACTGTTGTAGTATTGTACAAGAAATTCGATAAACCAAACACTCCTTGGCCTAGTGTATTGTTTGCTTTAAATTTCAATTTCACCAAACTTCCAGCTCCACTCAAAGCAGTTTGTGACATATAACTAATTGCTAATTTTCCGTTTTTAGAGCTATTTACCACTGCATTTCCAGATGGATTTAAGGTACCTGTCAAATTATTACCCACATAGGTATAACGTGTAGTGTCATACGAAAAATCTGTTTGGTAAGCTATTACATTATCTGCTGTGTTTAACGCTTCTGTGCTGATAGATAGTTCTACCTCTTGGTTTTGATTTACCGTTGCAGGTGCGTCAACGAAAACTTTGGTGGATGCTAATGCAGATTGAGTATTTCCTGTATATAGAGCGGTGATTTCTTGTTGGGTAAGGGCGCGATTGTAAATTGCTATGTCGTCGAGATTACCATTATAAGCATCATATGCAGGGTGATTCATACGTCCAAAAGAACCTGACGATGCTAATATCGGATTTCCATTTGATGCAATCGTTTTTAATAAAACCCCATCTTTATAGAATTTTGCTGTTTGGCCATCATTTGTATAGACTAAATGTGACCAGACATTATTCGATGAAAATGGAACAGACGAAAAGCAGCTAAATCCGCTTGAGGTAATACTACCCATTCCCCAATAACCATTTGCATAATCTGTGCCCCATTGTGCCATTCCTGGTCCATTTGAACCTGGCCAAAATTCTAAAATTCTTGGACCGAGACAACCGTTTCCTACATTCATAATCCAAACTGACATTGTTAAACCAGTTTTGATACTAGAAGTATTTACATTAACATCAATTCTTGTATTACAATTTTGACTTGAAAAGTAGTATGCATTATCTTGTTTCCCAT
>JACCEB011338302.1_pt1 | contig 11252 bp, 32 predicted proteins | sample 7454761 | NCBI WGS metagenome assembly JACCEB01 (sample SAMN15323454, study PRJNA562643) | freshwater metagenome | isolation source: river surface water | place: USA:Blue River Watershed | collected 2017-08-18 | reverse complement strand
CTAATGTCCGCTACCTTAAGCACCATACGCAGGCTCAGCTCACGCATACGAGCGGAGTGTGCAGAGATAAAGTTAACCACTTCACTCTTGGCTTCATCCGTAAGATCGTAGTCGTCCAGCATGCCGCACTCAGTGACTACCTGTTGGATACGCAGTAGCTTCTCGCGATCAGTGTCAATGGTCAAGTCCAAGTAGTGGCAACGGCTTTCAATAGCTTCCAAGTGATCCTTAAGCTTCTTGCTCTTGACGTGATCAAACTTGATGTTGGTAATGAAGATGCAGCCACCGTTGAAGTCAAAGCTATTGGGCACACCCTCTTGGCGTAGCAGTCGGCTGTCTGTGTTCCAGTGAATGGTACGCTTCTTTGAGCTGTCCAAGGCTGCTTTGAGAATGTTCAAGCTCAAGTCATCAAGCAGTACTGAGTCACAGTCGTCAAACACTAGGATTGACTTCTTATCGCTAAACTCGTACAGCTTCTTGTAGAGTCCAATAGCACTCATAGCACCTTTGACTACTTCGTACTTCTTCAGCTTGCCGTCCTGTGCAACGTTGGCAAACACGTCATGCTTGCTCAGCACTTTTTCAACGCCAAAGCTCTTACCAACACCCGGAGGGCCTGTGACAATCATAGCACGTACATCACCCTTCTTACATGCACGGGTCATGTCTTCTAGGATTTCAAAACGATCGCGCAGACGATCCATGATCTGCTGGTCAGTCTCTGCAGCCAGCTTTCGCTCTTTTTCCTTAACATAGTCCCGACTCTGCTCAAGGCTGCGGGTGTCAGCAGTCTCTTTGGTCAGCTGTGCTAGGGTCATTACTCGTGCCATTGTGTTCGCTCCTGTGTGTTAAAAACAATATTGTATGATCTTAATGTGTGGGTGTCAAGCCCAAGCCAGCTCTTTTGGGCTATAGGTGATCCGTCCCTCATAGTCCAATTGGCTCTGCTCAAACTCGGTCAAGTAGTCGTCTGCTACGATGCGCCAGCCAATGACGTGCTCACGGACGTAGTCGTTGTCCTGCTCAATGTCCTTACGGACAGCCATGACTGCCATGGCGGCAGCAGTCTCGCCACCAGAGAAGTTCTTGATCACGTAGTCCGAACCGCCCTTGAACTTCCAGTACTGAGGGCAGGTGCCCTCGCCGTCCCAATCATGGGCGCCGTAGTTCTCTTGGTACTGGGTGGAAATAAGCAGTTTGGACATCAGTTTCGCTCCTGTTTGTTTAACTTAGCCTACAGTATAGCAGGGTTTGGCGGCCCTGTCAACCACTGTTAGGCCACTTCCTTGTAGACCCTGTAACCGTAGATTGAGAGCTTACGGATAGCCGCTTGTATCTCTTGATGGGTCTCGTCCAGGTCTTCTAAGACCTTCTTGGCTTCTTTGACAGTGTCTGCTGTGCAGGTTTGACCTGAGTAGATGTGGCGGCACTCGTAGTAGCGATCACCGTCGTCCGTGACCAGTTGGTAAGTGCCCCAGGTCTTGTACATGATCATTTCGCCTGTTTTCATAGTTCGCTCCTTTGTTGCTATATGTGTATTATACTAGATCTTGCCCAATCAGTCAACCAGCAGGGCATGGAATACGTGAGCCCCGGGAATCATACCGCGTACGATGTCGCAGGCATCGCTGGCATGATAGGCCTGCACTCGTACCCGCTGATAGCCGTTGACCCGATCCAATTGGTATTCTACTTCGAATAGTTTCATATCAATCCCAAGACTTCTTGTCGCCAAACTGTTCGTTCCACTGATAGCCTGCCAAGTAGGCCTGGATCTCTTCTTGGGTCATAGACGACTGTTCAACACGATCACTAGTGCCCGTGCCCCCCGTATAGAAGTGTGGGTTGCGGCCACGGCCGTAGTAGCTGTCTGCCGATCCACGATCAAAGGGTCCACCGTGTCGCGTGTCGTAGCTGTCGCGGGTTTCATAAACAATCATTGTTCGCTCCTGTTTGTTTAACTTAGCCTATAGTATACTATATTTGGACTGGCCTGTCAACCAAAGACCTTAGTTGCCAGTGTAGTATTTCACACGCTCTACGCCGCCCACTTTAATGTACCAGCGTCCGTCTGCTTTCATATAGTAGCCATTAGCATACCAACGTGCAGTCGTGCGCGGATCCATCCCACACAGTTTCTTAGCGTCTTTCAGTGCCAGCATCGTCGCTCCTTTGTTACAGTTTCTATAGTATAAGTTCACTCGCCCAAACTGTCAACCAAAGACCCTACAGGGTCTAGGGTCTTAGGCCGCTTGCTTTTGCATATTAAAATAATGCTTAATAGCATGTTCAACTAGCAGTGCAGACTTAAAGTTTTTACCACCAATATGCCAATCGGTAATATTTTCTTTATCTAAGCCTCGTGCGCCTAGATAATTACGTCCATCTTTATAATTGTAAATTGTGCAAATAACTCCATTAATTTCCAAAGCCCAAGCACAGTCACTTTTATAACTATCGAAAAAGCCCTCGGGCTCTCCAAATACATTAACTAGCGTTGCATAATCTACATTAACATAACCCTGAAAACTAGTGCCATTAATAAAACAACTTTCAGTAACAGTGTCAATAGTAAACATGTTCATTTAACGCTCCTTTACAACAATGCACGTAGTATAGCGCACTTGGCCCAAACTGTCAACCAAACTGCAAAAGACCCGCCTAGTTGGCGGGCTATTGCTTAGACTAGCACATCAAGCATTTCGTATACAACACTTTGGGCTTGTAATGCTTCCTCTGTACGCTTGTTTAGTAGTTCTGTGTTAAGGGTGTGCATCCAGCCGGTAAACTGTTCGTGTGTATACCCCGTACGCGGGTCAAACTTTAGTTGTTTACGACGCTGTACATTGACAGCGAATTTGTAGTACACACCGAGCGCACTGGCAAAGTTTTGTTTGTTGATGTTGTCGGCAACATCGTCTAGCAGGAGAAATTGCTTTTCGACAAACAGGGTGGACATAGGACTCCTTTGCTTTGGAGTGTGTATAATAGCACCAAAAAGAAACCCTGTCAACTGGCAGGGTATTTGGCGTGACCAGAGGGATTCGAACCCCCGACCGCGTGCTTAGAAGGCACGTGCTCTATCCAACTGAGCTATGGTCACATTCTGGTGGGCCCTCCGTGAGTCGAACACGGCACCAATGGATTATGAGTCCACTGCTCTAACCAACATGAGCTAAGGGCCCCGGTCTTTATCTACGCAATCGTTCTATCTCTTCGTAGTCACCGTCTGATGATTCCTCATAGACTGTGACCTCATCAGCGCCGTCATTGAAGGTCTTTTTGGCTAATGCCACTGCTTCTTTGCGGCTATGGGTAGTTTCAATAAGCTCTTGATGCCCGTCAACTTGGGCCCAAACTTCGTACTGAGTCCAGCTCATTTTGTTTCAGATTGATTTAGTAGATCGCAGATGCGTTGTGCTTCTTGTTCGGCTTCGTTACGGTTGTCTCTTGGGATGATTGCCAGTACTCTGCCTGCAAGTGGTTCGCTCTTGAAATCGCGGATCACCACGCACCCGCCAAAATAATCGTTCGAAAAAGAAACCCCGTATCGCATCTAGTATTTACTCTGTCAACGACACGGGGTCTGTAATTTAGAACGGAGCGTCTTCCATGTCGGAAGTATCAACTGCCTTTGCGGCAGTCTTGGCCTTAGCAGGGGCCTTCGCAGGCGCCTTGGCCTTAGGAGCAGCCTTGGCAGTAGGTGCCTTAGCAGTCTTGGGAGCTTTTTCTTCCAAGTACTCCGCGATAGCTGCTTGAGCTGCAACATCGCTAAACTCGTCCATAGACTTGATCGTCTGGACTGCTTCGTATTTGGTCATTGCCTTGTCCAGCTCAGCAAGACGAATGTCTTCGTGACCGTGCTTGGCAAGCACCTTAATACGCATGATGTCGGTAGCGAAACGAACCTTGTACTCGCCATCGAGTTTGGAAACGCCTGCAACAGTGAAAAGTTTATCAGTAGCCATAATGTGCCTCTTTCTGTGTGTTAAAAGTTTCTGCTTCTTAAGCATTAATATTAGTATAACTTCGAGCTAGCCATCTGTCAATCACTTTTGGCTAGCTCGAACCATTTATTAGTCCAAACGTGAACCAGCGTAGGCTTCAAATCCATAACGCTTGAACACCTCAGCGGCCGCTTCTGCACCTGCTTCCAGAGTGTCCACATTCTGAACAGCCATACCGCTGGGGTTCCAAATTTGAAACGCCTTGGTGTAGTCCTGACGCACGCCTGCTTCTTTCAGCATTTTGCCCAGTTTGGTGTTGCCTTTGACACCGTAGATGTTAACCCAGGCAAAGCCGCAGGCGTATTGATCACGTCCGCCTAGCCGATCGTAGAAGAACTCCATTGCGGCCTTGTAGGCGGCTGCTCGGGCTTCTGCAACGATCTCTTCAACTTGGTCTTTAGTGTAGTTCATTTCACGCTCCGTTTTGTTTACAGTACCATTAGTATAGCACCAAACGGTACCCAAGTCAACCGTAGGGTCTTTAGGCTTTCTTAGATCGTGGCTTTTTTACAACACCGGGTTTGATACGGGTATGCGGGTCTACATCAGTGCCAAACTCACGATCCACATAGAATTGGATCAGCTGGCGCTGAATTTGAGTAATTAGGTCTCCGTGATCTTCGTTGACTACGAAGCGAACAGGACAGCCCTTCCAACTGAGATTCTTGTTGAACTCTGCGAACCAGCGTCTGTGATCTTTGTTGGTAGCGTCAAACACTACCCACGGACGGCCGTATAATTGAAGTTTACTCATGTCTGAGTATTTACCCTTTCTACCACCCATTGCCTAACTACTGCTTCAAGTGGTGCAAAGTCGTAGTCAGGCTGTTTGGGCCGCACCCGTTCTGCCATGCGTTGATCGTGCTCAGTGTTGAGCTGTCGATTAGTCTTCTGCATTTTCTTCTTCCCATTCTTTCATGTTCTCAGAGATACACCAAAAATCATCGAGTTCATCCCCGATAGCATCGCGGACAGTCTCTGAACTCTCTCCGCCATAATCGTAATACTCGTCGTCAAAACTGTCTTCGTTGCCAGTGACTGCACCACAGAAAGCCATTCCGGGCTCATTGTAGTAGGCCTTGATCTCAAAGCCCAGAGCACAGAGTCGCTCATAGGCAGCAACGGGAGGAGCCCAAGCACTGTCAAAACTAGCACCAAGCTCGTTGTCGTTGATGCGATCAACAACCCCATCATTACCGCCTACATCCCACTTGGTACCCCAGTTGGCCACATTCCAATCATACCAATCCTTGTAGCCAAAGTATTTGACGTTCAGTTCCATCTTATACTGATTCAAGTCCTGGGCATAGCCATCACCGCAGTGTCCTGCTACAGTCTCAGTCAGCTCTTTAGGACAGGGAATAAACTCATTCAGCAGTTCACCTTTGAGCAGAGCATCGTAGGCTCGCTGAATCATCTCAGGGTCTTTGTGACGCAGTGTCACTGAATTGTTACACCAATTAGGCATGTTCGCTCCTTAGTTGAATTCGTAAAACTTAACAGCAGGGTCAATGCTCTGCAACTCGCTGGCCGCACGGGTAAGGAAGTTATAACGCTTCTGAACTTCTGCACGACTGAGTTCGCCATCGCAGGTAAGGTTCTCAGGGCTAAGGTCTGCATCCAGGCTGTCGGCGATCTTCTGACGATCTGCTTTGTTCAGCAGGCTCAGAGGCTTATTGCCAAACAAGGCACCCCAACGATTCTTTTGCTCTACATAACGCTCGATTGCAAACATACTAGCCATATCACGCTCCTTTTGTTTAACTTAGCCTATAGTATAGCGCCAAACTTAACGCCTGTCAATCAGGCGCTGAATAACCCTATCTGCATCAGGGGTATCTTCAACTTGGTCAAACGCGGCCGCAGTCATCAGCTCGTAAACTACCCGGGCATCGTGCCCAAAGACCTTTAGAATCACATTAACTTCTTCTTCAGTCTGTGCTACCCACAAGAGGTCTGCGATCTTGACCTGCGTAGGGTTTTGCAGTTTAAGCTCCATTTGCTTTCTCCTCTTCGGCAATTAGTTGCAGTTCAACATTAATGCTGGCCAGACTGTAGGGATCTGCTAGATCGCAGTAGCGTTCCCATTCATACTCAAACTCCATAATGTCTTCAGCAGTGAAGTCTTCGGGGTAGGTCATTGTGCTCCTTGCTTGTCTATGTGTCTATTATACAACGGTTTGGCTGAGTGCGTCAACCATCTTTTCCTGTTGCAGTTTACGGGCACGGGCTAGGAACTGCTCGCGAACTTCAGCGCGGCGTGCCTTGGGCAGTTCGCCCATCAAGTCCTTGACCATGCTTTCCAGGAAGCCGCAGGCATAGGAATAGTTGCCATAGAGGTCGTAGCTGGCACTGATCATCTCAGTGACTGCTTGACTGTTGGTGCGGCTTTCTTCGAGGAATTCGTTGAACTTAGCCTGTGCGCTCTTTGCCATATTTCGCTCCTTTGTTTAACTATCTAGCCTATAGTATAGCACCGTTTGGGCTAGCTGTCAACCGTCTAGCAGCGGGGCCATGGTGGCTAAAAAACAACAGGCGAGTGCGGGGCGGACCCAGGTTGCAGGCTACAGGTCCTATGGAGAGTAGCCAGGCGATAGGGTCCGCGAAACTCAGCTGTTGATCGTAGCGTAAGGGCTAGCGTCTTCGTCGCCCTCACCTAGACTCTGTGATTCAAGCCAGTCATAGACCAAGCTCAAGGGACAGCCCAACTCCTTGGCAATCTTTGTGGGGTGCAGGCCTTCAATGTACAGTTGCTCAATGTCATAAGCCAAGTCTGCAAGTTTACTCATCGTAGCACTCCTCTCCAAGTTGTTCAACAGTTTCCTCAATGACACCCAAGTCGACGATTCGGGCAGTTTGATCTTCGTTGCTTACGCCTTGAAACGCAGTCCTGAAGCTTTGGTTCTCTGCGAGGAAGTCAAAGACGTGCTCGCGTTCCCAGCTGTCAGGCACTTCAAGCTCTTGTGTAAGCAGGGTGCGTACAATAACTTTCTTCATGCTGCCTCCTTGGCTGCTTGGAACTCAAAAGCGTCCTCAATAGTCAAATACTCGTCGTCAGTGCCGTAGAAGCTGACAAACCATTGTGCCTTGCCGTTGACCTGACGCAGGATGTACTCGTACTCCTCACGCTGGTGCTCACGTGCATACTCCTGGAAGTCCTTGAAGCGTTTAGCACCCGTACCTGTCTCGCCGCGATCACGTCCGTAGAAAGTAGTCATATCACCGTAGAGCCTGTCGTACTCTGCAGAGTCCATTGTGCCAATAGAACTAAACGGATGCTGGACACCAATCTCAGGACGCAGGCTGCTAATGTCGCCTAGGTCAATGAGGTCGCGCAGTTTAAAAGGATCGGAGTAGTGGTCACGCAGGATAACGCCGTTGTTGTCCAAGTAACCGTCCCAGTGGCAGTAGACCTGTCCAACAGTACCGTCTGCGTACTCAATTGCAATAGTGCTTCGTGTAGCCATTTGTTTCGCTCCTGTTTGTTTAACTTAGCCTATAGTATAGCACCAAAAGATGCCCGTGTCAACTCAGTAGTCAGCAGTAACCCTACCCGTAGCAGGGTCATATTTGACAAACAATTTGGTAGTGGTCATTTCGCCAAAGTCGTCGTAGTCTACGCGGTAGCAGAATTGCCCACCGTTGGTCATGCCCAGGAACAGGGCCTCATTGACCGTGTCCTGTGTGTAGCCACTAGCCTGCACAATGCGAGTCAATGCTTGAGGACTGTAGGTAGTCAGCTCTTTCAATTTGTCTGCTAGAATCATGCTTGCTCCTTAAAGTAAACAACCTTGATAGTGCCTTTAACACGGTCCTCAACAAAAGCATAGTTGCCTTCGTACTGGACATTAGGGTCAGCAAGGACCTTCTTAGCAATAATCCGCACACTACGCTCGCTAACAGAGCATTCGTAGCCAGGTCCCCAATTCTTAGCACCGTCTTCTGTGTAAGAATACTTGCCACGGCACCCACACATACAGCCAATTCGGCCGCTGTATGTTTTAACAATTTTACTGATGTTTAACATTGGTTCGCTCCTTGTTAACTTAGCCTATAGTATAACCCCGAAGGCCCAATCTGTCAACCCCATGTGTTATATAACCCCACAGCACATACGGTTATTGCTACAACGTTAACAAGCATCTGTGGCATATTTGCCACACGCACTGTCCAAGCCAAGTAGCACAATGCACCCAACAAGCCTGCCAGCGCATCCAGTTGCAGTTCTCTAAAAAAGTTCATCAGCACGTACATCAGCAAAATAAAGCACGTGCCTGTCCACTGTAGCGCACTGTTAATCCACATAGTACTCCACTGCTTCTTCCAAACGTGCCAAATAGCTTCGCACTTCACCAAACACCTCGTCAGTCTCTGCTAGCTGTACTCCATCACAGCTAGCCTCCAACAGCAGTGCCTCAAGCTCTTCAATCTTAGCAAACAGTTGTTCTTTAACAGTAATCACAGCACCTCCCCTGCCTCACGTGCTTCCAAATCTGCAATGTCATCAGCCAAATCATCAATAACACTCTGTATCCTGTTGTGCGTCTCATACGCTACGTCACAGTCACCCAGTGCTGCCTGTTGCATTGCGTCTGCATCCAGCATCAGTGCAATAGCATCCTGCAATTTCTCAATGCGTTGTTTAGTTGTCAGCATAATTAAGCCTCCATGCTAGCAAATTCGTCTTCTTGCATTCCCTGCTCTGTAAAGCTAACGTTAAAGCCTAAAGCGTCGCTAATAGCAGTTTCAAAACCCGTGTCTGTATAAATGTCCCAAGTGCTGTCATGTGTAACATTTACCATTGTGTAAATCTCGCCGTCATAAATGTTATTAATAATAGTAATACCTGTAACATTTACTTTCCTACCTGCTTCACAGCCCCACAAGCCGTCGCCAGCTGTAGTAACTGCATATTCGCAAGCAAACTCTGTAATAATACAGTCTTCGTCACGTTCGTAACGCACAAGTGTAAGTTTTTGCATACATCGCTCCTTTTGCTACTTAAAAAACAATTATAGCACAGCAAGCCCAAATTGTCAACTTGCTGTGCAATAACCCTACAGCTTAGTCAACTATTGCAACATTAGCACAACGCAGAGTTTGCATTGCGTTTGTAATTGCTTTGTTTACTTCGTATTCTGCATTTACATAATCTGTACTACAAATGTCTCCTGTAACTAATACTGCATTTTTAACAGTAATACGATTGTGTGCATCGAAACTAAAAATTACACGATAAGTTTGCAGACGCTTGTTTACTACTACTTTTGCGAGAACTGTACAGTTTGTTTGCATTTTGCGCTCCTTGTTTCTTACTATGCATATAGTATAACACGGCGGGCCCAAAATGTCAACCGGCTAGGGGATAACCCTACGGGCTGTAGGGTTATCCTTGATCACACTGCTTGGAGCATACTCAGCGGCACGGCATAGCGGCCTACGGGGGTGTTGACCGTGGCTCGCTTGATGGCAATCTTCTCAATGGTGCCAACGATCAGGCCCTGTCGGCCTTTGAACTGAACCTGAGACCCACGGGTCAAGGTACACTTGTTGAGGCTGGCGATTCGTGTACGGGCAAAGCGCACGGCATCGGCTATGGAGTTAAGCTCATCGTTGGTAAGGTTGCCTGTGATGATTGCGGTGTTGATGTCTTTGACGTTCATTGTCGCTCCTGTTTGTTTAACTTAGCCTATAGTATAGCAGGGATCGGTGTCCCTGTCAACCGTAGGGTCTTTACATGCTCCAGTAGGCTTCTGAGCTGGGTGAGCAGAAATAGGGCGTATCGTAACGCTCTTTGAACTCCCGGCCACCCATCAAGTTCTTGCGGGTTACCCAAGTCTCGTGGATCTCTGTACGGAACTGGCTTGCTGGCCACGTATGCTTGACCGTATGCTCTAGCATAGAGAGGTTGTCCGTATCATAGTCTCGCTTGAGGTACAGACGCTCGCCTGACTTACAACGGCGATCCTTGCGGTAGACTTCTAGTGTATACATTATGCGCTCCTTTCACTGTGACTGTAGTTTACTATCAAACGGGCCGGATGTCAATCACCCTACGCACGAACCCAGTATTGTCCTTCTTAGCACGACCTTTGGCCTTCAAGCCAGCAATTACGCCCTTAGGGTCCAAAAAGCGCAGGTCCGTTTCGTCTGCATTAATAACAGGACGGCCCATGTACTCTGCGGGCAAGCGATCAAACACCGCGGCAACATTCATGCCCTGAGCCACTGCCCGAGCCACATCTGCATCGTTGCCGTCTGCGGCTGAGAACGTCAAATGATAGTTGGGCAAGTGGGCAACCTTGCGACCCAGAACCTTGGTGTAGTCATAGAACTGTACACCCGGGAACTTCTCAATGATACCGTACTTCTCCCAAGCAAGGTCGCTGGTACCATTTAGGCGGAATACGGGGGTCAAGCCCAGCTTTGCAGCCTGCTTGATGCCCAGCTTGATGTCCTTTTCCAGCTGAGCCATAAATGCTTCACGTGCCTCAAAGAACATCTTTGTCTTGCGGATGCGGGCCTGCTGAATCATGTTGGTGTCCTCGCCCTTGCGGAACATGCCCCCACGACCCGCAGTGTTCAAACAGGCAGCGGTACAGCCTGCGGTGCGCTTGGGGCAAGTCTCTCGGCCTGACAGTGTAGCAGGCGCAAGATGTAGGATAAAGCTCAAATAGCCTAGCTTGGTACCCTTTTGGATCTTGGGATTTGCGGTAGAAAGTAACTTCAAAGTTCGCTCCTTTTTGTTTACTGTAGCCTATAGTATAGCAGATACCTATAACCCTGTCAACCCCTGGGTTATAGGTACTGATCGTTCAGAGTGGGTGCCAGCTCCTTGACCAAGGCCCGCTCGTAGTCATAGGCTTCAGCACGACCGCGAATCACTGCCAAAACTCTGTGAGTCCAAGCAAGATCCAAGCCGCCCGTCTTCAAGTAGACATAGAGCGTCCACAAGCGGTTTTCGTTGCGGGCGCGACTCCGATGCTTGCGCCAACGTTCGTTGATGACCTTGGCGACATTGGGCTGGCTCTTGCGGGTCAAGCCAATGTAATTATTGCCCAGCTCATCTATCATTTCGTAGATGATGTAATTACAGTCCTTACGGGGTGTACGTCTTGCCATTCATCGCTCCTTCACTATGCCTATAGTATAGCAGGGTCTAGCCAAAATGTCAACCCCGGCCGCACTCGTCTGTGGCTATTTTGCCACAGTGCTTTATGCTGTTAGACGTGCAAGTTCCTGTTG
>JACCEB010581421.1_pt1 | contig 11256 bp, 27 predicted proteins | sample 7454761 | NCBI WGS metagenome assembly JACCEB01 (sample SAMN15323454, study PRJNA562643) | freshwater metagenome | isolation source: river surface water | place: USA:Blue River Watershed | collected 2017-08-18 | reverse complement strand
CCTTGATTTAATGTCTACAAATTCTAAACTATAAAAAAATTTTTTTGGAGGGTCTTTTCCTGTTGGGGGGAGGGGGTAGGGGGTCTATCTTTTTATGGGTATATCCATGTGTGTTTATGTCCCCTGCCACAGCGCCCCCTCGTTTTATCGATAGGGGGGGTAAACCCTACCCTAATAGGAAAACCCTTAAGGGTAAACCCTTAGGTAGAAACCCTAATAAGGTAAACCCTACTGTGTTTTGGTCCAGTACTGTGGATTCGTACAGACACTGGATTTTGTACAGTAGTAGAAACCCTTAGATCAATTTAGTTATGATTTATAACGATGTCTCATGTGCGCAAATGGTATCTTTGCAGGGATGTGTAAAAGGTTTCTCTATATGTTTTCTTATTAGGTCTAACCTAACCTCTATCTCTTATATTCCCTTCTATAAGCCTTACCTTATCCCCTATAAGAGATGAAGCCCTTGTGATGGGCTAACCCTTCTTTTCTTTTTTCCATTTGTAGCTACAAAATCAAATTGAATACACAGGTTCTAAGGGTTTCTACTGATAGGGTTTTGGAGGGGTCAATGGAATCAACAACTTGCGAGAGTTGGCACGATTCTTTCACGCTATATATGTGAGAGGGTCAGAAAAACACCTCTCTTCCATCAACTCTTAATAGGCGTAAATATGAACTACTCAGACCAACAACTTGATCGCATTCTTCTTTCAATGCACTTAGGCACTCATGGAGGCTTTGCAAGGGCTTTATCAGAAGCTTTTATGAATGCAGACTCCACCAATCAAGAGATCATCCTTAAATCGTTTAGTGCCTTGTTTTCCAAGGTTGCACGATTCCTTGATATTGAGGAATGAAATGAAACCTGAAATAAGCAATTATGAAATCCTTTATTGGGCTGAAAACTTTGGCTATATGAGAAAAGTAATTAATGCTCAAGATGTCTTTGAAGCAATTACTATTTTGCGTAAAGGATTTGAGAATAAATATGGCAACCCTAATGGAAAACTATTAATCGTAAAGGTAGAGCAAAAATGACTAAAGGCGAAATTGATTTTGTTAAGACAGTTAATTGGATTGAAGAGAACTTAAGGACAGAACTAAGGAAGGGCGCAATTGAGGACACATGGCAAAGACTGCTTGAGACTCAGATTGAACTTAGAAAAGCCCTTAAAGATTTGAACGATTCATATTAACCAAGCAGGCCGAAAGCAAAAACCATGAAAACTGTGATTTTTGAAGCCATCTTTGGCGTGATTCTTTTCTGTGCAGCACTTGCCCTAATGCTTGCTTACTTTGATGTTTTGCTCCCTTAATTGGGTTTTTTCTTTTCTTTTTTTAATAGGCGTAAACATGAACTACACAATCAAAAACCTTAAGACTTGGAACACTCACGATGGTGGCGGTTATTCCTGCACCCTCTACTGTGATGGCCAAAAGATAGCTTTAGTCCTGAATGAAGGAGTAGGAGGTGAAACTCAGATCACTACACTAGATGTCAACTCTCCAAAGGTGGAGATTGATGGCTACTACGACAAAGAGGCAGACAAACAATACCGCCATTGGGTAACTCCTAACTATGCCAAGCTAGATGCGTACTGCAAAACCCTTCCAAAATGGGATTGTCTTGGCGAGATGCTTCACATTGATCCCCCCTTATTCATTGAGGAATTAATTAGTGAAGCCAACTTTCAGAAAAAGCTAACCAATGCCAAAAAGAAAGGTATTGCCTTTAAGGTTGAGGGAGATGACAAATATACCTTTAGCCTTTTGAATACTTTAAGCATGGAAGTAGCTTTAAATTACTTAAATAAAAATCATCCAAATAAATATCAACTCATTTAATAGGTGTAAATAATGGAAAAACTCACAATCACAATTCAAGTGGACAAAGCCTATGGTGGCTATTTGTTTTATCCAGTCTGCGATAAAGCAAAAACATTTGCAGAATTAGCAAAAACTAAAACTCTCTCATATCAGGCCATTAAGCTCATTAAACAATTGGGCTATGAGGTAGTTTCTAAAGATCTTAAAAACCCTTGGGAGTAATCATGACTAAAGTAATTAAAAAAGATAAACGCCATCCTAAAGTTATTAATGACTGGATGATCTATGAAGGAGTTAATGAGATTCATTCTGTTTTTGGTGTATTAATCGCATTTAAAAGCTATTTAAAGAGTGATGAATTCAATAAATATCACGCAGAAATGATTATCAGTTCTATTCAATCTCTTTTATGTAATGGATTAGAACCAATTGAGCAATGGATGGATATTGATGAAGGAGACGCATAATGAGAATCACAGATAAAGCTAGAGAGTTGGCAGAACACACTTCAGGTGCTTATTCTTTTGATAGGTTTAAAAACTGGGACGCAGTTATTCAGATGTTATTGAATAAAGGCTATTCAGATCGTGAGGTTGAGGCTATCGTCAGATCTAAGTGGACAAGGTGGGCGTGTGACCATGACACAGGCCGAGGCGGTAAGTATGGCTATCACACCTCCAAAGCCCTTGAGAGGTTCCTAGAAGGCACTACACAAGCAGAGATTGATGCATTGGTGTATGAGACTTTTAACTAGGGCAGCAAGCTTAAATTTTCTTTTTTAAAAGGTGTAAATATGAAACAAACAATTAATTGCCATGAGTTTATTGATGCTTTTGACAGATTGCGTCCTGATAACTTTTCTCGTGATGCTTTACTCATGATGTTTGAGTATTTTGAAGAATACGAGAGAGATATTGGCGTTGAGATTGAGTTTGATCCAATTGGTATCTGTTGCGAATATGTAGAGGAATATCCCCATGAAATAGTTCATAACTATAAATTGGAAAAAGATATTAGTGGAATGGATCAAGAAGAAATGATTAAGTTTCTTTCAGAATATATTGAAGAGAGCGCAATATTTATAGGCATTACTGATAATGGATCTTTTGTTTATCAACAGTTTTAAAAGGTGTGAATATGAATAAAGTTTATGTATTAACTGAAGAAGGCGATGTGGTGGCAGTTTTTTCTTCAAAAGAATTGGCTATTAAATGCGCTAAAGAAAATGAGATTAGAAATTTCAATATTCAAGAATTTACAGTTAGGAGTAAATAATATGCATGATATTGAAAAACAACTTGAAATCATTTGGGATGCCCTTCACTCATACAGAGAAGACTGCATCCCTGAAAGTGACCCAAGCTACAACGAAGAATGGGAAGACATTTGCCTAGCTATGGCAGTCATTCGTGAAGATTTGGGCTTATGTGATGAGGTGGACAAATGATGAAGGCTTGGCACTACATGACTGGCGAGGATGTCTCTAATCTTGCAGAGCAAGCCCTAGATGAAGCTTGCAGACACATTCAAGATGTCATTGGAGTTCAGACTGGAGATGTGGCAGGAATCTACTTCTCAGGCTCTAACAAAGATGCCATTGAAGCGGTCCTGAGGCGTTACATCAATTTAGAACTGAGCTTCAGGGACAAAGAAATTCAAGAATTTTTAGGAGGTAATTAATCGTGCAGCAGATCAAAATTGGATCAATCGTGGCTTATGAATCAAACCCTGCGAAGCTTGGCGAGGTGCTTGAATGTTTTATTTTTCCTGCAAGTGGTGAGCTTGGCCTGAGAATAAAACCCTTTGATAACTCTTGGCCTTTTTATCAACACGCCTCCGAGGTTTGGGTACTGACTGACAGTATTTAAAACCTTACAAAAAAGCCCTAGCCTAAAAACTAGGGTATTTTTGCAAGGTTTTGCGAAGTGAGTGCTTACATCCTGGGATCTAAGATTTAAGCCATTTTTTGTAGTTGATGCTACCTATCCATTAGGAAACGAAAAAGTAAGCTAAAAAAGCCCTTAAAATTGATTTAAGCACGCCTCTGGACCATAACTCACGCATAGGTTTCTGCTGCTAAGTTAGTGAGTGCCAACTAACATCGATGATGTAAGTGAGTACTAACTAACAAAAAACTAAGGGTTTACCCTAATCGAGGGCCATTTTCCAAGAAATTCGCACTTGGTTTTTTAGAAAGTGATTTAACCAATTTTGGGAACTTCAAAGTTTTTGAAACTTTTAAAATTAGAAAGGGTTTTTATTTTCAGACCTGGCAGATAAAAGTCTTTGGATTGTGATGTTTAAGGCATCAATCTCATCCATCTTCTTGATGTGCCACATTCTCTTTTGACCATGCCATCCTAATATGGAGTTGGTATGGCAATCAGGACATAAGGCTATGCAGGTGTACTGAAGACCTTGCTTTACATGATGGGCTTCTGATGGTCCTGAAGCATCACATACTGAACAGGGAAGAGATTTGACTTGGGCAAGATGCAATCTTTCCTTGTTGTTCAGTTTGTTGTTCATTGTGTGGCTCGGGTTTCCATTCTTGCTGAATACTGGTTGGTACGCCACACCTCAATCCTTGCTTGGGCAGCGGTCATCAACCAACGATATTTCTCTTCTTTTTCTACTGCTGCCTTTATCCCATCCAGTACTTGGATGTACTCTTCATGGGCATAGGCAAAGGTTTCTTGTTTACCCAGAACTTCCGTCCCTGCCTGGCTCATCAGGTGAGCCTTCTTGGATTTGCGGAACTCCTCCAGAAACAGGCGGTCTGCCTTCGCTTGGGCGTACAAGGGTGCGGTATCTATCAAATACTGAATTGCTTTGTCGGGGCTTATCTGGCTCTCCATGAATCAATCTCCAATGTTTTTCTGCTAAACGTCTAATCCCTTCGGACAAGGAACCATTCCCTGCCAAAGTCAAAGCTTGTTCGTGAAGAGGGGCTACCCTTGCTCGGATAGTCCTTCCCTCTTCGCTGATCTTCTTTCGACCAGCACCTTTTCTGGAGCCGCCACGTTGTTTCATGGCTTGAATTATAGCTACAGAATCAAACTATCTCTACTACTTCATTTCCATGAGACTTGATGTAGTTCTGGGTTTTGACAATGTATTTCTCAAATTCAGACCTTGGGATACTGGATTGCTGTAAGTCAGCAAACTCAATTAAGTCCCTGATGGCCTGAATGCCAACACCATCTAATCCCATTTTCATGGTTTCTTGATAGCGCATAGCAGCCTTATGTAGGCTTTCTTGGGCTTTCTCACAGATAGGTAGCACCTCTGGACCAATGCCACCTTTCCCCATCATCTCAGCCAGGTTCATTACATCAACCAAGGTTCTCCAGTCTTGTATTGTTCCTAAACCTTTTGTGATTGCGTCTAAAGCTGCATATTCAAGAAGTCTGAGCTTGTCCAACCTCTCCCTGTGGGTTATTGATGCTCCCACTATTGCGTGTTGGATCGGATCGATCAGATTCCATATCTTGCGTTTTGTTCTTTTTCTCATTGTCTCTACCAAAAATAGCATCCCACCGATTAGAGTATTCTTCATTGCTTACCTTGAATGGTCTTGGTGCGCTTCCTTTACTCACGTTTACCTCCATCTATTCGGTTTTGCTTGAGGTGTACTCCTGTGATTTTCTTTAACCAACAGGACTGGCATATCCACTTTTGACCATTTTCAATGCCTCCCTCTGGTGGTTTATCTGTATCGCACTTACTGCAAAGCTTGAATCTATGGGTTGAGAAAGTCGCACCCATATCAATTTGAGGCATCATGTGTTTTTTTCTTTCAATATTGACTCAGCACTTGTTGCGGCTTGCAATTTTGTTAAGCAAGATTGATTGATTGCTGAAAAATCTTTTTCATCTAAACCTACCCATGTGCGCTGTGGTGGTAAAGATTTAAGCGCCTCTCTTGCGGCTTGAAGTGCAACAGTTGTGCTGTAAATTGGTCTTGTCTGTTCAACGTGATATTCCAATGCGCTGATAAGGTCTTCAATCAGTTGTTTCATGCTTCCCCCTTAATGCCGTGTGCGGCTTCAATGGTTCGGGCAAAACGCAAAGTGTCGTCATGCGGAGAAATGCCATCTTGTGACTTAATTGCAATTGCACCAACCTCCGCATCGGTCAGCGGCTTGCGCTGTGGTGCATTGGCTTTTCCGTATGCTTCACCAAACCCGTAGCCGTTGTGATAGCCAAGCCGATACAGTCCGTTTTCTGTCACAGGCTCATCCTTCGCTTCTAGTGCGGCTGATGTGCGCTTTGACAGTTTGTGTTCAGTCCAGTCCCGAATCCATACACGCAAGAATTCGTGCTTTGAATCCCTTGTTAAACAGCGTTCAAGGTTATTGACTATTTGTTGTAACTGGTCAAAGTTTGGAACTGTTTGAATAGACTCATCCATCATGTTTCGCAATTCTTTGGTCTTTGCTTTCTGCTCAGCAATGTATTCAGGCTTTGATAATACCGATGCTCCCCATACAACAGGCTCATCCTTCTCTTCATCTTTAGTCATGTCATTCCTAATTTCTTTAAAGCAGCCTGTAACCCTGCCAAACCACCTACTCTTTGGTCACCAATAAATATCTGTGGCATCTGTTTGGCATCTGGATAGTTCGCAACAAAGTTGGCAAATCTGTCACCAGTCTCAATGTCTATCTCTTTGTACTCAATGTTTAAAGTCTTTAGTAGATTCTTAGCTGTCACACAACTAGGGCAACCAGACTTTGTGTAGATTGTGATGTTCATACATCCTCCATCTTGTAGTTCAGCTTGTGATGTTGGAAACGCATGGCAGCTTCCATCTCTAGTTCTTTGAACTGTTCATCAGAGAACAACCCAACAACATCACGGCCTTCAAACCAAACTTCTTTGATAGATTCGTTGTAGGTGGACTTGTCATCGTCTACTTCGTATTCATAAACGACTGTTACGACTTCGCTACCCTGACCAATTGTGGTGTCAAATTCCCATGTACTTTCCATGATTCACTCCTGTTAAAAACTGTTAATTTACTCTTGTTAAACAAAAAAACTATTAGGACTTACCCTAAGTCTTCCCTAACCATAATTTCTACCGCAGGTGTTTCTGCAAATACTTTTGTGATGTGCAAGTTAACTACTTGTTTGTCATCCAGATAAACAATTCCATTCATTGCATCTAAAAAACACTTGGCTATGTTGTCAATGTCTGGTTTCTTCGTTGGCTTGAGTATTCCTTCCAAGGCATACTTTTTCATCTGCTTTGTGTAGGAGACTGGTATTCCAACTCTGATATAAATTGCTACTGTTACTGGTGTCTCCAAAGGTTCTGATGAACCCATTGCAGCTTTAGCCATTAACCTGATTTCATCTTCATAGGTCTTTGTCTTCTGTGGAGTGTAGGTAGACACAAAGTTGCCTCGTTTAGCAAACCTGGGCCGTCCCTTACCTACTGGCTCCCCATAGACTGTGAACATTGTTACGAAGGTCATTTCAGGAGTCCCCATGCTGTGGCGGCACAGAGTGGTACTTGTCCATTGCCAATGGCTTTAAGTCTGTCCACCCTAGCGTCCACCCCATGAGCCACTCTACCCAAGTTGGGTTCAATTGCCCACCAGGTGCTGTCGGAGCCGTAAATGTTTTGCTCTTCGTTGCTCCTCTTTCTACTGCGTAGTCCAGTCTGTCCCTTAGTTGGCCTGTCTGACCTGCACCCTTGTAGTCTGTTGAGCATGGAGTCGGAAACTTCTCCCTCTCTAGTTGCGCTACCGCACTCACCAGAGATACTTGGTGGATCTTCTTTGCCATCAATTCCGCACTCATTGGACCCCTTTTGCCATCCCAAGCGTTTGGAGTAGGAAACATTACTTTCGGTGGTGGATAAACCACTTGCTCCCTCAAGGTGGAGTGAGTTGTCCTGCCCTTGCGATTGTTCTGATACTGTCGCTCCAAGGCTTCTGGTTTTCTTGCGGGTAGTCCATCCATTACTGTTGGAGTGAGCCACAACCCAGATTCTGTCCCTTTGGTGGTTTGCACCAACGTCTTTTGCTCCCACAATTCCCCATTTCGCATCAAACCCCATTGAGGAAAGGTCTCCGAGAACGGCTCCAAGTCCCCTAGAAACGAGCATTGGTGAGTTCTCCACAAAGACGTACTCTGGTCCCACTTCGCGAATGATCCTCGCCATTTCTCGCCACATTCCTGATCGCTCTCCGTCAAGTCCATCTCCTTTTCCTGCAATGGATATGTCTTGACACGGAAATCCTCCCGAAATGACTTGAGCAACTCCTCTCCAAGGTCTTCCGTCAAAGGTTTGAACGTCATCCCAAATCGGGAAATGCGGGAGAAGTCCGTCATTTTGTCGGGCGGCAAGTACGCAAGCTGCGTATGGTTCCCATTCAACTGCACAGACTGTTCTCCATCCGAGAAGTTGTCCTCCAAGTATTCCTCCACCAGCGCCTGCGAATAAAGCCAACTCATTCAAGATTACCTTCTTTCATTCTTGTCATATAGGTCCTGACCCGATCTCTTGCTCCAGTTCCGTAGATTCTTTCGCAACGCTCAAGTCTGGCACGAACAAAGTCGTTATCTCTGGTTGTCTGCCAAGTTCGGAATATTTCCCTTGCTTCGGCTTTCTCCAGAACAACTCTGTCACCTTCATTGGATATGTTTTTCCTGCTATACGCCATTGGTATATACCCTAGTCCAAGTCACCAGTAAGCTCTAAAGCTTTGTTTATCAGGTGTAGTGGATAAGGTACGCCTTCACGCACCTTGTCCAATAGCTTCATAGCGTCAGCGTGGCTCATGCTTGTCACCAAATTCAGAAACTGCCCAACCATGTGATAAACCAAGCCCAAAAGACCAAATAGCGAATCCAACTGTGCTAGACCAAAACATAACTATTACTCCGATAATTGCCAAACCTATTGCAAAAAATCCAAGTTTTTCTTGAGCTGTCATGCTTTCCTCACTACTTCTGCAATGTATTTACGAACATGGTCTGGAATAGGTGTAGCCTTCTTTTCATCAGCCTTAATCTTTTCCAATGCAGGGTCAGGCTCATTCTTTGATGGAACTGTGAGCCTCACAATGTCAGCAGGATTAGCTTTTTGTGCTTTTGTGTTTCTCACCCAATTACGCCAAGTAGCATCCCAATCAAGCTTCACACCTTTTTGTCCTGGTTGAGCAATCCAATAATCTTTGAACTGTTCAGCAACCTGACGAACATCAATGTCTGGTCTTTCCTGACTGGCCCATTCACCCATTGGCTTTGTAAGAAACCAGTCTTGAGGAAGGCGTGAGCCTTTCTTGTTCTCTTTAATGGGTTTTGTGTCTTGTGTTATGGGTAATGTGTTATGTGTAGCATTGCTTTCGGATAGCGTTGGCAATGCGTTCGCATCTTTCTTACTCCATCTAACTTTAGCAGAAGCACTTGCCTTCTCAGACTTCTCATCAGCCTTGGCTATTTCCTTGTTAGCCCTATGATGAATCCATCCATTTTCTGTGCAAACGAAATACTCTCGCAATACGATTGCAATGCTTTCGGTATGCGAACGCATCCGTATCTGTCTAGATACTTCAGATTCATCAAGTGGTATTGGGGTTTCATGGAGATAGTACCAATCAAGCAGTCGCCTGTAGACTAAATCCTCAATTTCAGAAAGATGTGACGTATGACTTTGATAGTCACCAATATTGAACTGGTAATAGTGCATGAAGCATCCTCGCAAACCCTCCATAAAGAAACAGTCGGCAGGTGGGAGGTTCACTTTTCGGTTGGGTAGCTACCCCCAACCTAGCCGTTGTTTCAAAACATTGTATCAAACTTTATGGTTTGAGCAACCTGTCAATGTCAACAGGTCTGTTTAGATGTAATTCTAGAGTCCTGGCAAGCAATGCCGTGACTGCAGCAGAAAAATCCTCTGGCTCGTCTACATAGACACAAGCCATACGATTAGCGTAGCCCTGTAGGGTTTCCGCACATTTTTGTTCCATTTGTTCGATGTTCATGCGCAAGATCGTAGTTGTAAAGTTGGTCCTGTCTACTAGGGAAAACACCTATTAAATTGTTGTAAAACCTGTGGCACATTACAGGTGTTGGGCAACTTTCAGCTTGAAGTCCATCAAGCCAAACAGTTGCAATGCCATCGAAACTTGAGCCCAACATGGTTGATTACCTCAAGCGTAAAACAGGGACGAATTGCAAAAACGGACAATTTTATTAAACAAGAGTTAAAAGGAGAAGTTAATGAACATTCAAGTACTCCGTCATGTTCGCCAGTTGTTTCAAGGCTATCACGTTGACGAGCAAACAAAACGACAATATCAAATCAAATGGGTTCGCTCAGTACGCAATCTAGGCGATAAATACTTGTTGGCAAAGAAAGTGGAGCGTGTGCAATGAAAAGCTTGTTTGAACAGTACAGAGAGCAGTTTTCTGATATTCAATACTGCTGTTATTGCATGGAGCCTAAAGGCGACAAATGGCATTGCTGTCAAGAAAATCATTGGATAGAGTTTAAAGATCTAGACATTGAAGATCAAAAAGCAATCATTGAAGAAGAGTTAAACGATAATTTTTAAGGAAAAAATCATGGGCGTACATAAGAAGTTAATGGAAGCACGAATTGCATTGCAATCTGCACCACTCAAGAAATCAGGTCACAACAAGTTTGCAGGGTATCAATACTTTGAACTTGGCGACTTTTTGCCAACAATCAATCAAATCTTCTTCAAAGTAGGTTTGTGTGGCGTAGTTTCATTTGACAAAGAACTGGCTACTCTGTGCATCACAGACACAGATGATGGCTCACAGATCGTTCTGACAAGCCCTATGGCAGAAGCTAATCTCAAGGGATGTCATCCAATTCAAAACCTGGGGGCTGTAGAAACGTACACAAGAAGATACCTATGGGTATCAGCAATGGAGATTGTTGAGCATGATGCGCTAGACTCCTCTCCTCCAGTAAAAGAAGAGAAGCAAGCTCCTGTGATTACTCCAACACAGGGTGCAACAGATAATATCCCTATTGAGGAATTAAGGTATCTTGAAGAAGTGGCAGTTGAACTGATTGCCATGTGTGAGCAAGGTGATCCCAAGGCAGCTTGGGTTAAGTTGGAATCAGAGAACTTAGACAGCGAACAGAAAGTTGCTCTTTGGACTTTGCTTCCTAGTAAAGTGCGTACAGCGTTAAAGAAAGCTAAGGAAATTTAATATGGAAAAGCGTGACAACTCAGGTGTCTTGTTCAAAAACGACAAGAAGGAAACAGGAAACCATCCTGATTACAAAGGAAACATCACAGTAAATGGTCAGGACTTCTGGCTATCTGCTTGGATTAAAGAAGGCAAGGGTGGCAAGTTCATGGGCTTGGCACTATCGCCTAAAGAACAACAGGCAAAACCATCAGAGCGTTCTAAAGCAACCAACTTTGATGAT
>JACCEB011847095.1_pt1 | contig 11258 bp, 11 predicted proteins | sample 7454761 | NCBI WGS metagenome assembly JACCEB01 (sample SAMN15323454, study PRJNA562643) | freshwater metagenome | isolation source: river surface water | place: USA:Blue River Watershed | collected 2017-08-18 | reverse complement strand
TGACCCGCTTGGCGATGTCCAGCCAGGTCTTGTTGTTGCCGCCCGAGGGGGAGGCGATCAGCCGGCCATCTGGCAAGATGCCCACCACCTCGATCACCGCCCAATCGAGCGGACCGAGGGACCCGTAGCGGGCCAGCTGTGGCACATGCGAGAGGTGGATGTCTGTGTAGAGCATCCGCCCCTCGTTGATCTGCTTGCGGCAGGTCGGGTCGGACTGGTAGGGCAGGCGCATCGAGACACCTTGGGCCTGGGCCAGCGCGCCGTCGAGCTCCGGGGCGGTTGAGGCGCCCGTCCAAAGGCTGATCCGGGCCTCAGGCTGGCCAGCGGCATGCAAAGCGGCAAGGCGCTGAGCCAGGGCCTGCGGTACCGCCTTGGGGTAGCCGGCGGCGGTGAAGCCGCTCATGCCCACCCGTGTGCCAGGTTCAATCAGGGCCGCAGCGGCCTCGGCCGACATGACCCGGGCGGCCAGGCCCGGGTGGCGAATGCGGTCTTCCGCGGCCACTGGGCGGCTTAGCCCACCTCGACCGGGGCGCCAGAGCCGCGCGGGGCGATGTGGCCGATCGAGTAGACCGTCTGGCCCTGGGCTCGCAAGGTGGCAGCCGTGGCCTCGGCCTCGGCTGCAGCGACTACCACCACCATGCCAATGCCGTTGTTGAAGGTGCGGTTCATTTCGTAGTCGGAAATGGCGGCCGTCTTCTGCAGCCAGGCAAAGAGTTCGGTCTGGGGCCAGCTGCCTTTAACCAGATGGGCCGCCAGGCCCTCGGGCAGCACGCGCGGGATGTTCTCCAGCAGGCCGCCGCCGGTGATGTGCGCCAGGGCTTTGACCGGGTGGGCCGCCAGCGTGGCCAGCACCGGCTTCACGTACAGGCGGGTGGGCGCCATGATGGCCGCGCGAAACGGCTGGCCGTCCAGGGTGGCGGGCAGGGTGTCCCCAGCGCGCTCGATGCACTTACGCACCAGGGAAAAGCCGTTGGAGTGCACCCCGGAGGAGGCCAGGCCCAGCACCACATCGCCGGGGGCGACGTCGCGGCCGGTGAGGATTTTTGACTTTTCGACTGCGCCGACGCAAAAGCCGGCCAGGTCGTACTCGCCGGCGGGGTACATGCCAGGCATTTCGGCGGTTTCGCCGCCAATCAGTGCGCAGCCCGACTCTTCGCAGCCGCGGGCGATGCCCCCGACCACCGCAGCGGCGGTGTCCACATGCAGCTTGCCGCAGGCAAAGTAGTCGAGGAAGAAAAGCGGCTCGGCGCCCTGCACCAGCACGTCGTTCACGCTCATGGCCACCAGGTCAATGCCCACCGTGTCGTGCATGTCCCACTCGAAAGCCAGCTTGAGCTTGGTACCGACGCCGTCGGTGCCCGAGACCAGCACAGGCTCCTTGTAGCGCTTGGGTACCTCGAACAGGGCACCGAAGCCGCCGATGCCGGCCAGCACGCCGTCGCGCATCGTCCGCTTGGCCAGGGGTTTGATGCGTTCGACCAGTGCGTCGCCAGCGTCGATGTCGACACCGGCATCCTTGTAGGAGAGGGGGGATTGGCTCATGGGGCGCGGTCGGGTTGGCGGAAGGTCAGGGGGGGCGAGGAGATGTCGGCGCAGGGAATTCGGCGCCGCCTGGCGATTCTGGCCAGGGTGGCCGAGTCTGCCTTCTTCGCCCGATAGAATTTGACCGATTTTACTGATGCGGCTCTGATGAGCCTTGAATTTGGGGCCCGATGCGCCCGAGGCGGGCCCTCCGGCTTGCAGTAAAAGCCCGTCCGGCTCCGCCTGTCACCCAATTGAATGAAGCAGATCGCCCTGGACATCGCGATGGCCCGCGCACCGACGCTGGCCTCGTTTTGCGCCGGGCCCAATGAGGCCGCGGTGGCGCACCTGCGCCTGTGGACGGCCAGCCCGACCCGATCGCCGGTGCCGACTTATCTGTGGGGCCCCACGGCCAGCGGCAAGAGCCATCTGCTGCAGGCGGTGGGCGAGGCCCTGCGCGAGCAGGGCGCTCGTTTTGGCTGGCTCGACGCCGGTGTGCGCCAGCCGCCTGCCTTTGACGAGGGTTGGGCCGCGGTGCTGCTCGATGATGTGCAGCTCTACACCGCCGAGCAACAGCACGCGGCATTCAGCTGGTTTGTGCAGGCGCAGGCGTTGCAGCGTGGCGTGCTTGCCGCCGGCAGCCTGCCGCCAGCCGACCTGGCCTTGCGCGAGGACCTTCGCACCCGACTGGGCTGGGGCCATGTGTTCCAGCTCCAGGTCCTCTCGGAGGCCGAGCGACGCGCGGTACTGCGCCAGGCGGCCGATGCCCGCGGTGTGTTTCTTGGCGACGAGGTGATGGACTACATGCTCAATCGCTTCTCGCGGGACCTGGGCAGCCTGATGCAGTTGCTCGACCTGCTGGACCACTACGCCCTGCAGACCCAGCGGGCCATCACCATTCCCCTGATCCGTTCGATGCTGGAAAACGCGTGAAACTCGCCCTGTTCGACCTTGACCACACCCTGCTGCCGATCGATTCGGACTACTCTTGGGGCGAGTACACCCTGAATATCGGCTGGTGTGACCCGGGCCACTTCAAGTCCCGCAACGACGAATTCTTCGCCCAGTACCAGGCCGGCGCGCTGGATGTGCACGCCTACGTGCGCTTTGCGACCGAGGCCATTCGCCTGCGGGGCCGGGCAGCAGCCGAGGCGGCCCGTGAGGACTTCATGCGGGATGTCATTCGCCCGGCCATCCGGCCGGAGGCCCTGGCGCTGGTTCAGGCGCACCGGGAGGCGGGCGAACAGCTGGTCATGGTGACCGCAACCAACGAGTTTGTCACCCGGCCGATTGCCGACCTGTTCGGGATTGAGGCGCTGGTGGCGGTCCAGCTGGCGCGCGACGACACGGGATGGATCACCGGCGAGATCGAGGGCGTTCCCACCATGCGCGAGGGCAAGGTCACCCGCATGGGACAATGGCTGGCCGAGCGGGGTCTGGACTGGTCGCGGGTCGAGGCCACCTTCTACTCCGACTCGCCCAACGATTTGCCGCTGCTCGAGCGGGTGCGCCACCCGGTGGCGACCAACCCCGACCCCCGTCTGCGCCGCGTCGCCCTCGAGCGTGGCTGGCGCGTACTGGACCTTTTCGGCCCGCCACCGGTGGACCACTGATACCGATACATGATCAAGAAATTCATTGACCGCCTTCTGGGCGGCGGCGCAAAGAAGCCCAAGTTCGGCAAGCGCCGTGAGGTCCCGCGCGAGGAGCACGGGATCGACCTGTCCCTGGTGGACGAGCGCGCGGTCAACGTGGTTCGCACGCTGCAGCAGGCCGGCTATGAGGCCTACATCGTCGGCGGCGCGGTGCGCGACCTGCTGCTGGGGCTGCGTCCGAAGGATTTTGACGTTGCCACCGACGCCACTCCCGAGCAGGTCAAGGGCCTGTTCCGTCGCGCTTTCATCATCGGCCGGCGCTTTCGTATCGTGCACGTGGTGCATGGGCGTGGCCGCGAGCACGAGGTGATTGAGGTCTCCACCTTCCGCGCCTATCTCGACAACGCCGCCGCCGAGCAGGTGGCCGGCAACGAGCGCACCAGCAAGAGCGAACTGGCAGGCATGAAGCACGCAGTGGATGCCAGCGGCCGGGTGCTGCGTGACAACGTCTGGGGCCCGCAGGACGAGGACGCGACCCGCCGCGACTTCACCGTCAACGCGATGTACTACGACCCGCAGACGCAGGTCGTGGTCGACTTCCACGGCGGCCTCGACGACGCCCGTAAAAAGCTGCTGCGCATGATCGGCGACCCGGCGACCCGCTACCGCGAGGACCCGGTGCGCATCATCCGCGCGGTGCGCTTCTCGGCCAAGCTGGCGCCGCTGGGCTTCAAGCCCGAGCCCAAGACCGCTGCGCCGCTCAAGGCGGGCCTGGCCTTGCTGGCCGATGTGCCGCAAAGCCGGCTCTTCGACGAAATGCTCAAGCTGTTGCAGACCGGCCATTCCCTGGCGACGATCTCGCAACTCAAGGCGCTGGGCCTTGAAAAAGGCGTCTACCCCTTGCTTGATCTGGTGGTCGAGCGCGCCGACGACCCCTTTGTGCGCGCCGCGCTGCAAGACACTGACCGCCGCGTCGGCGAGAGCAAGCCGGTGGCACCGAGCTTCTTGCTGGCTGCGGTGTTGTGGTCCGATGTGCGGGAAGGGTGGGCCCGGCGCCAGGCCAAGCGCATGGCGCCCTTCCCGGCGCTGCAAGAGTCGATCGACGTCGTCTTCGACGCCCGCATCGGCGACGTCTCGGGCCGCGGCAAGCTGGGCACCGACATGCGCGAGATCTGGATGATGCAGCCGCGCTTTGACCGGCGTGTGGGCAGCGCACCCTTCAGCCTGGTGGAGCAGCCACGTTTTCGCGCAGGCTTTGACTTCATGCGCTTGCGCGCCGACGTGGGCGAGGTCGACGAAGTGCTGGCCGACTGGTGGCAGGAGTTCAGCCTGGCCAGCGATGCCGAACGCGAGGACTTGCTGGCGCAGGTGCGTGAGTCGTCGCAGCGCGGCCCGCGCCGGGTGCGCGCAGCCCGGCCTGCTTCCGAGGCAGGGGATGATCGGGACCGAGACCGTGACACCCGCGACGAAGCTGGCGACGGTGATGGCGATGGCGACGGCACGGGTGAGCCCCAGGGCCGCGGCGAGGGTACCGAGGGCGGCGATGCGCCAGCCCGCAAGCGCCGTCGCCGCCGTCGCAAGCCTGGCGGCGGCAGTGGCAGCGCTGGTGGTGCTGCACCCGCGGGCGGCGAGGGCTGAGCCAGGGGCCGCGATCGCAGCCAAAGCAGCTATCGCAACATTCGCAGCAAGCATGTCCGAACGGACCCCCGTCACCGCCCTCGTCGCCGTGGGTGCCAACCTGGGCAATGCCCGTGACACGGTGCTCAATGCGCTGATCGATTTGGGGCGCTTGCCGGGCACCGGGGTCGAATCGACCTCTTTTCTCTACCGCAGCGCCCCCTACGAGGCCCAGGGCCCCGACTTCATCAACGCGGTGGCCCGCATTACCACTGGCCTTGCGGCCCCCGATCTGCTGGCGGCCCTGCAAGCGCTCGAAGCTGCGGCGGGTCGTGAGCGGCCCTACCTCAACGCGCCTCGAACCCTGGATCTGGACCTGATTTTTTACGGCCAGGCCTGCGTCGACAGTCCTGCGCTCACCGTGCCCCATCCGCGTTGGCAGGAGCGGGCCTTCGTCTTGCTGCCACTGGCCGACGTGGCGCCCGAGCGGGTCACGCCAGAGATGTTGGCGGCGGTGGCGGGGCAGGTGATCGAGCGGCTTGAACCCGACCGACCGGCCGAATCCGACAACCTGAACGAACAGAGAGGCTGACCAGCGGGTTGCCAGGGCCGCCTCGTGGTCGCTCGTCTCAGCGTGCAAGGCTTCTTTGCTGCGCCACCTCGAGTTCGCTCACCGGCCCGGCTTGATTTCCCCAGGCCTGGCGCAGATAGGTCAGGACCGCAGCCACGTCTGAGTCGCCCATGACCATCGCAAAAGGCGGCATGCCGAAGGGGCGTGGCCGACCGGCAGTGGCGGGGCCGAAGCCGCCGTGAATCACCACCTGCACCAGGTTGGCGGAGACCGGCAGGGTGACCGCGCGGTTACCCGCCAGGCGCGGGTAGGCGCCGGCCACGCCTTCGCCCTGTGCGCCATGGCAGGCGGCGCAATGCTCGCCATAGAGCTTCTCACCGCGCAAAGCAGCGCCGGCCTTGACCGGCACGCGCTCCATCGAGGTGTCGCGGGCCTCGGTGGGCGCTGTGGGGGGGACCGACTTCAGGAACACGGCCATCGCCGTCAAGTCGGCTGGCGTGAGGTGCTGTGTGCTGTGAAGCACCACCTCGGCCATCGGCCCCAGGGTGCTGGCACGCGGGCTGGAGCCGGTGGCCAGCAACTGCGCGATTTCTGCCAGCGGCCAATCGGCCAGGCTGGCCTCGTTGGGCGCGGCCAGCGAGGGGGCGTACCAAGCCTGCATGGGGATCATGCCGCCTGAGAGGTCCAGCACCTCGCTGGCGCCCAGCGCGTTGCGTGCGCTGTGGCAGGCCGAGCAATGGCCCAGGCCCTGCACCAGGTAGGCCCCGCGGTTCCAGCTTGCGTCCTGGCGGGCATCGGCCTGCTGCACGCCAGGGCGGAAGTACAGCGCCCGCCACACTCCCAGCGCCCATTGGGTGCTGACCGGCCAGCGCAGTTCATGCGGGCGGTTGGCCTGGGCGACTGGCGGCAGGCTTTGCATGAAGGACCAAAGCGCATCGGCATCGGCGCGGGTGACCCGGGTGTAGTGGGTGTAGGGGAAGGCCGGGTACAGCATGCGGCCATCACGCGAGCGGCCGTGGTGAAGCGCGCGCCAGAAGTCGCCCGCCTGCCAGCCGCCCAGACCCGTGGGGTCGGGCGTGAGGTTGCCTGCGTAGACGACGCCAAAGGGCGTTTCGATGCCGCGCCCGCCGGCCCAGGGCGCACCGCCCGGTGCGGTGTGACAGGCTTGGCAGTTGCCGGCACGGGCGAGGTAGCGGCCTCGCGCCACGCTGTCGTCGGCAACGCTTGCGGTGGGGGCGCTCGTTGTACCTGCCGCAGCAACCGCAGCAACCGCAGCGACCGCAGCAGGTGTACCTGACCTTGGGTCCTCCGTGACTTCGGTCATAAGCTCGCTGCGCCAGAAGCCCACCCCCAGGGCTGCGGCCGCTATCGTCATGCCCGCCAGCCCGCCGGCCAGCATGCGCGAGGTCCAAGTTCCCAGCCTGAGTCTGCGCCAGGCGTCGCCCCCGCCCCATCGCGAGGCAGGGGAGGTCGGGTTCGAGTTCCGCGATTCGCTGGAGTCGCCAGTGGGACCGGGCGACCCGAAGGGGTCGTTGGGCGAGTTCATCGCGTCATGGCTCCGGCCGGCAGGATGGCGCTGCCGCAGGCCATAGACGGCGGTATGGGGAGCCGTGCCACCGGGTGCGGGTCGGCTGGCAGCGGCTGCGCCGCCAGCCAGTTGGCCACCGCGTTCAGGTCCTCGGGCGTGAGGGTGCGCGCCACCTGCGCCATGCAGTCTGGTGCATGGGCGCGGCGCTGCCCGCTACGCCAGGCGCCCAGCTGCGCGTTGAGGTAGTCGCGCGGCAGGCCCAGCAGTCCCGGCGTGTTGGGTTGCACGCCGGTCAGGCGCGGGCCGTGGCAGCCGACGCAGGCTGGTAGCCGGTGACTGGGGTCACCCTGCAGCGCCAGGAGGCGCCCGCGTTCGAGCATGGCGGGCGTCGCTGTCGCCCGGGCAGGTGGTGGGTAGGGCAGGTCCAGGCTGGCGAAGTGCCCGGCGATTTCTGAGAGGTAGGCATCGGACAGGGGTTCGAGCAGCCGGGTCATCAGCCCGTAATGGCGCCGGCCCTCGCGAAAATGCAGCAGCTGGTTGTACAGGTAGCCGGCCGGCTTGCCGGCGATGCGCGGGTAGTAGCCGTCGGCGGCGGCGCGTCCCTCAGCGCCATGGCAGGCGCTGCAAGCCAAAGTGCGCTGGGCCATGGTGTCCTCGAACTTCGCCGCGGCGCGGGCGACTGAAGTGAGCAGCGACAGTATCAAGAGCAGGAGGAGGGCGGGCAGGCGCAGCGTCGTCATGTGGGCCCGATCATGCCGTGTCAGCCGGCGGCGACAGCACCAGGTCGGATTCGGGGCAGGCCACGCAGGGCAGTATCCAGCCCTCCGCCTTTTCCTCGGCCAGCAGTCCGGGCCACTCAATTTGGTAGCGGACCCGTCCATCCACCAGCCTCACCATGCAGCTGCGGCAGGTGCCGTTGCGGCAAGAGCTGACCAGCATGACACCTGCGCGCAAGGCCGACGCCAGCAGCGTCATGTCCGCAGGGGCATCGAAGGCGCGGCCATCCTTGTGCTCGTGCTCGTGCTCGTGCGCCAAAGTGCCAGCCTCATGCCTGCCCGAGGCCTGCACGCGCACTCGGAACACCTCGCCTGCACAGGCGTGGTCAGTCCAATTCATCGGCCAATGATAAGCAGCGGCCGACACCGTCGCGCGGTGGCGGCGGACGAGGGGCCCGGGCCTCAGGGCTCACCTTGGGCACCATGTCTGCTCCGGCCTGGGTCCTCCTCTCGATGGCCGCCTTCTGCGTTCAGGCACCAGCGGCGGCCCTGACCGTCTCCGAGCCTGACTTCGCTGGTGTGCGGGTCTCGGCCGATGTGCGCCAGCTGGCGCGCTGGGCCCTGGCCAGCGGCGACGCCGCCGGACGCCATCTGGTGCTGGTGGACAAGCGCCGGGCCCACACCTATGTGCTCGACGCGCGCGGGCGCCTCTTGGGGCATGCGCCGGTTCTCCTCGGGCTGGCACGGGGGGACGACACCGTAGCGGGCATCGGCGAGCGGCCGCTTTCCCAGGTGCAGCCACAGGAGCGAACGACGCCAGCCGGCCGCTTCCTGCCGGAGCCAGGCCGCAACATGGAAGGTGAGGACGTGGTCTGGATCGACTACGACGCAGCCGTCTCCATGCACCGGGTGCGTGCCCGGGTGAAGGCCGAGCAACGGCTGCTGCGTCTGGCTTCGCCCACGGCGACGGACAACCGCATTTCCTTTGGTTGCATCAACCTCCCTCCCGTCTTCTACGAGCAAGTGCTGCTGCCCGCGGTGCAGGCGTCGGCGGTGGTGTACGTGCTACCCGAGGTGCGTGCGCTGGCCGACGTTTTCCCCGGACTGCGTCCCACAGGGGCTGCTGGCGTCCGCCGACGTGGTGCCCCGATCGGACCCCTAGGCTAACCCGCAGCCGGTCCTGTGCTGGCCTGACTCGTCCCTTTCCCATCCTGCGTCTCGATTCTTCAAGGAGTCTCTGAATGAATACATCACCCCTTCTTCGAACCCTGTTGACCTGTGTGGCCGGCGTGGCATTTGCCAGTGCAGCAGCAGCCCAGGGTAGCGCGACCACCTCGCCGACGACATCGCCCTACGCGACTCAGCCCCAGCCTGCGGCCGGCCCCGGAGCCAGCACGGATACCCAGGGCGTAGGCAGCGACACTGGCGTGAGCGGCAGCCCTGCCACCGGCAGCATGGGCGCCGGCCCTAACCCCTCGGGCGAAACCTCGGGCGCGGGTGCCAGCGAGCCGGGCGCCTACGGCAACACACCGTCCAATGCGCCCGGCGCAGCGGGCGCTGATACTGGCGCCGGCAACATGGGGGCAGGCGGGACGAATGCCGACACCTCGGCAACCGGCTCCGGCGGGGCAGTGTCTCCCGGTAGCCGGCGGATGCGCGCGGACCGCAACTGAGTCAGTTCCGGTACCGGGGCGCGGGTCGCGCCCCGGGCGTCGGCTCGCGCGACGGCCATGAGCCGCCTGCGGCCTCGCATGGACCGGCACCGGGCAGACCCGGTGCAAAGCTGTTATGGTCGTCAGTGTTCATCGGGCTGAGGAGGCCCTGAGAGAGTTCATGCGAATCGACCCACCAGCCCTGCAGGGGCTGGATTCCCGCCGCCTTCGTGCCATGGTGCGCGGCATCGAAAAAGAGAGCCTGCGCGTCACTCCCGAGGGTCTGCTGGCGGACACGCCTCACCCGCTCGCCCTGGGTGCGGCGCTCACCCACCCGCACATCACCACCGACTACAGCGAGGCTCAGCTGGAGCTGATCACCGGTGTCCATGCCGAGCCCGAGGCTTGCCTGCGCGAACTGCAGGAGATCCATCAGTTCACCTGCCAGGCGCTTGACGCCCAGGCGCGCGAGCTGCTTTGGCCTGCCAGCATGCCCGCCCGCCTGCCCGAGGAAGACCGCATTCCTATTGGCCGCTACGGCAGCTCCAACGTCGGCCAGGCCAAGAGCGTGTACCGCCTGGGTCTGGGTTGGCGTTATGGCCGGCGCATGCAGACCATTTCCGGCATCCACTACAACTGGTCGATGCCAGGCGTCGACAGCGGGCAGTACTTCTCCCTGATCCGCAACTTCCGGCGCCACGCCTTTTTGCTGCTGGTGCTGTTTGGTGCCTCGCCGGCACTGGCCCGCGATTTTGTTGCCGGGCGCGCCCACGGCCTGCACAAGCTCTCCGAAAGTACCCTCTATCTGCCCCACGCCACCTCGCTGCGCATGGGTCCGCTGGGCTACCAGAGCGAGGCCCAGGCCCGTCTGGCGGTGAGCTACAACGGGCTCGATGGCTACGCCGCCTCGCTCCAAGAGGCGCTGACCCAGCCCTACCCGGCCTACGAAGCGATCGGACTGCAGGGTCCGGACGGCAGCTGGCGGCAACTGGCCACCAGCCTGCTGCAGATCGAAAACGAGTTTTACGGCACCATCCGGCCCAAGCGCGGCATCTTCCCCGGCGAGAGGCCCCTGCACGCGCTGCGCGAGCGCGGCGTCGAGTATGTCGAGGTGCGCCTGATGGACCTCGACCCCTTCGAGCCGGTGGGCATATCGGCGCAGACGATGCGCTTTTTGGACATCTTCCTGCTCTATTGCCTGCAGGCCGACAGTCCCCCCGACACGCCCCAGGAAATTGCCCGCATCGCGCGCAACCAGCAACTCGTGGCAGGCCGAGGGCGCGAGCCGGGCCTGATGCTCGAGGGGGCGGATGGCCCGGTACCCCTGGCCGACTGGAGCAGCGCCTTGCTTGAGGCGCTCGAGCCAGTGGCGCGCAGGCTCGATGAGGCGCTGGCCCCGCCCGCACCGTGGGCAGGCGCAGCGCAGTCTGGCAGCGACAACTTGCCCTCGGGCGGCGAGCATTCTGCCGAGCCTCCCCACGTATCCGCGCTGGCTGCAGCGCGGCAAGCCCTGGCCGAGCCCGAGCGGCTGCCCTCTGCGCGTGTCCTGGCCTGCATGGCGGCCGACCATGGCAACGATTTCATGGCCTTCGGCCTGGCCCAGGCCCGGCAGGTCAGGGCGGCGATTGCCGCGCTTCCGGCCGACCCGACGCTGCGCACCCGCTTCCAGGCCTTGTCGGCCCAGTCCCTGCGCGAACAGGCCCTGATCGAGGCTGCCGACACCTTGCCTTTCGAGGAATACCGACGCCAGTACACCGCGCCTGAGCGGCTGGGACTGGGGCGGCAGGCCATTGCTGCGGGTATCACCGCGGCCTGATCTACCGGGATCGCGTTTCCGCCCCTGGCGCAATGCCTTTGGCTGAACGCAGCCGCTCCTGGCGGTATTTGCGGTGACCGCAGCGCCCGGGCATGCCAACTGCCCCTGAGAGGGCAGGCCGATCACCGCTGTCCCTGGCGCAACAGGCCGAGCGGGGTCGCTGCGCTACAGTCGCGCGGTCCCGAATCGCAACCCGGACGCTGGTCCGGCTATCAAGGAGCAATCATGTCCCTGGACTTCAG
>JACCEB011058129.1_pt1 | contig 11258 bp, 11 predicted proteins | sample 7454761 | NCBI WGS metagenome assembly JACCEB01 (sample SAMN15323454, study PRJNA562643) | freshwater metagenome | isolation source: river surface water | place: USA:Blue River Watershed | collected 2017-08-18 | reverse complement strand
GCAATCAAAGTCTGCACACACCAGAGGTCAACAACGTTTACCTCCTGAGAGAGAAATCGGCGCACATCGTCAAAGCGGCCCGCTCTGCCACCACGGCCAACATCTTGGCGCCTTTGTTGTGCATTCCCATGTTCCAAGACGAAGTGCAGCCACTTCATTTCAATATTTGGCTGGGCTACATGCTCATCGTCGTGGCGATTCGAACGGCCATGATTTTCAAATTGCCTTACGAAGCTGAAAAAATTCATACTCCCGAACACGCTTTAAAAGTCGCCACATGGACGATAGGCATTGTCGGATTTGGATGGGGCTTGGGCTGGGTCTTGATGGCACCCGACTTACTGATGGTGAATCGGATGATCTACGTCTACATGACGACAGCCGCCATGATCTCGAGCATGTTTGCCTACAGCGTCAACCGTCCGACGTTTCTTGCTTTCACGCTGCCGATCATGATTCCGTCGCTCAGCACGGTTTTGTGGTCAGCAGGTATTTTTCCGTGGCCATTTTTAGTGGGCCTGGCGTCGCTCTATCTTGTTGTTTTAAGCATCGCCAAAAACTTTGCCCAAACATTTGAAACATCGGTGCGTCTTCGGTTTCGCAACGAACGTTTGTTTCAAGATTTGGCGACCGAACGTGATCAGTCGGTGGCCGCGAACATCGCCAAATCCAAATTCATCGCGGTCGCCAGCCATGATTTGCGCCAACCCATGCAAGCTGTGAATGTTTATTTGGAGTTGATGAATTTAGACAAGCTGCCAGAGCAAGAAAGAAAAGCGCTGACCAAAATCAAAAGCAGCATTGGCACACTGAACGCCATGTTTGACGCGTTGCTGAACATCAGCAAGCTCGATGCAGATGCCTTGCATGTGAGCCAACGCGTGTTTCATTTAGAAGAACTTGCAACCACGTTGCGTGATTTGAACGAAGCCAAGGCGACCAGCAAAGGACTCCGTTTCCACGTGCAGTCGTCTGACTTGATGGTGCGTGGCGACAAACTCTTGCTGCAACAGATCATCAACAATCTGATTTCAAATGCCATTCAATACACCGCACAAGGCCATGTCGAGGTGAACTTTTCATCGCAAGAGGGCTGCTTGGTGATCACCATCAGCGACACCGGCTGTGGCATCGCTGAGGCAGAGCAAGCGCTGATCTTCACGCAGTTTTATCGGGCCGACCAAACGCGTGCGTTGCACGACGGCCTTGGTTTGGGCCTGTCGATTGTCGAACGCTTATGCGGACTGATTGGCGCTGACATTCGCGTTGTTTCAGCGCAGGGGCAAGGCGCGCAATTCATTGTGAAGACATCATGTCCGACCTCCACCAGCGAAGATGCAATTTATGCAGCCGCTGTCGCACCCAAGACGCGCGACGCACACCGAAGCCTCCAAGGCAAATGCATTGCCGTGATTGAGGACAACCCCATCATCGTGGAAGCCTACCGGCAAGCACTGGTCAGCAAGGGGGCTTATGTGGAGGTGTTGTCTGAGTTTGAGAGCGAGCTCAGCACACAACTTGAAACGATTGACCGGATCGACTGCATCTTGAGTGATTACCGCTTGAGCCAAACCACGGGCGATGTGCTGATTCAAAAACTCAGAGACAACTACAACGAAGAAATTCCAGCCATCATCGTTACCGCAGACACCTCGCCTTCACACATCAACTTGTTCGCCAACTTGAATGTACAGGTGCTGCACAAGCCCGTGAGCTTTCACGATGTCGCGGCTGCGCTTGAAAAAATATTCGACACTGCCACGTGAGCTCGCTTTGTCTTGAACGAATCGCCCGTAGATATCCCTAGTCTTGATAGGGCTATGACTTGGTACTCTTTTCTTCCGAGATGAAGGAAAAGAACCGTGGCTTACTTCAAATTATTTTTTACTTTTGGTCTGAAAGCCTGCTTGGCTCTGGTTGCACTGTGTGAAGCAACGTTGATTGTCATGTCTGATTTTTCGGGCTACATGTTTGATGTGGTGATTTTGTCAATGGCATTGGGCATGACCGTGTTTTGCTTGATACGCGCCATTCGCAATTACTCATCGGAAGTGCGCAACCTGAGCCACTGAGATCGCAGCGGTTTCCAGCTACCATTTCTGGATGCTTCAGTACGAAACCGTTCCCGTTACCCCGTTCCAACAAAACTGCTCCATCGTCTGGTGTGACGAAACAATGCGGGGTGCCATCATTGATCCTGGGGGCGATCTGCCCTTGCTCGAAGATGCGTGCCGACAGCTGGGCGTGACGCTTGAGCAAATTTGGATCACCCACGCACACATCGACCACGCGGGTGCCACGGCTGAGTTGGCCGAAAAGTTGCAATTGCCCATCGTTGGCCCGCATGAGGGCGACCAATTTTGGATTGACGGCCTGCCGCAAGCGGCGGCCAACTACCACTTTCCACCCTCGCGGCCGTTCCAACCCACACGCTGGTTGCATGATGGTGACACGGTGACCTTGGGTACACACACCCTGCAAGTGCGCCATTGCCCCGGTCACACACCCGGCCATGTGGTGTTTTATGCGCCCGAGATCAAGCGGGCCTTTGTGGGCGATGTCTTGTTTGCCGGCAGCATCGGGCGCACCGATTTTCCGCAGGGCAACCACGACGACTTGATCAACAGCATCACGCAACGTTTGTGGCCCATGGGGGACGACACCGTGTTCATCCCAGGACATGGCCCCGAAAGCACCTTTGGGCGCGAGCGACGCACCAACCCCTACGTGGGCGGCACCTGAGTTCAGCCGCGCTGTGGATTTATTTGGCGCGCTCGTAGAGCGGCAACACCTTGGGTAAGTTGGCCTGAATTTCCTCGATGCGCGAAGTACCTGAGGGGTGGGTGCTGAGCCACTGCGGCGGAGCACCTTTGTTGGCCGCACTCATTTTTTGCCACAGCGTGACGCCCGCGCGTGGGTCATAGCCCGCACGTGCGGCGATTTCCATGCCCACCAAATCGGCCTCGGTTTCGTCATCACGGCTGAATTTGAGGTTCAACAAGTTGGCGCCTTGCTTGGCGACCAAGTCGGTGATTTGCGGACTGACCCCAAAGAACACCGACGCCACGGTGCTGCCAATGGTGGCAACGCCATTGGTCGCGGCCGACTTGCCCATGCGCTCACGCGCATGCTCACGCAAGGCGTGGGCAATTTCATGCCCCATCACCATCGCCACTTCGTCGTCGCTGAGTTGCAACTGGGTCAAGATGCCGCTGTAAAACGCAATCTTGCCGCCAGGCATACAAAAGGCATTGACTTGGTTGGAGCCCACCAAGTTGACCTCCCACTTCCACTCTTTGGCGCGCGGATTCCATTCAAAGCTGTGCGGAATGATTTCTTTGGCAATGCGACGCAAACGCAGCACTTGCGGGTGGTTGTCCGGCCCCAAGGCATTCTTGCCTGCGGCCTCTTTCATCATCTCGCTGTATTGCTTGTGCGCAGATTGCTCCACCTCGGCTGCCGGCACCAAATTGGCGAATACCGAGGCTTCGCGCTTGACCTCCACGCCCTCGCGCGCGAGCAACACACCACTGCCCAGGCCGCAGGCGCAACCAACACAACCGTAAAGAAAAGCACGTTTGGTGAGCATGAAAAAGTCTCTTTGTGAAAGCCTGAAAATAGAGGCCATGAACGATACCAAAAAACTCAGTTGGCTGGCGGCATGGCATGTGTATTTGGAGCCTGCCTCTTGGCGCATGTTGTGCCTGGGCTTCTCGGCCGGACTGCCCTTGTTGTTGGTGCTGGGCACCCTGAGTTTTCGTTTGCGTGAAGCGGGCATCGACCGCAGCACGATCGGTTTTTTAAGCTGGGTGGGCTTGGCCTACGGGTTCAAGTGGGTGTGGTCGCCTTTGGTCGATCGCTTGCCGCTGCCTTTACTGAGCCGTTTGGGCCGACGTCGCAGCTGGTTGTTGTTGGCGCAAAGCATGGTGGTCATGGGCTTGGTGGGGATGGCCTTGCTCGATCCACAAGTGGCACTTGAACCGGTGATGTGGTGTGCCTTGGTGGTGGCCTTTGGCTCAGCGACACAAGACATTGCGCTGGACGCGTTTCGTATCGAGTCTGCCGATGTGGCGCATCAAGCCGCGTTGGCGGCCACCTACCAAACCGGCTATCGCCTTGCCATGATTTGGGCCGGCGCCGGTGTGCTGTGGATTGCCGCGCGCGTGGCAGGCAGTGACGACACCACCTACCAACATGCCGCTTGGCAAACGGCGTACTTGGTGATGGCCGCATCGATGAGCCTGGGCGTGTTGACCGTCTTGCTCTCGCCCGAGCCCGCGCAGCGCGAGTTGCCTCCCGCACGCAATGCCGCCGAGTGGTTGCGCAGCGCACTGATCGAACCCTTTGCTGAATTCATTCGCCGCTACCGCTGGCAAGCCGCACTCATCCTCGGGCTGATTGCGGTGTATCGCATCAGCGATGTGGTGATGGGCATCATGGCCAACCCCTTTTATGTGGACATGGGTTACACCAAAGACGAAGTGGCCGCCGTCACCAAAGTGTTTGGCGTGGTCATGACCTTGCTCGGTGCCTTCATCGGTGGTGTGCTGTCGATGCGTTTGGGTGTGATGCGCATCCTCATGCTAGGTGCTGTTTTGAGCGCTCTCACCAATTTGTTGTTCGCGTGGCTCGCCACACGCGGGCACGACCTGACCGCCTTGGTGTGGGTCATCTCCGCTGACAACTTAGCAAGTGGCATTGCCTCGGCGGCATTCATCGCGTATTTGTCTAGCCTCACCAACGTGAACTACTCGGCCACACAGTACGCGCTGTTCAGCTCCATGATGTTGCTCGCACCTAAATGGTTGGCGGGCTTTTCAGGCGTGTATGTAGACGCGCATGGCTACGAAGCGTTTTTCAACAGCACTGCGCTGCTGGGCGTGCCTGTGTTGTTGTTGGTGTGGTTGGCCTCACGCATCTTGCCGGTGACGCATGGTGAGATGACGGCAGAGACACCGCGGTGATCAGCGGGTAAAACCGACGGCGAGCTTGTTGACCATGTCAGCCGCAGCGCATTCAGCACATCCCGAACGGTTCATGCCTGACCACAACGGCGTGAAGTCATCGCGTTGATTCATCTCTGCCTTGGCCCTTAATGGGGCCATGCTTTGGGTTGCCAATGGAAATGCTGGCGCAGCTGAATTCTGTGGCCCGAGTTCTTGCATGACGCGATTGAACATTCCGCGCGCCAATCCACCCGTGAATAAGTTGGTCAACGCTGTGGGGGCATGCACATCCCTCAAACGTGCGCGATGCAGCGCGCTGGTTTTCGCTTCGTGACACAGCAAAAACACTGTCCCCACTTGCACCGCAGCAGCACCCATGGCCATGGCGGTGTGCACACCTTGTGCATCGGCAATACCACCCGCTGCAATGAGGGGCACATGAATATGCGGTTTGAACTGCTGGAGTAAATCGAAGGTGTTGGCTTGTTGTGTCACGTCGCGGCTTAAAAAATGTCCGCGATGCCCGCCTGCCTCCAGCCCTGGTGCAATCACGCCATCCACGCCATGCGCCACCAACCACTGCGCTTCGTCCAGCGTGGTGGCTGATGACAGCACAAATGAGCCACAGGCCTTCACGCGCGCAAGCAAACTTTGACTTGGCAAACCAAAATGAAAACTCACCACCGTGGGTGAGAATTCTTGCAAGACCTCAGCCATCTCCTCATCGAAAGGGCGTCGCCCTGCTGAAGCTGGAAAGCTGGACGCATCAATGCCGAACTCTTGGTAATAAGGCTGCAGCACAGCCTGCCACTTTGCCTCAGCTTCGATCGCAGGTTGCGGCGCTTGATGGCAAAAGAAATTCACGTTGTAAGGCAAGCCACTGGTGTGAAGGGCTTGCAGCTCCCGCCGCAGCGTTGCAGCATCCAGCATGGCCGCTGGCAACGAGCCCAAACCGCCCGCACGACCCACGGCAATGGCCAGACCGCTGTCTTGCACGCCGGCCATGGGCGCTTGTATCAACGGGTAATTTGTCTTGAGTACGGAAGTGAAATTCATAACGCCATCCGCGTTGTGCTCAGGTATGTCTGCGCAATTTCAAAGCAAGCGATACACGCGCTCGGCCGATACGTCTTCTAAGCAACGCATATGGCCCAACGGGCAGGTGCGTTCGTAGCACGGCGCGCAGGCCAAGGGGGGTTGGTAGTTGGCATCGACGCGCAGCCACACCACGCGCGCACGTGCATTCAACGGTGGCGTGTGCTCTGGGCTTGAGGAGCCAAACACCGCCACTTGCGGCACCCCAAAGGCCGCGGCGACGTGCATCAACCCCGAGTCATTGCTGACCACGCGGTGTGCATACGCGATCAGTGCAAACGCTTGCATCAAGTTGGTTTGACCTGCGAGGTTGAAGCATTGGCCGGGCTTTTTGGCATTCGCGCTGGTGGCGATTTCTTGGCAAATGTCGAACTCTTTGTTGGAGCCCAACAAGAAAACTGGGCGATCCATGCGCGCGGCCAACGCCGCAAAATGCTTGGCAGGCCAACGCTTGGCCGGGCCGTATTCGGCACCCGGCGCGAACACCATGTAGCTGTTCTTGGCGAGTGTGGGCAGTGTGGGCATGTCGGTGGCGAGTTGCTCAAGCGCCTCGTCCATCACCCCCACGCCGGCTTTCAACACGGGGCGCAAATCGCCCAACAACTTCATGGGTTGTTCAGTTTTTTGCCCGACCAAACTCAGCGCGGCGTACCACTCCACCATCGGGGGACGTTCTTCGGTTTGGGGGTTGTCCAAGCGATCGGTCAACAAACCAAAACGCATTTCGCCGGTGTAGCCGACGCGCTTAGGGATACCCGCCATCCAAGGCAGCAAGGCGCTCTTCAATGAGTTGGGGCAGACATAGGCCACCTCAAACTTGCCACGCAGTTGTTGGGCCAACTTCAAACGCCCCATGAGCTGCAGGCCCCCGTGTTTGAAGGGCATCTCAATCACCTCGGCCACGCCCGGCATGACGCGGTAGACCGAGGCAATCCAAGGCAAAGCGGCGACAGTGAGGCGCTCACCGCGTGCACTCAGGCGACGCAGCAAGGGTTCGGTCATCACCGCATCCCCAATCCACTGGGGCGCAATGACGAGCGCGTTTTTAGTGACCGTGGCCAACGTGCTCGCCGGCTTTGAGTTTGTACTCGGTGCCGCAATAAGGGCACTTGGCTTGGCCTGTGCTGGCCACATCCAAGTAAACCTTGGGGTGGCTGTTCCAGAGTTTCATGTCGGCTTTGTCGCTGGGGCAGTACACGCCACCGTGGCCGTTCAAATCTTTTGCCAAGAGTTCTACTGAGTTGCTCATTTCGTCATTCCTAAACGTTCCAACTGTGGCTCAGACTTTCGTCAACCAATGCGCATACTTGGGGTTGCGACCGTTGACGATGTCAAAGAACGCCGTTTGAATTTTTTCGGTGATCGGACCGCGGCTACCCGCGCCCAATTGAATGCGGTCGAGTTCGCGAATGGGCGTGACTTCAGCGGCCGTTCCCGTGAAGAACGCTTCGTCTGCAATGTAGATCTCGTCGCGCGTGATGCGCTTTTGCACGATCTCGAGGCCCAAATCTTTGGCGATGTGGAACACGGTGTTGCGGGTGATGCCGTTCAAGGCGCCGGCCGACAAGTCGGGGGTGTAGATCACGCCGTCTTTGACCACGAAAATATTTTCGCCCGCGCCTTCCGACACAAAGCCTGAGGTGTCGAGCAACAAGGCCTCGTCGTAACCTTCGTCGGTCACTTCCATGTTGGCCAAGATGGAGTTGGTGTAGTTGCTCACCGCCTTGGCTTGCGTCATGGTGATGTTGACGTGGTGGCGGGTGTAGCTTGAAGTTTTGACGCGGATGCCGCGCTTCATGCCTTCTTCGCCGAGGTAGGCGCCCCAAGTCCATGCAGCCACCATCAAATGAATGGTGTTGCCTTTGGGGCTGACGCCCAATTTTTTATCGCCAATCCAAGTCAGAGGGCGGATGTAACCACTTTCCAACTTGTTCTCACGCACCACATCGCACTGGGCTTGGTTGACTTGGTCTTTGGTGAATGGAATGGCCATGCGCAAGATCTTGGCGCTGTTGAACAGGCGGTCGGTGTGCTCTTGCAAGCGGAAAATCGCGGTGCCTTGCTCGGTTTTGTAAGCGCGCACGCCTTCGAAGGCGCCGCAACCGTAGTGCAAGGTGTGGCTGAGCACATGGATCTTGGCGTCACGCCAATCGACCATCTGGCCGTCCATCCAGATTTTGCCGTCACGGTCAGACATGGATGAGGGGATCACGACGCTCATGGGGTTTCCTTTGGACTGATGTTGTTGTGGCCGGTTTCGACCTAAAGAATCATTTTAGCGAGCCTGAAGCCGCCGCCCAGCGGCCGCTCAGTCGTTGGCGGCTTGGTTGACCGGCTCGACATCGTTGGCTTGGAAAGGGCGGTCCAAGGTCCAACTTTGCAGCTTGCCCTGCACAAACACGCAACGCACCACCGATTGGCTGCCGTCGCGCCAGCTGAACACCTCAGGCTGCGCCCCTTTTTCTGTTTCCAACTGACCCAAGGCGCGCGTCATCGCGATGACATGCATCAAATTGACGCCCGCCTTGAGCTTGGCATTGAGCATGACGGCGCTGTCGACAAAGCCAATAGGACGATTGCTGGCGCGCTTCATGATTTGCACCAAGCGCGTGAAGTGCAGCAGCAGCCACATGACACCGCCCGTCACCACCATGGCCACGCCCATCCAGCCCCAACTCTGCCACGCCCATGCCGTGAGGCCAACGGCGCCAATTGGCACCCAATATCTTTGAAAGTTCATGGACGTATTGTCTCAGCCAGTCAGGCTACTTCTTATTGCTTTGCTTTTGTCGCTCTGCGATCTCGGCCTGAATAGCCGCCATTGTTTTTTTATCGGGCGTTTTCCAATGGCCGCCCGACTGGTTGACCATGTGATTCAGCGCCTCCGAAAAATCGGCAACCGACAAATCAGTCTTGCCACCTTTGGGTGGCATGGCCCGCACGCCCACATAACCATGCGCCGTCAAAATAACTTGGCCCTCAGCAATCAACGGCGCCCACTTGGCTTTGTCACCCACCTGCGGCGCGTTGGCAAAACCCTTGGCATGGCAATTGGCGCAAACGGCTTGGTAAGTGTCTGCACCCGACGCCATCGCCGAGGACACCATCAAGGCACCACCCAGCGCCATCAACCGATAAATCAATGTCATCTTCACTCTCCTTTTGATGCGGGGTAATGTAAGGTGACCCGCAGCCCACCCAAGTCGGCGGATGTTCCCAGTGCCACGCGAATGTGCTGCAGCAATGCCACATGACGAACGATAGACCACCCCAAGCCACTGCCCGTGGCAGCGGTGCCGAGCACACGGAAAAACCGCTCACCCAGTCGTGCCCTGTTCTCGGTTGAGATGCCAGGGCCACTGTCTTCCACCGTCACCTCGATGTGGCCATTTTCTAATACGCGCACCTGAAGCCGCGCCTTGGCGCCATCGGGGCTGTGGCGCAACGCATTGTCCAAGAGGTTGCGCAACAAAACATGCCACAAGGTGGCTTGACCATTCACCGTGACAGCGGTGGGCGCCAACAGCTCGAGCTGTTGGTGACGGCGCAAAGCCTCGGGGGTGAGGTCGGCCATGATGTGTTGCGCCAATTGGTCTAAGCGAAACGGTTCAAACGCCAGGTCCTGTGGACCTTCCATGCGTGCCAGCGTCAGCAGTTGCTCGACCAAGCGCGAAGCGCGGTCGCAACCCGCCAAGGTGGCTTGCAGCGCTTGCTCACGCACGGGGTCATCGGTCGCCGCGCTTAAGGCCACTTGCGCCTGTGCGCGAATGGCCGCGATGGGCGTGCGCAGTTCATGGGCTGCATCGGCGGTAAAACGGCGTTCGATTTCCATGCGTTGAGCCAACCGGTCGAACAAGTCATTGAGCGCATCGAGCAAGGGCTGAACCTCTTGCGGCGTGTCCGTCAGCGTCACGGGACTGAGTGTGTGCGTGTCACGTTTGAGCAAAATCTGCCGTAAACGCTGCAAGGGCTGAAAGCCAGCGCGCACGTTCCACCACAAGCCCATCAACAACAACGGCAGCGCGATGACGAGGGGTGGCCAAAAACCCCGCAACACCGCACCCAAAATTTCGTTGCGGCTGTCCACCCGCTCGGCCACATAAATTTGCACATCCGCGTCGCGGCCCGTCGCCGCAAAAATGCGCCACGATTGGCCATCGGCCAAGGTGCGGGTCTCAAACCCTTGTGTGTGACGAGCCATAGGCGTGTGCGCCACATTGGGCGAGTGCATCACCAATTTGTCTTCATGAAAAACCTGATAGGCCACGCGATGCGCGTATTTGTGGAGGGTTGGCGCATCGGGCAAGGGTTCGTCATCGTCGGGCGTGGCATTTTGTTGCACCACCAACAGTGCCGCCGATTGCGCCAAATGGGCGTCGAGCAACTCGTCGACTTCATGCTGAGCCTCTACCCACACATATGCCGCCGTGAGCATCCACACGACCAACACGGCACCCAATGTTCGAACGAGCAGGCGTTGCTGCAGTGAAAAAGATGAAGACATCGGGCTAAGGCATCACGATGTAACCCACACCGCGCACGGTGTCGATCAAGCCCGCACCCATCTTGCGACGCAGGTGGTGGATATGCACTTCAATGGTGTTGCTCTCTACCTCGTGGCCCCAGCGGTACAAGTGTTGTTCCAGTTGTTCGCGGGACAACACGCGGCCGGCGTTGAGCAACAAGGCCTGAAGCAAATCAAATTCGCGGGTGGACAGACCGATGGTTTCGCCTGCGCGAGTCACCTGCCGTGCACTGGGGTCTATCACCACATCGCGCAGTTGCAGTGTGGTTTGTGGTTTGCCGTGGGCACGGCGCACCAAGGCATGCAAGCGAGCGGCAAGCTCGTCTAAGTCGACGGGTTTCACCACATAGTCGTCAGCACCGAGGTTGAGTCCTTCGATGCGTTGGGCCACAGCATCACGTGCCGTCAGCACCAACACGGGGGTGTCGATACCGCGCGCGCGGACGGCCTTTAACACGGCCAAGCCATCTTGGCGCGGCAGGCCAATGTCGAGCACGACCGCTTGGTGCTGGACGCTGAGCAGCTCGCGCTCGGCGGCCACACCATCGCGCACCCAATCGACCTGAAAGCCGCGCTGAGCCAGACCCGCTCGCAGGCCGCTGCCCAGCAGCTCATCATCCTCGGCCAGAAGTATTCGCATAACCTCGCCACATCGGTCGCAGGGCTTGTGGGCCGCGCCACACGCGCAGCAT
>JACCEB010730239.1_pt1 | contig 11261 bp, 9 predicted proteins | sample 7454761 | NCBI WGS metagenome assembly JACCEB01 (sample SAMN15323454, study PRJNA562643) | freshwater metagenome | isolation source: river surface water | place: USA:Blue River Watershed | collected 2017-08-18 | reverse complement strand
CGATTGAGCATGCGGAATCGTGTTACTTGGCGAATACCAATGAGAGTAACAATTCCAATTCCAGTAAGTGCGCCAATTGCTTCAGCAAAGAGCTCGTACCCAACGAAGTGGCCAATAACTGGAAGCGCGAATTCAGGATTGATGACCTGACCGTAGGCGGTAACCAAAGTTCCGAAGAGCGCTCCAAAACCAATCATGACAAACCAGTGAGCTATTCCAGAGCCAGTGAACTTAAGCATCTTTGTGTGGCCTAGAACTTCTTGGAGCATATTCTTAAATCGCGCAGCTTTATCGTTGCTACGAGTTGGATCAGGTTGCTGCTTCTTATAAATTGCAATGAGTTGTCGAACTCGGACTGCAAGAAGAACTAATGCAACAGCTGTGATGAGATAAGAAATGCTTGCTAGCGCTAACTTCATAAACGCTAGGGTAATCGTTAAGCGGGCTGAAATACCTTTGAAGTAAAGGATTTTTCAATAAGTGCGCGGGCTTCGGTCAGATTGGCAACAACTCCTGCAGAGATGGCCTGGACAGCGATATTTCCAAAGAGAGTCGCCTCTACTGGTCCGGTCTTTACGGTAATCCCACAGATATTTGCCGTTAATTGATTGAGGAGATCATTCTGCGAACCGCCTCCCAAGATATGAATGAGTTCAATCTTTCGACCTGTGACAGCCGAAATTTCAGCCAAAGTCTTCTTATAGGTGTGGGCCAGACTGTTAAGAATGCAGATTGCGTACTCGCCATCGCTTTCTGGTGGAGTAAGACCTCGTTCGACACAGTAGGCATGGATGCGCTCTGGCATACCCCCAGGAGGCGCGAAGAGCGGATCGTTAGGGTCAATCAGGGTTGTAAATGAATTTGCATCAGATGCGGCCTTGAGTAGTTCAGGCATCTCATAGTCACGTCCTTCTGCATGCCATGAGCGACGACACTCTTCGAGCAACCACATTCCAGTGACGTTCTTAAGTGCGCGCACCGTTCCATCTGCACCAAGTTCGTTAGTTACATTTGCTGCAAATGCTTGAGGTGTTAATACAGGAGCATCCAGTTCTACGCCGACAAGTGACCAAGTGCCACTCGATATATATGCCTCTGTGAGGCGATTGCCGAAAGGAACTCCTGCAATTGCTGCTGCAGTGTCATGCGATGCTGTCGCTACAACATTGATTCCATCAAGTTCATCGAAACCTCTAACTACACCAATCAAGGTTCCTGGTTCATGTAAATCCGTGAAGAGATCTTCGCGAACACCAGCAAGTTGAATCAACTCACGATCCCATTCACGAGTGCTTGTATTTAGAGCTTGTGTGCTTGATGCGTTAGTTACTTCTGTAGAAAGTTTTTGAGTGAAAAGAAAATTGATGAGATCAGGAAGCATCAAGAACTTCGCAGCCTTCTTGTATTCAGGAAGATCGCGCGCTGCGTAAAGCTGATAAATCGTGTTGAAGGGAAGGAATTGGATTCCAGTCGTTGAGTAAATCCGCTCCTTACCAATTCTCTTTGTGAGCTCTTGATAAGCAATCTCATTACGAGGATCGCGATATGCGTGAACCGGAGGCAGATACTGATGTGTGGGACTGATAAAGCCGTAATCCACGGCCCATGAGTCCACAGCCAAACTAATTGGATCTGATTGTTTTACAGCTTCGCGCAGACCGGAAAGAACTTCAGTGAGGATTAAATCCCAATCCCATAAGAGCGAACCATCTTCTTGTGGAATAACTTCGTGCAGAAAACGATGCACAACATCGAGTGAGATCGAGCCGCTATTTACCCGTCCTATAGCGACTCGACCACTCGTTGCACCAAGATCGACAGCAAGAAATTCGAACATAGATTTCTATCGCATAAATGCGGCAGCTACTCCACTGTCGACTGGAATATGTAACCCAGTTGTGAGTGCAAGATCAGATGAGCAGAGAACAAATACCGCTGCTGCAATGTGATCTGGCAAAACTTCGCGCTTCAAGATTGAGCGTTGTGCGTAGTACTCGCCCAACTTCTCTTCATCTACTCCATAGACCGCAGCGCGATTAGCGCCCCAACCTGAAGAGAAGATTCCTGAGCCACGCACTACGCCATCAGGATTTACACCATTAACGCGAATCTGATGTGCGCCGAGCTCGGCAGCAAGCAGACGCACCTGATGTGCTTGATCGGCCTTTGTAGCTCCGTATGCGATGTTATTAGGGCCAGCAAAGATTGAATTCTTAGATGAGATGTAGACGATGTCACCACCCATCTTCTGAGCAATCATCGCTTTCGCAGATTCGCGCGACATTAAGAATGAACCGCGCGCCATGACATCATGTTGAAGATCCCAGTCAGCAACAGTTGTATCAACGAGGGCTTTACTGAGTGAAAGACCGGCATTATTTACCACCAGATCAACTCCACCGAATGCGAGTGATGAGGCATGCACAGTCGCAATAATTGCTTCTTCATCAGTGACATCTACCTTGACGGCAATTGCTTTATCAGGCCCACCAATTTCAGCCGCAACTGCAGATGCAGCATCGAGATCACGATCTGCGACAACAACACATGCACCTTCAGCTGCTAGACGAAGAGATGTTGCCTTACCAATACCTGAGCCACCACCAGTCACGATAGCGATGCGACCAGCTAATGGCTTTGGTTTTGGCATACGACGAAGCTTTGCTTCTTCAAGTTCCCAGTACTCAATATTGAACTTTTCAGATTCTGCGATTGGCTTGTAGGTAGAGACTGATTCAGCACCGCGCATCACGTTGATTGCGTTGATGTAGAACTCACCTGCAACGCGTGAAGTCTGCTTATCTTTTCCGTAGCTAAACATTCCGACGCCCGGAACCAAGATGATCAGTGGATCTGCTCCACGCATTGCAGGGCTTTCAGGCTTTGCATACTTCTTGTAATAGGCAGCGTAAGTTTCACGGTATTTCTCGTGAAGTTCATGCGCGCGGGCGATGACATCTTCAACGGACGCATCTGCTGGTGTATCAAGAACCATCGGTGAAATCTTTGTACGCAAGAAGTGATCCGGGCATGATGTGCCAAGAGCGGCAAGACGTGGCAGCTCTGAGTGAGAAATGAAATCAAGCACGACATCGGCATCACTAAAGCTTCCAAGCATCGGTGCATCCATAGATGCGATTCCACGAAGCGCTGGTGCAAGAAGTGCCGCTTTTGTTTTGCGCGCTTCAGGGGAAAGCGGTGCCCACTCTTTAACGAGTGTTCCAAATGGATCATTCTTTCCCTTTGCAGCTAAGAACTTTTCAGCCTTTTCAATCGCTTCATTCGAGCGCTTCTCGCACTCAGCAGAAGTATCTGCCCATGTTGTTAAACCATGTCCGCCAAGGACGGCGCCCTTTGCCTTTGGGTTCTCTTTTGCAAGCTTTGAAATATCAAGACCGAGTTGGAAACCAGGACGACGCCAATCAACCCAGAGAATTTCATCCCCGAAACATTCTTTGGTGAGCGCTGGACCATCTGCAGCAGTAGCAAGTGCGATGATGGAATCAGGATGCAAGTGATCAACATGCGCAGCATCAACAAGACCATGCATTGCTGTATCGATACTAGGAGCTGCGCCACCACGACCGAATGTGCAGTAATCAAAGAGTGCAACCATTTCATCTTCATGTTCAACACCGCGATAGACATTTACCAAAGCGCGCATGCGATCGAGATAGAGACCAGCAAGTCCTGCCTCTTTGAGGGTGCCTAAATCGCCACCAGAACCTTTTACATAGAGAACTTCAACCTCTTGTCCGGTTGATGGATCTTTAGCGTCGCCTTTGGCCGAAGTGTTTCCGCCTGCATAGTTTGTGAACTTTGGATTACTCCCGAGACGGTTCGATCGACCCAATAACTCTTCAATTGTTTTATTCGACATTAATTTAAGCTCCCCAACCTGCTTGATTTCCGCCGACGCGATCTGCAGCAATCTTTGCGGCGTATCCGCTTGCTGCATATGCCTTCATTGGTTCTGGATCAATTCCCTTGTCGCTGCGCCATTCGCGAAGAAGTCCGCGAACATCAGTGTTGTATGCATCCATCAAAACTTCGTGTCCTGCAAGTACATCACCCGCAAGCTGAGCCTTCTTAAGTGCATCTTGGTCAACAAGAACAGCCTTTGCGACAGCTTCTTGCACATTCATAATCGAACGGATTTGACCAGGGATCTTCGCTTCAATGTTGTGGCATTGATCGAGGACATAGGAAACAGGTGTCCCAATATCAAAACCACCATTGACATTTACTTCATGCATGATGCGGAAGAGCTGGAATGGGTCTGCAGCACCAACAATAAGGTCGTCATCAGCATAGAAACGTGAGTTAAAGTCAAAGGCACCAAGGCGCTTTGCGCGGAGCAAACCAGCAACAATGAATTCAATATTTGTTCCTGGTGCGTGGTGGCCTGTATCGACAACAACCATCGCCTTTGGACCGAGCGCCATGCAATGCAAAAGTGAAGTTCCCCAGTCAGGTACATCAGTGTGATAGAAAGCTGGTTCAAAGAATTTATATTCGAGCAACATGCGCTGGTTAGCGCCAAGACGCGCATAAACCTTTTCAAGTGACTCTGCTAAACGGTTTTGACGATCTGCGATGTTGTCTTGTCCTGGATAGTTTGTGCCATCCGCAAACCAGAGCTTGAGATCCTGAACGTCAACTTGATCCATGATGTCGATGCAGTCGAGTAAGTGAGCAACAGCATTTGCGCGGACCTTTGGATCTGGGGCACAGACAGAACCAAGAATGTACTGATCATCTTGGAAAGTATTTGAATTGATTGTGCCGAGTTTTACTCCGAGGCCTTGTGCATGAGACGCAAAGTCTTTGTAATCAGCAACCTTGTCCCACGGAATATGAAGAGCGACAGTTGGCGCAGCACCGGTGTACTTATGTACCTGCGCAGCATCTGCCACCTTCTCGTATGGATCGCGCGGCACGCCTGGCTGACCGAAGACCTTAAAACGCGTCCCGGAGTTGCCGTAGGCCCATGAAGGAGTCTCAACACCTAAGCGATTGAGAACAGCTTTTACTTCATTAGTGCTTGCCATTGTCGGTATCCATTCTTTTTATTTGAGGTAGAAAACGTTTTCGAGCTTAAGGAAACCTTCGTCAGGTCTGCGACCATCGAGTGCTTCAAAGTAATCAGCCATAAATGCTTGCCAACGTTCGTTGACATCTTTTGCAGCCATTCCATCGAGCGCTTTCTGAAGATCAGGAGTCTCGAAGTAACCAATCAAGGTTGCATCGCTGCGATCTAAGAAGAGTGAATAGTTATGCCACCCTGTTTCAGAGAGGGCTGCGAGCATCTCGGGCCAGACGTTCTGATGGTGCAGGACATACTCATCAAGCTTCTCCTTGCGAAGCTTGAGTCGAAATCCAACGCGCTCCATCATTACATCCCTTCGCAGTTGAAACGATTCATATTCAATAGGCAGACGTTAAGAGGGAAATAAGCGTGAGTCAACCCTGTTGAGATAACAATTGGGTCAAGATGGTCCTGAATTTATTGACACGGTTCAATTGCAAGGGCAGACTCACGCCTCATGAGCGTCAGCCTTCGAGATGTAGCCAAGGCTGCCAAAGTTTCAGTTGGAACAGTCTCAAATGTTCTCAACCGCCCTGAAGTTGTAGCCCCTGAAACCCTGGCTCGTGTCCAAGCCACGATCAAGGAGCTGGGCTTTGTTCCTAATGGCTTTGCTCGCCACCTGCGTTCAGGCCAAAGCAGAACTCTGGGGCTGATCGTGCCCGATGTGGCGAACCCATTCTTTACCGAAGTTGCCCGTGGAGTTGAAGATGCCGCCAGCAAGCGAGATTACGCAGTCTTTCTCTGTAACTCAGATGAGTCTGCAACTAAGGAAGATCGCTATGTCAACGTTCTTATTCAGCAGCAAGTACGAGGTGTACTCATTACCCCTGCTGATATGAAGTCAGATCGACTTGAAGTCATGCGTGAAAGAGGAATTGCTGTAACCCTCCTTGACCGCGAAATTAAGGGGCGCAAACAGTGCTCAGTTTCGGTAGATGACGTACATGGTGGTCAGATAGCTATTGAATATCTTGCCGGTCTTGGTCATAAAAACATTGCATGGGTTTGCGGACCTGAAAGTATTCCTCAAGTTGCCGATCGCGGTGCGGGTGTTACAAAAGCAGCAAAGGTAGCTGGGGCGAAAATAGAAACAATCCGCGTGCCGCTCATGAATGCAGCCAAAGGCGAAGAAGCGGCCAAGAAAATTCTAGAGTTAGACGAAATGCCGACAGCGATTTTCTGCGCGAACGATCTGTTAGCACTCGGCGTTATGCGCGCACTTCTGGCGAATAAAGTTCGAATTCCAGAACAAGTCTCCGTTCTCGGCTATGACAACATTGAATTTGCTCCATCGGCAGCCGTCCCACTTTCATCTATCGCGCAACCTTCATACCAAATGGGCGTTACAGCAGCAGACTTGCTACTTAATGAATGTGAAGATGGTGAAAACCATGAGCACCAACAGATTCGTTTCCAACCTCAATTGGTTGAACGCGCATCAACCGGCAAGCGCTAGTTACTGACGATTTAAGAAGCGAACATGCTTAGGTGTTAACTCATCAAGTGAATTAACTCCAAGCAACTTCATATTACGAACCATCTGGGTGCGCATAATTTCTAGCGCTCGCTCGACGCCATCTTGGCCACCGGCCATAAGGCCATACAAATATGCTCTTCCGACATAAGTGAACTGAGCACCCAGAGCTACTGCAGCAAGGACATCTGCTCCGTGCATGATGCCGGTATCAAGATGAATCTCGTAATCTTTCTTGAACTCTTTCTTGATATCTGAAAGCAAATGCAGCATCACTGGTGCACGATCGAGCTGACGCCCACCATGGTTTGAGAGCAAGATTGCATCGGCGCCTAGCTTTGCCGCCATCTTTGCATCTTCAAGGTTCTGAATTCCCTTTACTGTCAGGGTCCCATCCCATTGCTGGCGGATCCACTTGAGATCTTCCCAAGTCATTGTTGGATCGAACATGTAATCAAGAAGTTCTCCTACAGTGCCTTCCCAATTCTTCATGGAAGCAAATTCAATTGAAGGTGTAGTTAAAAAGTTAATCCACCAAGCTGGTCTAGGGAGTGCGTTGATAACCGTGCCGGCTGTAAGGCGCGGAGGAACAGTTAAGCCATTGCGATAATCGCGAATGCGCTGTCCTGCTGCAGGGACATCAACAGTAAGCATGAGGTTCTTAACCCCGGCGCGCTTTGCGCGTTCGACAAGAGCCATGCTGCCTTCGCGGTCTTTCCACATATATAACTGGAACCAGTTGCGACCGTCAGGTGCAGAAGCCACAACATCTTCAATTGTGGTTGTACCCAAAGTTGAAAGCGTGAATGGAATTCCAAATTTTTCAGCAGCGCGTGCGCCAGCAATCTCACCTTGCGTCTGCATCATGCGGGTAAAACCAGTAGGTGCAATACCGACAGGCATAGAGAATGTTTCACCAAGTGCCGTGCGAGTTAAATCAGCCGTGGATACATCTTTAAGAATGCTTGGAATAAATTCGAGATCACGAAATGCTTGACGTGCACGCTCGAGGCTTACTTCGCTCTCAGCAGAGCCATCGGTGTAATCAAAAGGTCCTTTAGGTGTGCGCCTCTTTGCGATATCGCGTAGATCCCAAATTGTGTAAGCCTGCTCCAGGCGGCGCTTCTTGCGGCGCAAAGTAGGAAGAGAGAATTGGAGCAGAGGAGCGAGCTCAGAGGGTTTTGGGAACTGACGCTTTACATTCTTGGCCACGCGAGAACCGCCCTTAATTACGCTCAGTGGAATTGAATCCATTTAATAAAAATCGTACTTTTGGTTCGTTTTGAAGCCTCTTTGAGGATCTAGCAGTACCAGCAAGTAACGGTGCCTAGGGTACGGGTTGAATTGTTCAATTATCAAGAGCCCTTTTTACGCGTAAAAAACGTAATGAAACCGTTATCAAGCATTTTGAAAAATCCATTGACGGTTAGGTCACACCACCGCTAAATTCCGCACCAAGGTTGAAACGATTCAACCAAAGTTCACCTCAGGAGGATGAATGAAACTGTCAAAGCGTATTTTGGCGGCAGCACTTCCAGTAGCCCTGCTCGTCGGAGTTGTCACACCAGTGACATCTTCTGCTGCAGATACTGAAGTAACAGTGCTTGCCGACAATGGATCAAATACTCAGACAGTGATGGCTGCGCTCATCGCTGCATTTGAGAAGGCAAATCCAACAATCAAGGTAAAACTCAATCTTCGCCCTGGCGGCGCTGATGGTGACAACCTAGTCAAGACAAAGCTTGCAACTGGCGAAATGGAAGATGTATTTGTTTACAACTCCGGATCACTCTTCCAGGCACTTGCTCCACAGAAGAACCTTTTGGACATGACCAATGAGCCATTTATGAAGAATGTTATTTCTTCATACTTCCCAGTTGTTTCAGCTGGCAAGAAGGTCTACGGCATTCCTTTCGGAACAGCAACAGGTGGCGGAATCCTTTACAACAAGAAGGTTTACGCAAAGCTCAAGCTAAAGGTTCCAACAACTTGGGATCAGTTCATGGCAAACAACAAGAAGATCAAGGCAGCTGGAATTGATCCAGTAATCCAGTCTTACAAGGACACTTGGACTTCACAGTTGTTCGTACTTGCTGACTACTACAACGTACAAGCCGCTTATCCAAATTTTGCAGCTGACTACACAGCAGGAAAGATGAAGTACTCAACCAATAAAGCTGCAATCCGTGGATTCCAGTATCTTGAAGATGTAAAGAAGGCTGGTTACCTGAACCGTGACTTCGCATCAACAACTTACGATCAGGCTCTCGACAAGTTGGCTAAGGGAACAGGTGCTCATTACCCAATGGCTACATGGGCTGCTCCCTCAATCGCAGCGGCAAATCCAGATAAGCTCAATGATGTCGGATTCTTTGCGCAGCCTGGACCGGACGCGAAGAAGAACGGAATCACCGTTTGGGTTCCATCAGGCGCATATATCCCAGCCGCAGCTAAAAACGTTTCAGGTGCTAAGGCGTTTGTTTCATTCTTGACAACAGCAAAGGCAATTGACGTTATGAACAGCGTTGATGGCTTCGCTGGTGGTCCTTACTACATCAAGAATGCAAACATCCCTAACGCACTCCCACCAATGATTCAAGACCTCCTTCCATACTTCAAGTCTGCAGCGACAAATGCTCCTGCACTTGAATTCGTATCTCCAATCAAGGGACCAAACCTTGAGAAGATCACAGTTGAAGTTGGATCAGGAATCACAACAGCTAAGAAGGGTGCTGTTGCTTACGATGCAGATGTCGTCAAGCAAGCTAAGCAACTCGGTCTTAAGGGCTGGTAACAACGAAGTAATAAAACTGGCGGGTCGAAAATTCGACCCGCCAGTTTTACTCATTAAATAAGTTTGGGGAAAAAGTGAAGCAAGCAAAGAAAAAAATCAAGAGTCCGTATTCCTACGGCCTTGTATTGCCTATTGCGGTTATCTTCACGATCTTCTTTATCATTCCTACAATCGTGTCATTCTTCTTCTCGATGACTCGTTGGACTCTCTTTGATTGGGAATTTGTTGGCTTAGAAAACTTTATTCAGTATTTCAAAGAAGCCTCACTTGCAATCGGATTCAAAAACACGCTCATCTACGGTGCAGTTACATCTGGCCTGAAAGTTGTTTTAGGTTTAGCTCTCGCATTGCTCCTCACCGGAAGGCTCCGTGCTAAAGGATTCCTTCGCTCTGTTGTTTATTTCCCAGTGTTGGTCTCAACTATCGGAATTGGTTATACATTTAGCGTTCTACTCGATCCAAATTACGGAGCAATTAATAAAACGATTGTCTCGGTTGGAAAAACTTTTGGCTGGGAAACTTACGGCCCTGGATGGCTCACTGATCCAAATTTACTTCCGCTCTTCTCCGTCGCGTTTGTAGACGTCTGGAAGGGGGTTGGAATGGCTACGGTTATTTATATGGCTGGACTTGCTGCAATTCCTCAAGAATATTACGAAGCGCTGGCCGTGGACGGTGGAGGAGCTTGGGATAAATTCAGGAGCATCACACTTCCGCTAGTAAGACCTGCAACTGCTTCCGTTGTGATCCTCAGCTTTATTGGCGGGCTTCGGTCATTTGACCTGATCTGGGCTATGACTAACGGCGGTCCAGGCTTCCTATCTGACGTTATCGCCTCAATTAACTATAAGCAGTACCAGGCTGGTTTCTATGGTTTAGCGACTGCCGGAAATGTCATTCTCTTGGTCTTTGTACTTGCCCTGGCAGGTCCGCTCTATATGTACTTCAATAAAAAGGAGCGCGAACAGTGAAAAAATTTCTGAAAAAGTATTGGATAGATTTCGTATCTCTTCCAATTGGACTTTTTATCTTTGTTGCTCCATTTACGTTGATATTCCTTACCTCAACAAAGACAGCAAAAGAAGCGTATAAATTTGATTTCACACTGGGCGAAAACTTTTTACTTTGGCAGAACATCAAAACGGTCTTGGAAACGAATGATGGAACCGTTATTCGAGCATTTATCAACTCGACTATTATCACAGTGATTTCCGTTGCACTCGTTGTGCTTTTCAGTTCGATGGCGGCTTTTATCTTTGCACGTCGACCAGGCAAAGTAACTTCGGTTGCAAATGTATTAGTTCTTGCTGGACTTGTTGTTCCACCTGCAATTGTGCCTACCATTTGGGTGCTACAGCGCCTACATTTATTTAAAACGCTTCCAGGCTTGATCTTTATTGAAGTCGCCTACAGTGCCGCGTTTTCTATTTTGATTTACAAAGGTTTTATCGCCTCAATCCCACGAGAAATTGATGAAGCAGCAGCGATGGACGGCTGTACTGGCTTTTCACTTTTCAGAAAAATAATTTTCCCTCTATTGATGCCAGTCAACGTAACAATTCTTGTAACAACTTCAGTAGCAATTTTTAACGACTTTACCAATCCGCTCTACTTCTTACCAGGAGCCGAGAATGTAACTGTTCAGTTATCGCTCTATAATTTCCAAAGTCAGTATTTGACTTCTTACAATTTGCTTTTCACAGACATTATGCTCATCACGATTCCACCATTGATTGTCTTCATTATCTTCAACAAGAAAATAGTTTCAGGTCTTACTGCTGGCTCTGTAAAGGGTTAGTTCTTACTCAACTAAAGGGGAACGTCATGTCATCAATTCCAGAGTCAACTAAGCGCGATGAAGCAACCAGAGTAATTGGGCTTCAAACGCAGTTCTCAGCTGACTT
>JACCEB012126058.1_pt1 | contig 11262 bp, 3 predicted proteins | sample 7454761 | NCBI WGS metagenome assembly JACCEB01 (sample SAMN15323454, study PRJNA562643) | freshwater metagenome | isolation source: river surface water | place: USA:Blue River Watershed | collected 2017-08-18 | reverse complement strand
TAGATTTGCCATTTGGTTAGATCAAAAGAAGGACCGCTGGTATGATTAGTTGTACATTTATATACAGTTCCGGCATAAAGAACAATATTAGATAAAGTGTAGTCTGTGTTAGGTTCCCACTCGCCTACCCAAGACTGCCCGTCTAACATTAATACCCAATATGGTTTAATTTCTCCGCTTGGTTCTACATTAAAATAGTCGTCATAAAATACGCCCGATGTATGAGGTACTACGCAAACATAAGTTTTACCATCAAACGCTGCTACCGCATCTCTATTATAGAAAGTTGCTGTTTCCCAGTAACCTCTCCATGTATATCTTAATCTACCAATCTTAAACTCTTGTGCCATTTTTTATTCCTTTATGAGCTAACAACTTGTAGCGGATCATAAGTATAATTTTGATTAATTCTTACAATTAATTCGCCGTTTGTATTAATATAATAAAACGCTAATTTGTTATCCCATCTATACTGGTCCCATTGTAAATTTGTGTACGGTCTTGAGTGATCTTCTTCTAAACGTCCATCAAAGAAATCAACTCCATATTCAAAATCTGGATAATCGTTTTCTGTTAAACCAGAATTATTAACCGTAACAAGACCTGTATCTGTAAGCTGGTCTATTTTAGCAAAATAGAGTGTGCCTTCTTCATCTCTTCTAAGAGCATAGAAATATCTAGGATTTCCTTCTCCTAGTAAGTTGTTCATACTTGCATCTATACCGACATAATACATGATCTTATTCCTTAAATTAATTCAACGTAACTAATAATAACATCTAACGAATCGGGTATGTTAGCTTGAACTAATAAACTATTATTTTCAGCTAAAATTAATTTCTCACCGCCATTAATTAAACGTAAACTACTGTTTGCTGGTATCATCATTTGATGACAATAAAATCCTTGCACAGAAGTATCATCTTGAACGACAACATCGACTAAAACTATACTACCTGTTAAGTTTGCAAAACTCATGCCGATCAAAGTCATACGATTATTAGCTGCTGTTTGTAAAGCAGTAACTTGTGTAGTACCCAATTCTTTAATAACTTTATTTCTAAAAAATGATGCCATGTTCTTTATCCAAAAATAATTGCGCTAACAATACCAATATCTTGTGCTTCTGCTGCCGACACTCCACCACCAGCTCCTTGCCCGGCTCCCACCCATAATGCTCCGTCCCAAATTTCTACACGTTGATCTGTGGTATTAAAACGCATCATACCAACATCAAATAATGCAGGACGTTGTTCTGTAGTACCAACCGGAATTACGAACCCACCGGTACTATTAATTTTTACATAACCATTACCTGTTTGATTAAACAATGTAACGCTATTATTTACTGTATTTGTAATTAGGTTAGATCTAAATGCAAAATTGCCAATTCTTAAAGAACCAGTTCCGTTAGGACTTACAACTAAATCTGTGTTTGATGTTGATGTTGAGATAGTATTGTTATTAATATTGATACTATCAACATCAACATTAATTACATTAAGTCTAGTGCTGTTTAGATCTGCTACTTGAGTACCGTCAACTACAAATCTAAATGTGTTATCGTTTGCTCCAGGAGTTAGTTCTGCTGTAAGGTATGTATTTCCATCAGCATCTTCAACACCGTCAATTCTAATCCAATTTGTTCCGTTATAACCTTCATAGCGATTTAATGTAGTATTAAATCTAATCATACCAGCCGCTGGTGTTAACGGTCTGTCGCCAGTTACTCCAACAGGTATCTTTAAACTTTGTGTGGAATCAATGTTTACAATGCCGGTGCCGTTTGGTTGAATAACAAGATCAGACCCAGTGTTTATTCTAATAACGTTTTCTTGTACATCAAACTGTTCTAATTGAATATACCCTGTACCAGCAGCTAATAATTGTAAATTACTATTTGACTGTGTTGTTCTAACAGTATTTCCGCTAATCAAAATATCACCAGTGCTGAAAGATCCTGATGTAATTTGTCCGCTATTTACAATGTTGGTAGTTGTAGTTGTTCCAGTTACAGATAAATTTTGATTAATTTGCACATTATCCGATGGCACAACTACACTGCCGGTTCCGGCTGCACTTAGTATTAGATTATTGTTACCTACAGTAGTTTTAATTTCATTTTCAGCTATTCTAATATCTTCTAATTGTACATCATTGGTAACTGTTAAATTACCAGTTAGGCTATAATTTCCGGTTTGATTTACATCACCAGTTCGTGTAGTATTGCCAACGTGTGTTAGTGTTCCTGTAATATTAGTAGCTGCTAATGTGCTAAGACCTGTAACATTTATTGTTTTGCCCAATACAACATCGTTACTAGGCATAGAAATAATACCAGTGCCAGCTGCTTCAATTACTAAATTACTGTTAGTAACTGTTGTTGTAATTACATTAGTATTAATTCTAATGTCACCTGTAGTAAACACAGACGATGTAACTGTTCCGCTGTTAGTAATATTACTGGTTGTTGTTAGGCCAACAACTGTTAATGTTTGATCTGCTTGTACATTGTCTAAAGGAACATAAATTCTACCAGTACCGGCAGCTTCTAATCTTAAATCATTATTACCAATAGTTGTTTCAATGGTGTTACCACTTATCTTAATATCGGTAAATTGTATAGTGTCGGTTACTGTCAAACTACCTGTAATAGTTGTGTTACCAGTTTGGTTTAGATCACCTGTATGTGTAACATTACCAATGTGTGTTATTGTGCCAGTAATATTAGTGTTGGCTAAATTTGTAGTTCCGTCAACTGTTAAATTGTTATCAATTTCAACATTGTCTTGAGGAACATAAATTCTACCTGTACCGGCTGCACGTAATTCAAGATCGTTATTACCAGTTAATGTAGTAATAACATTAGTTTCAATTTTAACATCGCCGGCTGTGTAAGATGCAGAAGTTATGCTGGTATTAACTGAAAGGCTTCCGGTATTAATATTTCCTAAAACAGTTAAATCTTGATCAAATTGAACGTCATCAAATGGTACATAAATTTTTCCGGTACCAGATGCTTCAAGTTGTAGATCATTGTTACCGATAGTTGTTTCAATCGTATTACCACTTATCTTGATATCGGTAAATTGCACTATGTCACTGACTGTTAAGCTACCGGTAATAGTTGTGTTACCAGTTTGATTTACATCACCTGTATGAACTAAATTTCCAATGTGAGTTAAAGTTCCTGTGATGTTTGTTACTGCTAAGTTAGTAGTGCCATCAACAGTTAAGTTATTATCAATTTCAACATTGTCTTGAGGAACATAAATTCTTCCGGTACCTGCTGCTCTAAGTTCTAAATCATTATTACCAGTTAGTGTAGTGATATAATTAGTTTCAATTTTAATATCACCTATAGTTGCTGTAGATGATGTGATACTAGTATCAACAGTTAAGCTACCGACATCTAAGTTTCCTACAACATTTAAATCTTGATCAATTTGTACATCACTGAACGGAACATAAATTTTTCCTGTACCAGCAGCATCTAAAGTTAAGTTGCTATTGCTTTGTGTAGTCTCAATGGTGTTACCACTGATTCTAATATCTGGAAATTGTACCCAACCGGTTAGTTCAATATTTCCAATTTGAGTTGTATCGCCAGTTTGTGTAATGTTACCGGTCTGTATAACATTGCCTGTTTGTGTAACATTACCAGTAATTTCTGTATTTTTTAAGTAGGTTGTTCCATTAACTGTTAAATTTTGATCAAACTCTACATTATTACCTGGCACATAAATTTTACCGGTACCGCTTGATTGTAAAATTAAATCTGAATTGCTAGCAAACGTAGTAATTATATTAGTACTAATTCTAACATCGCCGCTATCTAGTTGTGTTGCGAATAGTGTTTTCCAACGTAGTAGGCTTGTACCTAAATCATAAGTAGCATCAAGTTTTGGTAGTATGTCACTGTTTACACCAGCAATAAATTTAACTGTATCTGTATTTTGATTACCAATGACAACGTTACCACCTACTGTGACATCACCGGCAACATCTAAGTTTCCGGCAATACTAACATTGCTGTTCAAATTAATTAAATTACTAGCAGCTTGAATGTCAAAATCTTGTGTTAATGTTTCAACAGTATTGTCGCTAATTCTAAAGTCGCCAGTTTCAATTTTGGTAGCATCAATGTAAGTAATGTTTCCAAGGCCGTCGTTAAATGTCAAACTAGTACCAATTGTAACTGATGAATTAGTAAAGCTAACTTCACCTGTTGCTTGGTTGACATAGAATAAATCGCCAACTCTAAAGTCACCTTTGTGGTCAACACTGTTGTAATAAATCTTAGCACGATTTAATTCAACAACTTCATTAGCTTGAATAACCGTGTTAGGATCATTAGTAGTTTCTTTGCCGTTACCGATGTAGGCTAAGTTTTGTCCAATTAGATAAGCAATAACTCCATCGCCGTCACCATAGATACCATAGTTACCGTAGACAGCAGCAGAGCCAATACTGCGAACTTCTGCGCCAAAGTCTGCATAATCAACTACATCAATTATACTTGCTGTGCCGCCGGCACTAGTTCTAATGTCTTGAAATGTAATACCATCGTCTAAAAATATTGTAGAATTATTTGCACCGTCAAAGTGTAATAATAACACAGTACTAGTGTCGCCTAGAAAGGCAGCAGTTGGTGCTGTAAAGTTTGAAGTGTATCGAGATACTCCTTTACTTACTCTTACATCGTCTATGTAACCGGTAAAGCCAAATAAACCTTGCCAATCAGCACCAATTCTTAATTGACGGGCTGCATAATTGTTTGTATCAGTGTACGTTGTTCCTTCTTGTACACCGTTTAGAAACATTCTTAAACTGTTATTTTGTTTAGTTATAGCTACATGAGTCCAAGTATTTAAAGTAATAGCTGTAGTTCCTTGCATAACAATTGAACCGTTTAGGTAGCAATATAAACGATCAATGTTATCGATACCAAGGAAGACTGCAATGTCTGTTGCAGCTGATCTCATATCAAAAATAGTTCTATAATTTCCACTATTTGTTCTATAGACCCATGCTTCAAGAGCAAACGTGCCTACATATTGATCACCTGCATCGTCTAAAACACCAGTGTCACCGTGAATTAATAAAACGCTGTTACTATCATGTGTAAACGCAGATACGCTAGGAGTAAACGTTGTTGTATATCTTGCAGAGTTACTTACTCTAATTTCATCAACATATCCGTTAAATGCCGTAGATCCTGCCCAAGTTGCTCCAATAACTAAAGGCTTTGCTGACCCGTAATTATTTGTATCAGCATAGGTATTAGTAGATACAGTTCCGTTAATAAAAAATCTTGTTGTTCCGCTAGCACGAGAAATAGCTACATGATTCCAAGCGCCAGTAGTCATTGCATTGCTAGATGTTAAAACATAGCTGCCATTGACAAATAATCTTAAATTACCTGCGGCATTAGATTCTACATACACAGATAATTGACTAGCGCCCGATGTTCTTTGGTCAAATAAGACCATTTGACTCGCTGAATTTTTATAAAACCAACCTTCGATGGTAAAATCGCCTGTGCCCCATCCAAAATCTGTTGTTGACGCTAGTGATAGGTAATCTCCAGTTCCGTCTAAAGCTATACTACTGCCGCCAAACTTGCTTTGCGTTGCGCTTATAGTAGCATCACCTGTAACTGTAATTATTTTTGGAAGTCGATTTGCATATCCTAACGCAAAATCTGGTTGCGATGGTAGACTTGCATAGTCTCCGGTGCCATCAAGTACTAAACTTGCTGTTCCAAATTTTTTCTGTGCTGTTGATAATTTAGCATCGCCGTTTACAGAAACAGTTTTTCCTGCTCGATCTTCAGGTATTTCCCAGCCAGCACTCTTACCATCAATAACAAAAAAGTTTCCATCTACACTTTCAATTGTACCACTAGCTAGCACAGTAGTTCCGTCTGTATCATAATAAGTTAGGGTATTACCGGCAGCAAATGTACCTGTTCTATTATTGATCTTAATTCGAGTTTTACCATCACCTGCAAATCCAGTTGATCCGCTGATTAAGTACATACTTCTATTTGAGAAATATGTAAATGAATTTAACCATTCAATTCTAACACCATTAGTGGCAACAACCGTGTCAACACCTGGACATAAGAATGTTACACTATGGAACAACATACTAGCTTCTTTGCTAGCAGCGTTAACCACACTACCGTCAATATAGGCTCCGCCGCCTGCATCGCCTGAAGCAAATCCTCTAGGATCGCTTAATGTTATTGTAGTACCTTTAGTAATAACTGTGACATTTCTAATATATGGACTGCGGCTAGTAACAGTCATTCCAGAAGCAAATTTAAATGCATAACCTGGACTGTAAAAATCTGCAACAGTTAAGTCTTCAATTGTTGTTTCACCGTTGAGTAAGAAAGCATCTGCACCAGTAGTAGTACTATCTGGTATAATTTTAACTGCTCGAATGCCCGAACCTTTAACTGTAACACCTGCTGGTACTGTTAATGGAAATAATTCTGTATATGTGCCTGGATAGATATAAACTGTATCTCCAGCTGTAGCCAATGTTAAAGCGTGTTTGATTGTTGCTACAGGGTCATTTTGATGCTCGCCAGCATTAGTATTATCTCCATTTGTAGCAACATAATAAATGTTACCTTGTGTTAAATTAAGTGTAACACCGTCAATGATTGCTTCGCCAGTATCAATTGCATCTGCGTAGATGTTTTTAATCCAAGCATCTTTCCATCTGAAGCTAGAATTGCCTAATGTGTAAGTATCTGTAACATTTGGAATAATATTACTAGCGATATCCGCGTTAATTGTAATATTATCTGTGTTAGCATCACCAATTGTAATATTACCGTCTGCTCTAATGTTCCCAGTTGCATAGATGTCACCGTAGACATTAGTGTTGGCAAAAATTTCTACAGATCCAGAACCTGCTGGATTAATAACAAGATTAGTATTGCTAGAATTAGTGCTAATAACATTATTTTCAATGTCAATACTATCTACACGTAATTTACTTTGATAAGTTACCTGGTCACCGGTACCGTTAGTAAGATTTAGTATACCAGTGTTGCTGGTAATTGTTTCGCCGGTGATAGTTAGATCTCCAATATTGGCTGTGCCGCTAATACGTAGATCTGTTGTTTGAGTTGTTCCGTTTACATCTAACTCGTAAGCAGGATTAGTTTTTTTAATTCCTACTCTACGGTTTGTTACGTCTAAGTGGAGTAAGTCATCATCAAATGTTAGATCATGGCCGTTGCGAGTTAGATTTTCTTTTAGAAGTTGACCAGAAATACGACCAAGCTGACTCATGCGCTCTCCTTAGACCCCGTGTTTCACGGTTAACCTAATTTAGGCTTGCGCCTGCATCCCCTAGGGCTCTTTGCTGGTTTACCACAGTTTAATCATACGAAAAATTGGTCATTTTTCGTATTCGCTAGTATTTAGCCGTTTTGGATTTTACCCTAGTATCAATGCCCAAAGATTGGTTACATCTTCAACTTCTGCGCCAGTTAGAGTGTTTCCAGAGCTTCCCTGAAATGGCTGATATTGTGTCCCGTTAAAAACTTCTGCTTGATGGTCTTCAGTGTTCCAGCGTATATCTCCGGTTTCCGGAGTTGCAGGGCGCTGGCTGTCGGTACCGGATGGTATTACTAAGCCACCTGTACCTGCGAAGTGTACATAGCCAAAACCAGTATTTTGTAGTATTGTAGGTTGAGTTAAATTTAAATTATTAAATTCGTTATTTCTTATACCTAAATCGTCAATAATAAATTGACCTGTTCCGTTAGTAGTAAAAAATATATCAGAGTCTGTGATTAAAGAACTTATAGAGTTATTGTTAACAAACAAGTTATTGTCAACAGACAGTCCATTTGCTGCCAATCCAGTACTACTAATAGATGCGCTAGGTATTAGATTAGCAACAAAATTTAGTGTATTATTTGTAGGATGAGCAGTTAAATTTGTTCGTTGATCTGCAGAATACACTCCAGCAAATGTAACTTTTGCCGAGCTGTACCCATTGAATAGAGTTTCTGTAGTGTTAAATCTTAAATCTGCTTGTGCCAATGTAGACCGCTGTGCTGTTGTTCCAGTTGGTAATTTGACTGCGCTTACTGTATTAAAAATTATGTTATTTGTTGTACCTTGAATAACAACGTTTTCGTTTCCAGTTGTGGTACTAATTGTATTTGCATTAAATTTAATTTTTTCTAATCTAGGGCCGCCGGTTAATTCTCCAAGTAAAACTAAATTGCTGTTACTTTGAGTAGTTGTAATAAAGTTGTCTTTAATTAAAATGTCGTTGTTTATAAAGCTTTCTGAAGTTATTTGTGAACTATTAGTTATAGTAACCGATGTTGTGGTTCCATTAACTGTTAAACTTTGCCCTAAATTAAAATTATCATTTATTACTACTTGGCCTGTGCCTGCTGCACTTAATTCTAAATTGCTGTTAGAATTTACTGTGGTAATTTGATTGTTAATAATGTTTATGTTTTCTAAATAAGCATCGTTGCCTACGGTTAAATCACCTGTTAATACAAAATTGCCTGTGTGAGTATTGGTGCCAATTTGTGTAGTAAGACCTGCATGATTTAATTGTCCGCCTATTGTAGTATTTTTTAATGTTGAAGATAGTGTAACAGTAAAATTCTGTCCAAGAACTAACGGATCTAGTGGTAAACTAATTATTCCTGTATTGTTAGCTAACAATACCAAATCACTATTTGAATTTAACGCTCTTATGTTGTTATCAAATATTTCAATGTTTCCGTTGTAAAAAACATTTGATGTAACAGTGTTTGAATTAGTTATGTTGCTTGTAAAAACTGTATTAAATGTAGCTGCTTGATCAATTCTAAAAGGATCAACGATCCTCACTAAACCAGAACCGGCAGCTTTTAGTTCTAAATCACTGTTAGATTGAGTAGTAATTATTCTATTATTAATAAATTCAATGTTACCAAAGTCGGCGTTACTGCTAACATTAAGGTCGCCTGTAATGTATCTATTACCGGTTTGATTAGTATTACCAGTTTGATTATTTGTCCCAATGTGTACTAAAGATCCGGTAACATTGGTTGTTTTTAAAGTACTAAGACCGCTAACTGTTAAATCATTATCAATTTCAACATTATCTTGTGGAACATAAATTCTACCAGTACCCGCTGCACGTAATTCAAGATCACTGTTGCTAACAGTAGTTTGAATTATGTTAGAGCTAATAGATATGTTGCTGTTAGAATAAGTTAAAGACGTTGCCGTAGTTGTACTAGTTAAAGAATTGCTAGTGGTTAGGCCGCCAACTTCTAAATCATTGTCAATTTTTACATCATTGTTGGCAACTTGTACTATCCCGGTGCCTGCTGTTTTAAATTCTAAATTACTATTTGACCTAGTTGTTAAGATTCTATTGTTAATAAACTCAATATCACCAAAGTCAACATTACTTGTTACAGTTAATTGGCCAGTGATATCTGTGTTACCAGTTTGAGTAGTATTGCCTGTTCTTGTAATTGTTCCAATGTCTGTTAACAATCCAGTAATATTTGTGTGAGCAAGATTAGTTGTTCCGTTAACTGTTAAATCATTGTTAATTTGTACATTATCTTGCGGTACATAAATTCTTCCAGTACCTGCTGCTCTAAGTTCTAAGTCACTGTTGCTAATCGTAGTTTCTATTATGTTTGTTCCAATAGAAATATTGCCATTAGAATATGTTTGAGTAGTAGTTGATGTTACTACAGAAGCAATAGATCCGTCTAACAATCCTTCAACAACAAAGTTGTTAAGAACTTGTACGTCACTAAACGGAACATAAATTTTACCTGTGCCAGCAGCATCTAATAATAGATCAGCATTACTTGCTGTGCTTGATACAGTATTTCCTGCAACTTCAATATCACTGTAATTTGCTCTGCCTGTTATTGTTTGATTACCAGTTTGCTGTAAATTACCAGTTTGCTGTAGATCACCTGTTCTTACAGTATTTCCAACTTGAGTTATGTCTCCAGTAACTTCAATATTTTTTGTATAGCTAGTTCCGTTAACTGTTAGATTTTGATCAAATTGAACAGCGTCATATGGAACATAAATTCGTCCGGTGCCGTCTGCACGTAATTCTAAATCTGCATTTGATTCTAATGTGGTAATAACATTATCAGATACTTTTAAGTTGCCAATGTATGAATCAAATACAACTACATCACTCCATCGTTTAGTGCTGTTTCCTAAGCTATGTGTATTGTCAACAATTGCTCTTAGACCGTAATCAACCGGTGCTACAAATTCTACTATGTCAATGTAGGCATTACCAATTGTAAGCATGCCGTCAACTGTAAAATCTCCAGTGATATCTACATCATTAATTGCAGCAACATTGTTTGCAATGTTTGTTTGATTAGTTGCAGAATTTAAATTAACATCTCCAAAAATACTAGACAGTGTGTTACCACTAAATCTAATATTGTTTACTAATACTTCAGTGGCGTCAATAACTGTTTCGTCAACACCGCTGGCAAAATTTATAGATGTAACTGCACCAGCACCTGTAGTAACTCCATTAATAGTTACACGCCCAGTTTCAAAATCTACAGCAAATGCATCACCAACTCTAAAATTTCCTCGATTATCTAAACTTTGATAATAAATTTTGCCGCCGCCTAGTTCAACAGTTTCATTGCCTGCTATGTTTAAACTAGGATCATTTGATGTATCTTTACCGGCACCAATGTAAGCAAAGTTATGGTTAATCAAATACATTAGTGTACTTGAACCATTAGCTTCAGCTCCGTAATTACCGTAGACACTGGCAGATCCAATTGATCGAATCTCTGCGCCAAAACGTAACCCAAGGTTAGCAAAACCTGCTGTACCATTTAAGGCATATAGTCCGCGGTTAGCATAGTAGGTAAATGAATTTAACCATTCAACTCTAACACCGTTAAGCATAGTAATGGCATCAACGCCTGGACAAATAAATGTACAAGAATGAAATAGCATACTAGCTTCAACGCTGGCAGCATTGGCTAGACTACCGTCTATCTTTGCTCCTTTACCTGCATCACTGCTGTCAAATCCTCTAGGATCATTTATTGTGATTGTAGTACCTTGAGTAATTACTGTTATGTTTTGTACATAAGGACTACGACTAGTAACTGTAAATCCAGGCGCAAAACTAAATGCATAGCCTGTGTCATTTACACTGTCATAGTAAAAGTTTTTAATTGTTAAATCACTAACAGTAGTTTCACCGTTG
>JACCEB010294162.1_pt1 | contig 11264 bp, 9 predicted proteins | sample 7454761 | NCBI WGS metagenome assembly JACCEB01 (sample SAMN15323454, study PRJNA562643) | freshwater metagenome | isolation source: river surface water | place: USA:Blue River Watershed | collected 2017-08-18 | reverse complement strand
CATGGCAGATCGCAGCAAAATCAATTCTTGGCTCACCGACATGGATGGCGTGCTCGTGCACGAGGGCGTGGCAATTCCAGGCGCCGCAGCGCTGATCGCGAAATGGACGGCCGAAGAGACCCCGTTCTTGGTGCTGACCAACAACTCGATCTATACCCCTCGCGACCTATCGGCTCGCTTGGTTGCCACCGGTTTGAACATTCCCGAGGACCGCATCTGGACCTCGGCGCTTGCCACCGCCGCGTTCTTGGCCAGCCAGAAGCCTGGCGGTTCGGCCTTTGTGATCGGCGAAGCCGGCATGACCCAGGCGCTTTATGACGTTGGCTTTGTGATGACCGACCAAAACCCCGACTACGTGGTTCTTGGCGAGACCCGCAACCTGAGTTTCGAAAATCTAACCACCGCGGTTCGCCTAATTGGTGCCGGTGCTCGTTTTATTGTGACCAACCCAGATGCCACCGGGCCTTCGGCCGATGGACCGATTCCCGCCGCCGGTTCGGTTGCAGCTTTGATCACCAAGGCAACCGGCATGGAGCCATACATTGTTGGAAAACCAAACCCGATGATGTTTAGAAGCGCGATGCGCAAGATTGGCGCTCACTCAGAGTCGACCGGCATGATTGGTGACCGCATGGACACCGACGTGGTTGCCGGAATCGAAGCTGGCCTGCACACCGTTTTGGTTTTGACCGGCATCGCCGACGACGCCGAAATCGCTAAATACCCGTTCCGCCCAACCGAGATTCTTAACTCGGTCGCCGACCTGGTTTAGTTCAAACTCAAGCGGCTGTCGCTCGGTCAGAAATAACTGACTGTTATGCCCGGCAGCTCTTCGAATTTTGCCGCTCGGTCTGAGGTTTTTAGTTTTGCATCGAGCACCAAGGCGCTTGCAGCTATCGCGATGTCAAAGTTTGTTCTCGGTGTGCCGTTGCGCTTCGAGGCTGCAGAAAATATGGCGTAAGCCTTGGCCTCGGGACGACCGAAATTCACCACGCTAACGAGCGTTTCGAATGCCTCAAGTTTCGCCAGTTTGTTGGCCTTCAGTTCGGGCGACGATGAGAGTTCCGCGCCAACTAAATACTCGGCAACTGCGACTTCCGGCACGAAATATTGTTCATCCGCCCGCAGAAGTTTGCCTATCATCGCTGGGTCACGATCGATAGCAATCAGCACGGAGGTATCGAGGACTACTCTTCCCATGGGTCTTTGGGAATGTTAATTGGATCGCGTCTCATTGCAATGACTTCATCCCAAACATCGCCAACGGCCGGGTCATAAGGCGGTTCAAGCGCGGGAATCTTCTTGAGTGCCTCAATCAAGGCAGCGCCATTTGGCACATGCTTTTGGGCCGGTTGAATTCTGGCCACCGTCACTTTGCCACGGCGCACCAGAATCTCTTCACCCGCCTCGACGGCATCTATCACGGCCGAAAAGTTGCGAGCAACCTCGGTCACGGTCATCTCTTTCACAAAACTCAGATTATCTGATTTTTGCACAGTTGCAATAGGCATGAGGCAAAACTAAACCTCGAACCAATCTCGGGTTCGGGGAAGTCGTAAATCTGTGGATTAGTCGGCGAAATCGGCTGTGTTGATCTCTTTCATACGTTTGTTGAAAGTGACCAAGAAGCCAGCAGTGGTGGTTGCAATCGCGGCCACGATATAAACCGGCTGCACACCCCAGGTGTCGACTGCCATGCCTGCGAACACCATCGAAATCATTGGGCCAGCCGACCAAATAACCATCTCGAGGCTAAACACGCGACCGCGTTTGCTCGGTGGAATCTTGCGCTGAATCACCGTGTTCAACAACGGGGTAATTGGACCCCAGGTGACGCCCAAAATGAAGCCGAAGAAAATCATGACCCAGTATGGCGGCAACAGCGACATCGGCAGCATCGAAACGGCGACGCCCAAAATGGCGATTCTGAAGATGGTCGAATACTTGAATTTCTTTGAAAGCTTTTCGAAGGCGAGAGCACCAAAGATGGTTGCGGCGGCCATGCCCGAGAGCAAGAATCCGAGTGCCTCTGGGTCTTTGGTCTGGTTGTAATAGGTCGGCAAAATGACCATCTCGGTCGGCATATAAATCATGGCCAGGGTCATCACGCCGGCGAGCATGATTGCAACCGATGGCGTCTTGGCCAAGATGCGAAAGCCCTCGGTTGCAAACCTAAACAGGTTGCCTTCTTCTTCGTGCGGCTCAACGATTTCGATCACGCGCACAAACAGCATGATTGCTGCGGCCAGCACGCCAAAGCCCGCGATCACATACATGGTGTTGTAAACACCAAAGATGCCGATGCAAACAGATGCCAGTGCCGGGCCAACGGCAAAACCGCTGGCAAAGGTTGCCTCTTGAATCGAGTTGACGCGCTCGAGTGACAGGCCGGCCGTGCGGGCGACATCCGGCATAAATGATTTGCGGGCCGAGTGTGCACCCGACGAAACCAGCGAACGAATTAGGCCGATGGCGATTAGCAGCGGCAGTGTCATTTGCCACATGCCGGCGGCGATCGGAATCAGGATGGTGGCGGCTGCGGTGAGCAGTTCGATGACGATGCCCACTTTGCGGCGACCGAATTTGTCGATGATCGAGCCGATGACCGGGGCCATGAGCAGACCAGGAATCGAGGTGATTGCGATCATCGCGCCGGCGCTGGTTGCCGAACCGGTTAGTTGAATTGCAAGCCAGGGAAACGCCATGAAAATCATCGAGCCAGCAATCACGCTGAACATCGACGAGATGAGGGTTAGAACAAACGGCGCCATGTGGCGCTCGGATTTAACGGAGTTCGAGATCGTCAAGTGACACCGCGCTCAAGTATTTGTAGCCGGCGTCGCCAATGACCTTGTCGGCACCAGTGTCGCGATCGACCACGGTTGCCACGGCAACGATGATTGCGCCGGCTTCTTCGAGTGCCTTTGCTGCGGTTAGCGGTGAGCCGCCGGTGGTTGAGGTGTCTTCAACAACGACAACCTTCTTGCCCTTCACATCCGGGCCCTCAACCTGACGACCCATGCCGTGCGCCTTGGCTGCCTTGCGAACCACGAACGCATCGATTGCGCGACCGCGCGCTGCACCCTGGTGCATGATTGCGGTTGCAACCGGGTCGGCACCCATGGTGAGGCCACCAACTGCATCAAAGTCGGTGATGCCAGCGGCATCGAGCATGTCAAGAATTACCTGACCAATCAGCGGCGCGGCCTCGTGGTGCAGGGTGGCACGACGAAGGTCAACGTAATAGTCAGCTTCGATGCCGCTCGAAAGAGTGACTCGGCCGTGAACGACGGCGAGCTCTTTGATTAGTTCAACGAGGCGTGGCTTGGCTGCTGATGAGAAGGTCATTGCTCTAGTTTATCGAGGCTGGCGCGGCCTTCGGTTAGCCTTGATTCATGCGCATCGCCACTCACAACGTCAACTCAATTCGCACTCGCGTCGACCGCGTTGTCGACTGGCTGCAGCGCAGCAACACGGATGTTCTTGCCATGCAAGAAATCAAGTGCAAGCCCGAGCAGTTTCCATACAAACCATTCGAGGATGCCGGTTACACCGTGACCGCCCACGGCCTCGACCAATGGAACGGCGTGGCCTTTGCCAGCCGAATTCCGATCGAAGATCTTGAAATTGGGTTCAGCGGAATGCCGAGTTTTGGCAAAGAGGGCAAGCCTCAGGTTGAAGAAGCCCGCGCTATCGCCGGCACCTTTAATGGCGTGCGCCTTTGGTCTTTGTATGTTCCTAACGGCCGAACCCTCGATGACCCGCACTACACATACAAGCTTGAATGGCTAGATCGCCTGGCTTCGAATGTTGCCGAATGGGTCGAGCACGAGCCTGATTTGCCGTTTGCTCTGATGGGCGATTTCAACATCGCACCGTTCGACTATGACGTGTGGAACATCGACGACTTTGCCGGTGCCACTCACGTTTCAGAGCCAGAGCGCCAGGCCTTCGAGGCCTTCGAGCAGATCGGCTTGCGCGATGTGGTTCGCGAACGCATCCCCACCGGCTATACCTACTGGGACTACCAGCAGCTTCGATTCCCTCGAGACGAAGGCATGCGAATCGATTTTATTTTGGGCAGCGAACCTTTTGCCGAGCGCGTGACCAACGCGGTCATCGACCGCAACGAACGCAAGGGCGAAGCCCCTAGCGACCACGTTCCAGTGGTTGTTGACCTAACCGACTAGCAAGGGCCGACTAGGTTTGCCAGGACAAAGTTGGTTTGGTTTAGCGGCTGTAACTAAAGGCGTTGTTGAAGAGCATCGGCGCAAACGAACCCTCGATCATCAGTGAGTTGCGAGACAACACCGTTGACGCAGGCACCTTGAAGGTGACCTTGCTGTCGGTCTTGCTAACGATGTCGAGCACGCGACCATTCATCGTGATCTGAGTTGTGCCCTCTAGGCCAACACCCGAAATCGACAGCTCGCCGCCCTCGGCACTCATGGTTCGCTCTGAGATTCCAGCGACTCGAGTGACGACAGGTTCACCAACAAAGATCGCCTTTTGAACCGTGTATGTGCCGAAGGCACCCTTCATCACTAGGTCGTAGGTGCCGTTAGCCAAACCGGTGGTGTTGAACTCGAGTTTGTCTTCTGAATTAAAGTCAATGCGCTGCGGCTTGCCATTGATGAGCACCGAGGTGACATCCATGTCTTTGCCTTTGAGGCTCACCTTGCCATCTTTATCGATTTCGATTTTCGATGGCATCGCAAATTTAGGTTGCTTGAAAACGGGCACCACCGGGGCAACCGGGGTCACGGTGACCACCTGGTTGTTTGCTGGAGGACTCACGATCGAAGACGGTGTGATTGCGAACAGTTCGCCACCAACGACACCATCTTTTGCGCCAAAAATGAGTTTGTTGTCAAACTCGGTGAAATACGAAGGGTTTGATGAGTTCGGCTGGGGAGATCCATAGCAATACATCACACAAACCTGGTCGCCCGGGAAGATGTCGGCTAACAATCCGGTGCCTGAAGTAGTGCCGTCGGACGAAAATAGCTCACCGTTTTGAGAGGATGCGTTTGCCTGGTAATAAAGCATTCCGTTGAACGAAGTGAGTGCTTGGATGGAAGGACTCGAACTTCCGGCCACTTCGTCTTTCACCAAAGTCGCAACCGTTCCGTCGAACTTCATGAGCTCTGAGCCGTGAAATCCATCGTTGCCGCTGAAATACAAAGCCGAGTTCAGAACTGCAAACCAGTCGGGCGAAGATGAACCGGCGGCATTGATATCTGCAGCCAACTCGGTAGTGGTTCCGTTGGTCCTCAGCAACTCGGTTCCGGTTTTACTTGCGTTGTAGTTAGCAAGCGCGGCCTGGGCTGCTTCGCCGGCGAAATATACCCAGCTGCCAAAAGTTGCAAACTTGGCTTGAGTGGTGGTGACAGTTGAAACCTGAGATGCACTTACGCCGTCGGTTGACCAAATAGTTGTGTTGTAGCCCGATGGGTCAGCACCAAAGTAAAGGCGGCCACCTAGTTCGGCCGCGTCGCTCATGCCAGGAAAATAGTTGAAGTCGCGGATTTTCGTAGTTCCAGCAGTCGTTCCATCGGTGACCCACAAGCCACGCTGACCGGTTTGATTCGGCCACGTTCTGAAAAGAACTTTGTTGCCTAGGGTTTTGAAGCTCCCCGGCATAGATTGGCCCGTGCCAGCCGTAATGTCTTTAAGCAACTGCGTTCCGGCAATAGTGCCATCGGTCACATAGGGCTCCTGCCCCGGGTTGCTTGATACGTAAACGTTGAAGATTAACTTATCGCCGGCAAAGGCAAACGGTTGACCGTTAAAGGTGCCGGTGATCAGATTTGTGGTCTGATTCGTGTCCTTGTCGAAGACGTAGAGCGACGATCCCTGCTGCCAATAAAGCTTCGATCCCTTTGCGCCGATCCAATTCACGCCGTTTGCATTCACGCCTGAAATGTTGTCTTTGTAAACGGAAACCGTGTCGACCGCAAAAGAGGCAATCGGATTCATCAAGCTGGCAAAGAGAGCCGAGGCTAAAACAGCCAAGCAGGCAATCAATTTCTTCAAGCGAGGTCCTTTTCTGGTTCTCTAGGTATTCCCCGCCAATAATCTAACTGAAATATTCGGCTCACCGAAGATTCACGACCTTGTTATTTCGACAAAGTCTTTTTCGCTCCCAACCACTTTTTGCGCTCTTCGGGCGCCAACTTTTCGATGGCATAGCGCAGCATGGTGCGCGGCATTGTTCCCGCGTAGCGGGTTAAAAATCTTCGCAATTCGGCAATATCGCGATTGCCCACTTCGCGGAGCATCCATCCGGTGGCTTTGTGAATCAGGTCGTGTTTGTCGTTCACCAGAATCTCGGCGATGTGCAGGGTGGGTTCAAAATCGGCAGGGCCGATCTTTAAAACGGCAGCCCTGGTCGAGGCAAAGGTGAACATGATTGCCACTCGGCGTTCCCAAAGTTTTTCACTTCGAGCTAGCGACTCGAGCAACTGCATGGCATCGGGCTTGCCCACCAAATACATGCCAAAGTATGGCGCCGAGGTGTCGACCAAATCCCAGTTATTGACGTGCCCCTCATAGACCAGGCGCAGGTAAAAATCGAATAGTTCTTGCTGGGCCGAAGCGGTCTTTGCTTTCTTCCACTTGGCCACCAACATAATCAGTGCCAGCAGTCGATGTTCGTGAATCGGCGATTGCACCAACTCATAGATTTCGGCTTCGGTCAGGCCGGCAAACTGCTTGGCAACGGTTCGCACGTTGGGCACGGTGACGCCCAGAAACTGATCACCCTCGGCGTATTCGCCTGGACCAGCCTTAAAGAACTTCGGAAAAAACGCCAGCTTCTCGGGGTTAACGAAAATGGCCAGGGCTTCCTTCGCCCCGGCCACATCCATTGAAATCATGCTCAAACTATAAGCCTGAGATCACAACCAGTGCGTCGCCAGCAATCGGCTTGAAGCTCGCGGTCTTTGCTGGGTTCATCTGAACACCCGAAGCTGGGTCGCCAGGGGCGTTTGCCAACAAGCGGTAACCGATTGCCGATTCGCCGTGCGCACGAGCGATGGCAACCAACTCGGCATATTCGATCTCTTTGCCAAGTGGCGCATAGTGCTCGATTGGGCGAACGTTGATCGATGCGCCATGGGCGTCGAACAGGTCGTCGAACACCGGCGCAAGCGCTGGGTTCTCAGAAACCTGAGCAATCAAAAGCGCAGCTAGGTTGTCGCTAACCACTAGGTCGTCGGCTGCGGCAACGCGAGCCAACTCGGCCTTGCGGCTGTCAAGAATCTCGGCAACCAAACGGGTTGGCTCAACTCCATTGCCGTCGGCCTCAAACAGTTGGTTCATCTGCAACATGGTCAACATGGTCTGGGCATCGGCTTCGCTCTCGCTGATCGCGTTGCGATAACCAAGGATGATGACCTCGTCATACTTCTTTGCCGAAGCGGCAGCGATCAGTTCATCGATGTCGCCGCTAACGGTTGCGTGGCTAACCTTGACGTCGCCAAACTTTAGGTCGGCGAGCTCGGCTGCATCAACAAACTTGCTCTGCGCAACGATGTGCACCGATGAACCCTTTGGCAAGAAGGCTGACAACTCGGCAACAACCGAGCGACCCATCGATGACCAACCAATAACCAATAGGTGCTCGGCCTTGGCGGCTGGCAACTTTTTGGCGCTGATCTTTTTGTTGGCGATGTCTTCGCGAACACCGGTGTAAATGACCTTGTCGTCGTCTTCGGCAATTGCAATGATCTGAGTCTTCGCAGTCAACTTGGTGCCCTGCTTAGGGTTCAGGTGAGTGGCACCCTTGTCGTCGACGATGCCGATAACCGATGCGGTGTTGAAGGCCAAGATTGCGTCGGCATAGGTCTTGCCGGCGAGTGCCGGAACCGAAGCAAAGTAAATTTCGTCACCGGCAAAGTCGAGCAGATCAAGCACGACTGCTGCAAGACCTGGCTGGCGTGAGGCCTGCGCGGTGACGCGTGCAATCACATCGTGTGAACGAACCGAAATGACGCGACCCTCGGTTGCGGTCTCGAGTGCCTCGGCGGTGTGTGGGTCATCAACCTCGGCGATGATGCGAGTGCGAGGGTTGGCGTTGACCGACTTCACGGCAAGAACGGTCGAAACGATTGTGGCATCGCCGGCCTCGTTTTCATCCAAGATGATGATCGACTTGGCGCCCGAAATGTTGGCGCGCTTTAGGTCGCCAGGGTTGGTTGGGTCACCCGAACGAGTGATGACCTTTAGCTTGCCAAGACCCTCGGCGCGAGACTCGATTTCGTCTTCCATAAACTCGCGGCTCTGCTCGCTAAAAATCACAACGAGTGGCTTGCGCACGTTCTCGTTGGCAATCGCAAGTTCTTTCAAGATTGGGAACACACGGTTAGACCAACCAAGAATCAGGGTGTGACCCGAGTCAACAACCGGGCTCTTGCCCTTGCGCAAGCGCTCGAAGGTGCGCTGAATAACACCAACGATAAAACCGGTCACGCTACCGGCGATGGTTACTGTGATTGCCCAGTAAAGAATTCCTAGGATGCGATCTGCCCAGGTGGCCTCGCCGCCCTTGCCAAGCAAGGTTGCGAATGAACCCCAGAAGGTCTCAAAGTTTGGGGCCGCCAGTGGGTCGCCCGAATATAGCGCCGGCACTGCATACAGCGCGTATTTAATGATGACCACGAGGATCGACATGATGACGAGAGCACCAAACATGTATGCCACGAACGCACCACTTCGTGCGATCGAGTTATCAAAGTTGTAGCGCAGTCGAGTAATGAAACCTACTCTTTTGGCGGTCGGAGCCTCTGGCTCACCCTTCGCCCCCTGGCCATACGAACGGTTCAAGTTGTTTTCAGACATGCTCGCCATTTTAGCGAGCAAAGCAAAAGGGAGCCGAGTGAAACTTCGGCTCCCTTCGCATTTGCGAACTATTTGTTATTTAGCGCTTAGACGACGCCCGGTTCAACAATCAGCGCAACGCCATCCTCGGCAACATCAACGCGAACCAACGAGCCATCGGTAATGGTGCCGGCGAGCAATAGGTTTGCCAACTTGTCGTCGATTTGCTGCTGCATCAAGCGGCGAAGTGGTCGAGCGCCATAGATCGGGTCATAGCCGCGGTCGGCAAGCCAGGTGCGGGCGGCCGGGGTAACGGCCAACTGCAAACGTCGCTGCTCAAGGCGCTTTGAAAGTCGATCAATATTTAGCTCGACAATCTGACCAAGCTCACTGCGGTCGAGTGCGCTGAAAATCACGATGTCGTCGAGACGGTTTAGGAACTCGGGCTTAAAGTGCCCGCGAACCATGGCCATCACGCCTTCGCGCTTTTTCTCATCGGTGATTTCTTGATCGATCAAGAACTGCGAACCGAGGTTCGAGGTCAGAATTAGAATCACGTTCTTGAAGGCAACGACGCGGCCCTGGCCATCGGTTAGACGGCCGTCATCAAGAACCTGAAGTAGCACGTCGAATACCTCGGGGTGAGCCTTTTCGACCTCGTCGAGCAAGACCACCGAGTATGGCCTGCGGCGCACGGCCTCGGTTAGCTGGCCACCCTCTTCATAGCCGATGTAGCCCGGAGGGGCACCGAGCAAACGGCTGACCGAGTGCTTCTCGCCGTATTCAGACATGTCGATTCGAACCATGGCCTTCTCGTCGTCAAACAAGAATTCGGCCAGACTCTTGGCCAGCTCGGTTTTGCCAACGCCGGTCGGGCCGAGGAACAAGAACGAACCGGTTGGACGATCTGGGTCACTGATGCCAGCCTTGGTGCGGCGAACCGCGTCAGAAACCGACTTGACCGCGGCCTTTTGACCAATCAGGCGCTTGCCTAATTCATTCTCAAGGTTTAGCAACTTCTCGCTCTCGCCAGCAAGCAACTTGCCGGTTGGCACGCCTGTCCAGGCGCTAACCACGGCAGCGATGTCGTCTTCGCCGACCTGGTCATTCACCATTCGTTCAGTGCCATCGGCACTCGAAATATTTTCGGCCGCCTCGAGCGCTGCCAACTCTTTTTCAAGAGCCGGAATCTCTCCATAAAGTAGGCGCGAGGCGCGCTCTAGGTTCGCTTCACGCTGGGCGCGATCGGCTTCGATGCGCAAACCATCTAGCTTGGTCTTGAGTTCACCGACCTTGTTTAGCTCAGCACGCTCGCGAGCCCAACGTTCGTTTAGCCCTTCAAGCTTTTCGGTCTTGGCAGCCAAGTCTTCGCGAAGTTTTTCGAGGCGATCCTTCGACGCCTCATCCTTCTCTTTCTTAAGCGCCATCTCTTCGAGCTTTAGTCGGTCAACCTGGCGACGAAGTTCGTCGATCTCAACCGGGGCCGAGTCGATCTCCATTCTTAGCCGCGAAGCGGCTTCGTCGATTAGGTCGATTGCCTTGTCTGGCAACTGGCGACCGGTGATGTAACGGTTCGAGAGGGTAGCGGCAGCAACTAGTGCGCTGTCGGCAATGGCCACCTTGTGGTGTGCTTCGTAACGCTCTTTCAAACCACGCAAAATTGCGACGGTGTCGACCACCGATGGTTCGCCAACATAGACCTGCTGAAAGCGGCGCTCAAGTGCAGGGTCTTTTTCGATTCGCTCGCGATACTCATCCAAAGTGGTTGCACCAATTAGGCGAAGTTCGCCTCGGGCAAGCATTGGCTTAAGCATGTTGGCGGCATCTTGGCCATCGCCAGCGCCGGCACCAACCAGGGTGTGAAGTTCGTCGATAAAGGTGATCACGCCACCCTCGGCGGCATTGATCTCGGCAAGAACCGCCTTTAGGCGCTCTTCAAATTCACCGCGATATTTTGCACCAGCAACCATGGCAGCCAGGTCAAGCGAAATCAGCTGCTTGCCCTTCAAACTCTCTGGCACGTCACCCGCGATGATGCGCTGAGCGAGGCCTTCGACCACCGCGGTCTTTCCAACGCCGGGCTCGCCAATGAGCACGGGGTTGTTTTTGGTTCGGCGGCTAAGCACCTGAGACACTCGGCGAATCTCGGCATCGCGGCCGATCACCGGGTCAAGCTTGCCCGCCTTGGCCACCTCGGTAAGGTTCACACCGTATTTTTCGAGGGCACTCTGTTGGTCTTCTTGCTGCATGTTTTGGTTGTTCACTTGGTTCTCCTTTCGCACAGGGTTGCTGCACTTTGCCCGAGTTCTTCGGGCCTGCGAAGTTCTACTTCGCCCGCCAAAGCACTACTTGCGTGTGCTTCGACGGTCTTTGGCCGCGAGTCAAACTCTCGACCCCTTGGTCACCGGCTGCGAACACTCGGTTGCCCGGGCGGTTCATCATCT
>JACCEB010095421.1_pt1 | contig 11264 bp, 11 predicted proteins | sample 7454761 | NCBI WGS metagenome assembly JACCEB01 (sample SAMN15323454, study PRJNA562643) | freshwater metagenome | isolation source: river surface water | place: USA:Blue River Watershed | collected 2017-08-18 | reverse complement strand
TTGGCCGCGAGCCCCAGGCCGTCATTCATTGCTGCGGTGACGACTCTCGCTATGACCCATCCCAGGGTGCTCAGGTGATTGGCGGCCCCGCGCCCCAACCACTGGCCTGCATCGTCATGCGGCACGATCCCAAGACAGATGGCCTGCGAGCCGTCGGGACGCTGGGCGGTGAGATGTTCAAGGCCTTCTTTGAGAAGTACGAGTTCAAACTCAACATCGACAATGGCCCCAAGTCCAAACAACTCTGCAACAGCACCACGGTCTGCAAGGAACTCAAACGCTACAGCCGCCAGCTACAAGGCTGCCCCGCCTGAACCTTTGGCCCCACCTGGGGTCAGATTCTCATGACAACCAGACGCAATTTTATTGGCCAGTCAGCAGGCATTGCTGTGGCCAGCCTCGGTAGCCTTTCCACCACGACGCTACTGGCCGCCTCTTCGACTCCAGACGTCAAAACGCTGACACTGACCGCAAGTCCCTCCGCCATTCAAGTAGGTCCAGATGGCACGCAGCCAACCCAACTCTGGTGCTTCAACGGCCAATTCCCAGGGCCCGAGATCCGGCTCCGACAGGGGGATCGGCTGCGCGTGCGGTTCGTGAATCAGTTACCCCAGCCCAGCAGCATTCATTGGCATGGGATTCGACTGCCCAACCACACGGATGGGGTTCCGGGACTCACCCAGGATCCAGTGCCGCCCGGCGGTGAATTTACCTACGAGTTCGACTGTCCGGACGCAGGCACCTTTTGGTACCACCCGCACTTCAACAGCGCCGAGCAGCTCGGCCGTGGACTCATCGGCGCACTCGTGGTCGAGGAAAAGACTCAGCCGCCTGTCGACCAAGACCTCACCTGGGTGCTGAGCGACATGCGGATAGACGCTCAGGGCAGACTCAACGAGTCCTTCAGCAACCGTCATGATCAGGTCCATGCCGGGCGAATTGGCAATGTGGTGCTCATCAACGGCAGCATCACTGATCGATTCATGCTGCCCGGGCCCAGTCGCATCAGACTGCGACTGATTGCCGCCACGAATGCAAGGCTTTTTGAGCTCAAGTTCAAAGGCACCCAGGACTCCTCAGTCCAACTCATCGCCATCGACGGGCATCCCATTGCCCCAAAACCGGTCACAGAGGCGATTGACCTGGCTCCGGGTCAGCGCGTGGATCTGCTCATCGACTTAGATGCAAGCGGTTCATTGCGCATAGAAGACCACGCCTACCCTCGCAACGCTTACAAGCTGGCAGAGATCACTGGCATCGGTACCCAGCCATCATTCTCCAAAGCTTTCAAAACAACCGCCCCCCGATTGGCAGATAACCCAGTTCCACCAGTCGCCCGCGCAGAACTAAGGCAGGCCCGGTCGGTTCCCTTGGTCATCACGGGCGGGGCGATGAGTCGGGCGATGCGGGCCGATAGCATCTGGCAGATCAATGGTCATGCCATGACCGATCACCGCAGAGAGGACCTTCATCACATGAAACCCAACTTCAAGCTGAAGGTGGGTGAAGTCGTTCAACTGCAGCTAGACAATCAGACCGCGTGGTTTCATCCCATGCATCTACATGGCGTGGTTTTTCAGCAGGTCATGGCCGACCAGAGTCTAGGGCCCTATCGCGACACGATCCTGCTGTCACCAGGCCAGAAGATGACGCTGGCCATGCGTGCGGACATTCCAGGTCTGTGGATGATCCATTGCCACGTTCTGGAGCACCAGCACAGTGGCCTGATGGGGTATTTCAGCGTAGAGTCTTAGACCATCTGCATCAGTCAACAGTCATCGTGAGGAGTTAATTCATGCCTTCTATTTCTAAAGTCTTTTTGGCCTGCACACTAGGCCTTGGTCTCACAGCCTGTGCCACACCAGACTATGTCTTCAAGAAGCTCGACGCCTCTCAGATGGACTTTCAAAGCGACTTGAACAAATGTGAAGACCAGGCCATGACTTTTGGCAATGTCATTCGAGCTGACTACATCAAGGCCCGTAACGACTGCATGATCAAAAAAGGCTGGACCCTGACCAATCCTCGCTAAACCACATCAAACATCGGAGAACACCATGGCCAAGGCTTTTTGGGTTACCACGTACCGCGAAATTTTTGATCCTAACAAACTGGCCCAGTACGCCAAGCTAGCCCTGCCGGCCATCGAAGCTGGTGGCGGTAAGTTCATTGTTCGCGGTATGCCAGAAAAGGTCTACGAGAACGGTCTTAAGCAGCGCACCGTGGTCATTGAGTTTCCTGATATGGCCACTGCCATTGCCACCCATGACAGTGCTGCCTACCAACAGGCCCTGGACGCCTTGGGTGACGGTGCAGACCGCGACATGCGGCTCATCGAAGGCGTCTAAAACCCCAGAGTTTGGTGCCCGGAGCGGGAATCGAACCCGCACGCCTTGCGGCCCGGGATTTTAAGTCCCGTACGTCTACCTATTTCGTCATCCGGGCGGAGGACTTGAGAGCGCCATTCTAGACCTCTCACGTCACAAAACAAAAAGCCCACCGCTAGGCGGTGGGCTTTTTAACATGTGCCAACCGACGGTCGGCACAGAGGTCACCAGGCGATTAGCTGGCCTGGGTATTGATGTCACCCTTCAGGGTTGGGTAGCGAACGTGGTCTACCAGATCCTGAATGTCCTTGCGGGGCTCGGGTGTCAACAGGCTGACGATGATGATCACCGCGAAGCCCAGAGGCACACCGAAGACACCAGCCGAGATCGGGGCGATTTCCCACCAGAGCTGAACAGGCGACGTGACACCGAAGACGCTCCGGAGCCAGGGCTGGGTCATCACCATGTAGAACATGGTGATACCGAGACCAGAGATCATGCCCAGTACAGCGCCCCACTTCGTGGCCCGCTTCCAGAAGATGCCCAGAACCAGGGCGGGGAAGAAGGCTGCAGCGGCAAACGAGAAGGCTGCACCGACCAGGAACAAAATGTCAGCAGGCTTCTGAGCAGCCACGTAAGCGGCGGCCAAGGCAACCACCAGCAGCAGGGCCTTGGAGATGGCCACGCGACGAGCGGTAGAGGCATTGGGGTCGATCATCTTGTAGTACAGGTCGTGTGACAGCGCGTTGGCAATCGTCAGCAGCAGACCGTCAGCAGTTGACAGAGCAGCTGCAAGACCGCCTGCGGCCACCATGCCGGAGATGACGTACGGCAGACCGCCGATCTCGGGTGTAGCCAACACAACGATGTCACCACCGATCTTCATCTCACCCAACTGGAAGATGCCGTCTTTGTTGACGTCAGCAACCGACAGCAGGGCTGGGTCAACGGCATTCCACTGGGCGATCCAGGCGGGCAGCTTATCAAACGGCGTACCAACCAGGACGTTGAAGACCTCGTACTTCACCAACACGGCCAGTGCGGGCGCCGTGAAGTACAGCAAGAAGATGAAGAACAGCGACCAGGTGACCGACTCACGAGCTTGCTTGACCGAGGGGGTTGTGTAGTAGCGCATGAGAATGTGAGGCAGCGCTGCAGTACCCACCATCAGACAGAAAATCAGAGCCAGGAAGTTACGACGGGAGTTGTCAAAGGCCGCTTGAGCCTTGGCATCACCCGCGGGATCACCCGCAAACTGGGCACCGTGACGCGGCATACCAGCGAGAGGTTTGGCTGACGCCAGGGCACCTGCCTTGCCCTTCTCCCAGGCAGCCTTGGCAGCAGCCTCGTCCTTCGGAACCGCGGCCAGGGCCTTCTCAGCAGCGGTCACTTCGGTAGCTGGCGCGTTGGCGGTCTTCAGGTCGGCGACTTTCTTCTCAGCAGCAGCCTTGTCGGCAGCCAGAGCAGCAGGGATGTTCTTCAGCTTGTCGTCAAAGGCGGCAGCCCGGGCCTTGTAGGCCTCGATGACTTCCAGCTCCTTCGGATCCTTCATCAGTTCGGCTTCACGGGCCGTGACCTTGGCCAGCTGAGAACCGTAGACCAACTGAGGAATGGGCACGCCAGTCTGTTTCACCGACAGCCAAACCACAGGGATCATATAGGCGATGATGAGGATGATGTACTGGGCCACCTGGGTCCAGGTCACCGCACGCATACCACCCAAGAACGAACAAACCAGAATGCCGGCCAGACCCATGAAGATGCCCAGTTCGAACGGCACACCGGTGAGTCGGGTCGTAATCAGGCCCACACCATAAATCTGCGCCACCACATAGGTGAAGGAGCAGAGAATGGCCGCCAGAATGCCAAGCAGCCGTGGCAGGTTACCGTCGTACCGGGCACCGAGGAAGTCCGGAATGGTGAACTGTCCGAATTTCCGCAGGTAAGGGGCCAGGAAAAGCGCCACCAGACAGTAGCCACCAGTCCAACCCATGATAAAGGCCAGGCCACCGTAGCCAGTCAGGTAGAGCGTACCGGCCATGCCGATGAAGGAAGCGGCTGACATCCAGTCCGCACCCGTGGCCATGCCGTTGTACACCGCAGGAACCCGACGGCCCGCCACGTAATACTCGGAGGCGTCGTTGGTGCGGCTCATCACACCAATACCGGCGTACAAGAGCACGGTCGCGGCCAGGAAGATGTATCCGATCCAGGCGCGGGTCAGGCCCATCTGCTCCGCGATCGCAAGAACGATCACAAACGCAATAAAGCCTCCGGTGTACCAGGCGTACACCTTATTGAGCTGTTTTTTAAAAGCACTATTGGAACTGGCGGAGAAAGCACCGCCGCCGCCTTCAGTAGGTAGTCCGGCCATGTTTAGTCCTCCTCAACTTCCGCGCAACCATGTTCCTGGTCGAGCTTGTTCATGTAGTGAGCGTAGTAGGCGATGATGACCACATAAATCACCAACGCACCCTGAGCGCCAACCCAGAAACTAAAGGGCCAGCCAAAAAAGTCAAAACTCAATGCGCGGGCATTGTAGCCCACCACGAATGTGACAAAAAACCAGACGGCCAACAGAAAAACCGTCATGCGAAGGTTCTTCTGCCAGTACTGGCGATGCGATTCAGTTAACTGCATATTGCCCTCTCCTTCTTGTTGTGATCCGAATAAACCCGGTTCAAACGCGACCCTACGACTTGCGCCGCATTACAGCCGAATCGCTCCCCTCCTCATGAGGCTTTGAGACCGGTCTCCCGCTCGAGTTGAGCGGCAAACTTGGGCTCAAATCCCTTCAAATGCTGAATAATCTTCAGCGCTTCGTCGGGCTCATGTCGATCTATGTGCACCCGGGCCAGTTGGTACCAGGCGTAGGGGCTCATAGGCTGTAATTTGGTGTTGCGTTTGAGGCAGTCGACCGCCTCATCGAGGCGTCCGAGTTGTATGAGGACCAGACCGAGCCCATACCAGGCGCGATCGAGGGAGTCGCTGAGTTCGAGGGCCTTGCGGAAGCTGGCCTCTGCACCCAGAAGGTCTTTGGATTCTTCCTGGAGGTAGGCCAGGTTGAACCACATGGCGGAGGTGGCCTTGGGCTGCGACAACGCCTTCTGATAAAGCCGAATGGCAGCGACCTTGTCACCCATCTCAGCCTGGAGGTGGGCAAGGCTGCTAAGACCATAGATGTCGTTGGGGTACTGCTCCACCATCTCCGAAAAGGTTTCTGCCGCCCGAGACCGCAGTCCCAGCAGTAAGAATAAGATTGCTCGCCACTTCAGTACTGACCATCGAAAATCGAATCGACTCATCGACACCCCACCATTCCCACTGATACGCAATGTTCAATTTTTGCCAATGTCACAGCGATGTATAGCACAGCAACGATGCAAAAGGCCACTATGGGGTGATGTTGCGGCGCAACCTTGGCTGGGGAGATTTTGACCGCTATCCAGACCCAAGGGCGGTTCAACACGACAAAGAGTTGATAGAAGAGATTAGTGAAACGCTTGGCGCCTGCCAAAACGAAAAGGAGACCCTGTCCCATTAAGGACAAGCCCCCGATATACAGCACCAGTTGAGCGATATTGAGCGCTTCGAGCACCGGTTGTCTCTTTAATTTTTGTTTTAACTGCAACGCAGTGTAATACAACCGCTAGTCCAAGCCAACCACCCAACGCGATCTGCTCGAAAGCTTATGAAGCGCATAGATATCCCGCTTCTCCTTGCCCAGGGCTCCCCAGATGCGCAAGAACAGCTCAGCCGTCGCAAAGGAGTCGGCTGCGGCCTGATGCCGCACCGCACACTCTAGGCCAAAATGCGAGAGCCACTGGTCCAAGGATCGGGCCTTCACACTAGGAAATGCCGCCTTGGCCAGCGGCGCCAAGTCTAGCCAGAGGTTATCGAGCTTGGCCCCCAGATGTTTTTTGGCCCATCGTTGAATTAAGGTCTCATCGAAGGGCGCATGAAAGGCGAACAGGGGCGAGCGGCCCACCCAGGCCTGAAAATCCCGCATGACCTTGGCTGGGTCCTGACCATTTCTCTGCGCACCCACCCCAATGCCATGCACAAGAATATTCGACTTCGACGAGGTGACCTCGGGCCGAAGAACCGCCTCAAAGCTGTCTGCCGTCTCGATCACCGGCCGAGCCCCCTTGCCCTCGAGGCGAAGGGCCACAGCCGCTATGGCCAAGAGCTGATCTCGATGAGGATCCAGACCACTGGTCTCCACATCCAAGACCACCCATCGGCGAGCGTCGGCGGGCTCTGGGGGGGTAAAGGCCTGCAGCAGCCAGTTCCACCTAGCGGGCATAGTCCAGCTCGAGCCGCTGCTGCAGTTGTCGAATGGTCTTGAGCGACTCCTTCAAGATGCTGCGGTCAATGTCGTTCAGAGATGCCAGTTCGATGAGGTTGGGATTGTCCGCAACCGCCGTCTTCTGAATCTGAATGTTCAGGCGCAGGGTCTGCATAAACTCAAAAGCCGTCACCCACGACTCGTACTCGCGAGCGGCCAGTCCCAGAGCCTGTCCCACCTGCTCCAGGCGAACCCGCGTGTTGGTGGCGTCAATTCCTTTGGACAAGGCAAAGATTCGCGCCACATCGACCACAATGGCCGTCGCCCCCATCTTGAGGTCTAGGCACTCGCGCCCGTCGACTTTGGTGGCCTCTACGCCACCATGCCAATTCAGGGGCACTTGGTTACGAGCCGAGTTATCGGCCAGCTGCTTGATGAAGCGAGGTGTAGCCATAGAGCGGGTTCGCACCAGATCACGCATGGCCTCTGTCAGGCTGGCATTGCCCGCCAAGACTCGAAAGTCGAAAAAGATACTCGAGCGCAGCAGCGCCTCGGGGCTCCCATGCTCGATCCAATTGGCAAATTTTCCCAACCACTCCTCCTCGCTCAGGCAGAGGGCGGGGTTACTGGCCATGATCTGACCCTTGCAAAAGGGAAAACCACAGGCATCCAGCGCCTCGTTGACATCCCTCGCAAAGGCCAAGAAGTGCTCCCTGGCCTCTGCGCCCAGACCATCTCGGTAGACCAAGGCGTTGTCCTGGTCCGTCGAGATCGTTTGCTCTCCGCGGCCCTCTGACCCCAGGGCGATCCAGGCAAAGTCCGCTAGGTCAAGGCCGTGTTTGTCGGAGAAGAGTTGCACCAGTCGTTCACAAATGAGGTCGTTCAGATGGCTGATTAATGCAGTCATCTGCCGCGACTGCACCCCCTGACCAAGCAAGGTCTGAGCAAATTGACGGACTTCGCCAGACGAAACCTGAAGCGACAGAACATCAGGTGCGCTGCGAATCGCCGTGCTTACGGATTTGAGCGACAGGCGCTGGGCCGAGAAGAGGTCTCGCTCTGAGACCACGTTGACCACCTGGTCTCCTTCGAGCACAGGCACATGTCGAATGCCGTAGCGCGACATCATGAGCGCAGCATCCTGGGCCGTGTCGTGAGCTTCTAAAAACTTCACATTGGGGGACATGACATCTTGGATCAGGGATCCCAAATCAAGACCAGCAAGTGCGATACGACTCACCACGTCGTCTCGGGTCAAAATACCCGCAAGACGACCGGCGGAGTCTAGGACCAAGACCGACCCAACCCGGGTCTCATGCATCTTGATGAGGGCATCGCGAAGCGGCTGACCAGTGCGAACGCAGACCGCCTGTTTTCTCGGCAATGCACCAAGGGGGGTCTCAAGCGAGAGGGCCGTAAAGACCTCCGAGGCATAGGTTCGTTGGACCAGCTTTCGCGACATCTCCAGAAACCGCATAAGCCGCTGGCTGACAAAGGCGGCAAATGGCGGGGAGACCTCGGCGAGCTTGAGGACAGTCGCCCTGCCAATGGCCAGACAAAAACAGTCCCCTAAGGCGGAGTAAACAGAGGTTACGGCTCGACCGGCTACGACTGCACTAACCGGAAAAAACTCGCCGGTATCAATCCTGCGAGCCTCTGCAAATTCCTCGGCGATGCCGCGACGGCCCACGACCGAACCCTGGCGAACAAAATAGAGGGTTTGGGCTGGGCCAGAACTGGGCTGAAGAATGACCTCATCCGGCTCGAAGTAGTGCTCGGCCGCAGACTCAATGAACAAGTCCACATGAGCCGGGTCCATTTCGGCAAAGGGCATCACCTGTACAAGCTGCCGATGGAGGTTAACGACCAGGCTTTTCGAGGGTGTTGAAGTCTGCGGCGATTCAGTCATGATTCCCAACGCTCCTTTGCACCGCCTGCTGTGTGGCGTAATGTCGGCAAACTCTATACCGCCTGGTGGTCCCCAGTGTTGATGCAGGTCATGGAGCCCTTACATCACAAGGGATAATGCGGGGGGAAACCCTGGACTGCCCGTCCTACAATAATCCCAACTTCATTTTATTCAGCGTTAGCCGAGAGCCCCATGTCAACCAACGCCAGCACCCTCGCCTTTAGCCACACCACGGAAATCGTCGCAGCCGCGATTTTTGCGATTGCCGTCCTTCACACCTTCTCCACCAAGATTTTTGAACGCCTTGCACATCGCTACCCCGCCCACCACGGCGTCTTTCACCTGCTGGGTGAGGTCGAGGCGGTCTTTGGCTTCTGGTCGATTATTTTATTTGGTTGGCTGATTCTTCGCGAGGGACTTACCCCGGCCGTTGAATACGCGGACACTCGAAACTACACGGAACCGCTGTTTGTCTTCGCCATCATGGTCATCGCTGCAAGCCGGCCCATCATGGCCTTTGCTCGCCATATCGTTGAATCCATCAGTCGCCTCATCCCCCTCGACCGCGGGATGGCTACCTACTTTGTGCTTTTGTCTGTTGTTCCGTTGCTTGGCTCGTTCATAACAGAGCCAGGAGCGATGACTCTAGCCGCTCTACTTTTGGCGCAGGGATTTTTCCGCTCGGACACCCCGAATAAGTTCAAGTACGCCACCATCGGCGTGCTCTTCGTCAACGTATCCATCGGTGGCACCCTGACCCACTTTGCAGCCCCCCCTGTTCTGATGGTCGCCGCAAAGTGGGGTTGGGACTCATGGTTCATGCTCACGCACATTGGATACAAGGCAGCCATCGCGGTCTTCATCAATGCAGCAGCGGTGACCTTTCTGTTCCGTCACACCCTGAAGGAAACCACTCAACGGCTATTGACGGGTGACTTGAAAACCGAACCAACCCCCAAAGTTCCTCTCACCATCGTGCTGGTTCACTTGCTCATGATCGCGGGCATCGTGGTATTCGCCCACCACCCCCCGATCTTCTTGGGCATTTTTCTGGTCTTTATGGGATTGGCCACCGCCTACAACCAACACCATGACCGTCTCATCCTGCGTGAGGGCCTGATGGTGGCCTTCTTCTTGGCTGGTCTCGTGGTGTTGGGTGGCTTGCAGGCATGGTGGTTGCAGCCTCTACTGGCCCAGATGAGCCCAACGTCGGTCTACTACGGTGCGACTGCGCTAACGGCTATTACCGACAACGCAGCCCTGACTTACCTGGCGTCCTTGGTGGAGGGACTCAGCGACGAATTTAAATATGCAGTGGTCTCCGGCGCGGTCACAGGAGGGGGTCTCACGATCATCGCCAACGCGCCCAACCCCGCCGGTGCTTCCATTCTCCGGCGGTACTTTCAGGACGAGACGATTGATCCCCTTAAATTGTTTCTAGCAGCCAGCATTCCGACCTTGGTCGCCATTGCTGCCTTTCGGCTGATCTAGCCTACATGTCTGCCAAGGGCTGATAAGCGCCAGGAGAGCTCACCGGCTGGCCCATGCGGGCAATGACGTGGTCCAACTGGCCTTCTAACGATTGAATCGAAGAGAGTGGCATTTCAGCCAGAGCCTGAACCAAAACCCCAATCTTGGGTTCTGGCACCTTGGCCAGCAAGGCCTTGGCCTTGTCGGTGCTGGTGAGTTCAAAAGCCCGTGCGTCGTCAAGGTTCCGCTCTCGGATGACATAGCCCTCTGACACCAGATGCCGAATGATGTTACTGGCCGTGGACTGATGAATAGCGAGCGCCTCGGTCAACTCTCCGGGGCGGACTCCGGGGTTCTCATCGATGATGGCCAAGGCCCAGACATGTGAACCCGACAATCCCGTGACTTTCTCGACCCTTCGGTAATGTTCCTTCACAGCACGAAAAATGACTCGAAACTGCTTGAGAACCCGGACGGCATGCTCCGGAACATGGGTCTTCATAGAGCCTCCACATTGAGATTCTGCGAAGGCTACACCTTTTTAAAAAGAAACGGTGGCCGAGGCTCTGACCAGCCGCGGCGCCCCAGGCGTCAGGTAGGCGTCCCCCAGAAACTCGGCTACGTCCCGCCAGTAACGCTCGTCTGTGACGTTCTCGATGGCCAGTCGGTAAGTGGTGGCCCCTGCCTTGGTCTTTTGGACATAGGACAGACCCAGGTCTAGCCGATGGAAGTCCGGCGCGTAGACCGAGTTATCCCGGGAGGCGGGACGCTTACCCGTGTAGAGCCAGTTGGCATTGGCCGACAGGCCTTCGACACCTGGTACCCGATAGTTGACGAAGGTGTTCAGGCGAAACTTGGGAGTGTTCAAGGCCTCTTTGCCCTCGAACAAGGCGTTGCCTGTGCCAGAGGTGTCCGAGGTCATGACAGTCGCCGAGATCTGGGCGTCTGTGCGCTTGGTGAGGGCGCCAGAGAGATTCAACTCCAGGCCGGTGCGAGATTCGGTGCCGCGCTGGATGTAGTCACCAACCGCCTGGCTATCCAAAAGGGATGCGTCGTTTCGGAAGTTAAAAGGACGCCATGCATGGAACACGCTGGCCATCATACGTACATCCTGCAGTTCCCATTTGTACCCCAAGTCCAAAGTCTCAACCTTTCGTGGCTTGAGTAACATTTCCGCGGCAGAGGTCGAATTAAGGTGGTTCTGACTGGACTGTGGAGCAAGCGCTGCGGCTTCCAAATCTGAGGCATAGCCAAACCAGTACGCAGTGCG
>JACCEB010557719.1_pt1 | contig 11267 bp, 8 predicted proteins | sample 7454761 | NCBI WGS metagenome assembly JACCEB01 (sample SAMN15323454, study PRJNA562643) | freshwater metagenome | isolation source: river surface water | place: USA:Blue River Watershed | collected 2017-08-18 | reverse complement strand
GAAGTTCTTCCCCCCTTTATTGCCAGGAGCTATTCATTCCACCAGCCGGACGAAAGATGCAGCTCTTACCCTCGTGAAATCAGGGTTTCTGCATCCCCTTGCTGAGGATTAAACCCATTGCAGTTCATGACCATGGAACGCCCAGAGGGCCAACTGCTCCACCAGTTATTCACTCGAACTCATCGCCGTTTTTCCTCATGAATGCTGGGTTTGCCTGCGGTGCGCACCGAATGGTCACAGCGAGAACAGCGATAAACCAGCGACATATGTCCGCTGGAAGGGGTGAATATGGGGTTGATCCAGGTGCTCCATGTTCCGGAGGCTGGAAGCCTAAGTGCTTGATTCGCATGGAGAAAAAACAAGGGGTCAAACTCAGCGATGAATTTGACCCCAGGTGGTGATTGGTGGAGCTGGGGGGATTCGAACCCCCGTCCACAAGCCTTCTTCGAACAGTTCTACATGTGTAGTCGTCTGATTTGAGTCTCGCCGATCACGCCGCGCAGCGACACGCTACGTGACCAGCCAGCACCCTTGAATCTCGCGCGCTACCAAGGTGCACGGCAGCGAGCCAGCCGATATGAATTCCCTTGCAGCCTGGAAGTCTTGCGACCCCCTTGCCCAGCCTATCGGCCTGCTGTTGCAAGGCTCACCGGATTAAGCGGCGAGTGCGAAACGTTCGTCGTTTGCAGTTAGTTTTTTTTCTGCGGTTTTACGAGGTGACAGAACCTCGACATGCCCTGCCGCGCGTCCGAACCCATGTCGAAACCAATGCAGCCCCAAGGCTTCAATTGTAAGACATTTCCAGTAATTTCAACAGTGCCAAGGGATGCTCAATGGTGTGGTCGGCCGCCCATTGCGCGTGGTCAGCCTCATGGCCCAGGTACCCATAGGCCGCTGCCACAGTGGCCATGCCTGCCGCGCGGCCGGCCTGGATGTCGCGCTCGTCATCTCCCACATACCAGCAGTGTTCGGGCTGCACGCCCAAGCGGCGCGCCGCTTCCAGGAGGGGCGCCGGATGCGGCTTGGGGTGTGGCGTGGTGTCGCCACTCACCACGGTGCCTGCTGAACTGAACAGCGGCATGGCCTGGGTAAGTGGATCGGTAAAGCGGGCCATTTTGTTGGTCACCACGCCCCACAGCAGACCGCGGGCCTGGAGTGTCTCAATCAGTTCAAACACCCCCTCAAACACGATGGTGCGCTCGGTCATGGCGCTCTCGTAGTTGACAAAGAAGGCTTCGCGAAGCGCAGGAAACTCAGGGTGCTCAGGCGTCATGTCAAACGCCACTTTGAGCATGCCCCGTGCACCCGCACCCGCATGCGGGCGGTACAACGAGGCATCCAGCGAAGGCAGGCCGCGGTCGGTCCGCAGCTTGTCTGCCGCAGCGCCCAGATCAGGAGCACTGTCGATGAGTGTGCCGTCCAGGTCAAACAGCACGGCCTTGAGGGGGCGTGTGCGACTCATGCAACTTTCCGGGTGGCCAGGAGATAGTTCACGCTGGTGTCCTGGTTGAGCCAGTACCGACGGGTGAAGGGGTTGTACGACATGCCGCGGCTGTGCAGCACGTCGAGTCCTGCATGGCGACAGTGCGAGGCGAGTTCACTCGGGCGGATGAACTTGGCATATTCGTGCGTGCCCTTGGGCAACATGTTGAGCACATACTCCGCGCCCACAATGGCCATCAGAAATGATTTGGGGTTGCGGTTGAGCGTGGAGAAAAACACCCAGCCGCCCGGCTTGACCAATTGCGCGCAGGCGTGCACCACCGAGGAGGGGTCGGGGACATGCTCGAGCATTTCCATGCAAGTCACCACATCAAAGCTGCCGGGTGCTTCCTGCGCCATGGCTTCAGCACTGGTTTCACGGTAGGTGATGTGAGGGGTGTTGGCCTCCAGCGCATGCAGCTGGGCGACTTTCAGGGCCTTGCTGGCCAGGTCAATGCCGGTCACGGTAGCGCCGGCACGCGCCATGGAGTCGGCCAAGATGCCTCCGCCGCACCCGATGTCGATCACCGCCTGTCCAGCCAATGGCGAGAGCGACTGTATCCAGTCCAGGCGCAACGGGTTGATATCGTGCAAAGGCCGAAACTCGCTCTCCGGGTCCCACCAGCGATGAGCGAGTTCAGAAAACTTGGCCAATTCGGCCGGGTCGGCATTCAAGGGGCCGGTCATGGCAGGGGCTCCGGGTAACGGTGTGAGGTGACCTTGAGGTCGGGAACGAGACAAGATGTGTGTGTCAAATAGGCGCAGCACAGTGTCGCAGAGGCCAGGTTGCAAGAATACCAGGGACCAACAAAAAACCCCGCCGAAGCGGGGTTTGTAACAGATCGATCAGAGATCAGTTGGGGCGGGTGCCCACCACTTCGATCTCGACACGGCGGTTCTTGGCACGGCCTTGTGAGGTCTTGTTGTCGGCCACGGGCTGCTTCTCGCCCTTGCCTTCGGTGTAGACGCGGTTCTTTTCAACGCCCTTGGACACCAAGTAGGCCTTCACGGCTTCAGCGCGGCGAACCGACAGCTTCTGGTTGTAGGCATCGGAACCCACGGAGTCGGTGTGACCCACGGCGATGATGACTTCCAGGTTGATGGCTTTCATCTTGCCCACCAGGTCGTCCAGCTTGGCTTTGCCGTCAGCCTTCAGCACCGACTTGTCGAAGTCGAAGAAAGCGTCGGCAGCATACGTCACCTTGGAAGCAGCTGCAGGCGGACGGGCCGGGGCAGCAGCAGGTGCGGGGGCAGGAGCCGGGGCAGGTGCCGCAGCACGTGCGGGTGCGATAGCGCCATCACAGCCAGGCGCTGCGGTAGCAGGGGTCCAGGAAGCGTTTCTCCAGCACTCGCCCGTCGCGCTTTTCCAGACGTCGCCGCTGGCACTGCGCCAGTTGTTGATATCTTGTGCACCAGCGACGGTGACCAAAGTGGCTGCGGCCAGGAAAGTTGCCAGTTGTTTGAGTTGTTTCATGTTACTCCTCTGGGGGACATAAGAACGGGAGCCAGGCTCCAAAACAAATTTGCGAGATAGGAACCAAGCAAATCCTCTGATTCATGGGTGATTGTGCCACACAGACAAGTGATCGCCAGCCTGGGATGTAACTCAAGGTGCTATCCCGTCCAGACACCCGCACATTGTTGTATACCCGCCACATTTTTAGGGTACACCTGAGCGCCTAGAATTGAGGGTTTACCTGCAAGTCGGTCCCCCGTTCATGACCCAATTCGCCAAAGAGACATTGCCCATCAGCCTCGAAGAGGAGATGCGGCGCAGCTACCTCGATTACGCCATGAGTGTGATCGTGGGACGGGCCTTGCCAGATGCCCGTGACGGCCTGAAACCCGTGCATCGACGCGTGCTGTTCGCGATGCACGAGTTGAACAACGACTGGAACCGACCCTACAAAAAATCCGCCCGTATTGTGGGCGACGTCATCGGCAAGTACCACCCGCACGGCGACAGCGCGGTGTACGACACCATTGTCCGGATGGCGCAGGATTTTTCGCTGCGCCACATGCTGGTGGATGGACAAGGTAACTTTGGATCGGTGGATGGCGACAACGCCGCGGCCATGCGCTACACCGAAATCCGCCTGGCCAAGATTGCCCATGAGATGCTGGGCGACATCGACAAGGAAACGGTTGATTTCGGTCCCAACTATGACGGCTCCGAGCAAGAACCTCTGGTGCTGCCCAGCCGCCTGCCCAACCTGCTGGTGAATGGCTCGGCCGGTATCGCAGTGGGCATGGCCACCAACATACCGCCGCACAACCTCAATGAAGTGGTGGATGCGTGTCTGCACCTGCTGGCCAACCCCGAGGCCAGCGTGGACCAGCTGATGGAGATCGTCCCGGCCCCCGACTTCCCCACCGCCGGCATCATCTACGGCATGGAAGGCGTTCGCGATGGGTACCGCACCGGCCGCGGCCGCGTGGTCATGCGCGCCAAGTGCCACTTCGAGGATATCGACAAGGGTCAGCGACAGGCCATCATCGTCGATGAGTTGCCCTACCAGGTCAACAAGAAAACGCTGCAAGAGCGCATGGCCGAGTTGGTGCACGAGAAGAAGATCGAAGGCATCAGCCACATCCAGGACGAGTCCGACAAATCCGGCATGCGACTGGTCATTGAGCTCAAGCGCGGCGAAGTGCCCGAGGTGGTGCTCAACAACCTGTACAAGATGACGCAGTTGCAGGACACCTTCGGCATCAACATGGTGGCGCTGGTCAACGGTCAGCCCAAGCTGTGCAACCTGAAGGACCTGATCGACATCTTCTTGCAGCACCGCCGCGAAGTGGTCACCCGCCGCACCATCTTCACGCTGCGCAAGGCACGTGAGCGTGGCCACGTGCTGGAAGGCCTGGCCGTTGCGCTGGCCAATATCGATGACTTCATTGCCATCATCCGCAACGCGCCCACCCCACCGGTGGCCAAGGCCGAGCTGATGAACCGTTCCTGGGACAGCCAGATGGTGCGCCAGATGCTCACGCGTGCGCGCGAAGACGGCGGTGTGGTGAACGCCGACGACTACCGCCCCGACGGCCTCGAGCGACAGTTCGGCCTGGGCGCTGACGGCCTGTACCGTCTGAGTGACACGCAGGCGCAGGAAATTCTGCAAATGCGTTTGCAGCGCCTGACCGGCCTGGAACAGGACAAGATCGTCAACGAATACAAAGAGGTGATGGCCGAGATCGACGACTTGCTCGACATTCTGGCCAAGCCCTCCCGCGTGTCCACCATCATTGGCGACGAACTCGCCGCCATCAAGCAGGAGTTTGGCCAGACCAAGCTGGGTGCTCGTCGCAGCGTGGTGGAACACAATGCCCAAGACCTGGCCACCGAAGACCTGATCACCCCCACCGACATGGTGGTGACGCGCTCGCATTCGGGCTATATCAAAAGCCAACCCTTGTCGGAATACCGCGCGCAAAAACGTGGGGGACGTGGCAAGCAGGCCACCACCACCAAGGAAGACGACTGGATCGACCAGCTCTTCATCGCCAACACACACGATTACATCCTGTGTTTCTCCAACCGTGGGCGCCTGTATTGGCTCAAGGTGTGGGAAGTGCCGGCCGGATCGCGTGGCTCGCGTGGCCGTCCCATTGTCAACATGTTCCCGCTGGCTGAGGGCGAGAAGATCAACGTGGTGCTGCCCCTGACCGGGGAATTCCGCAGCTTCCCGGACGATCACTACATCTTCATGGGCACCTCCATGGGCACGGTCAAAAAGACCTCGCTGTCCGAGTTCTCCAATCCACGCAAGGCCGGCATCATCGCGGTGGACCTGGACGAGGGCGACTATCTGATTGGTGCGTCGCTCACCGACGGCAAGCATGACGTGATGCTGTTCTCGGACGGCGGCAAGGCGGTGCGCTTTGACGAAAACGACGTACGTCCCATGGGCCGCAACGCACGCGGTGTGCGCGGCATGATGCTCGAAGAAGGCCAAAGCGTCATCGCCATGCTGGTGGCCGAGGACGAGCAACAAAGCGTGCTCACCGCCACCCAAAACGGCTTTGGCAAGCGCACTTCCATCACCGAATACACCCGCCACGGCCGTGGCACCAAGGGCATGATCGCGATTCAGCAATCCGAGCGCAACGGCAAAGTCGTCGCCGCCACCCTGGTGCACGCTGACGACGAAATCATGCTGATCACCGATCGCGGGGTGTTGGTGCGCACGCGGGTGTCCGAAATCCGCGAACTGGGTCGTGCCACACAAGGCGTGACGCTGATCTCGCTGGATGAGGGCTCGCAACTCAGCGGCCTGCAACGCATCGTGGAAAACGACGCTGCAGCATCGGCCGATGACGACGCCGGTGACGACGCCCCCGTGCAGGAATAACTCCCGCATGACGCGCGCGTTCAACTTCTCAGCCGGCCCTGCCGCCATGCCCTTGGAGGTGTTGCAGCAAGCTGCAGCCGAGATGACCGACTGGCACGGCAGTGGCATGGGCGTCATGGAGATGAGCCACCGCGGCAAGGAGTTCATCTCGATTTACGAACAGGCCGAGTCCGACTTTCGCACCCTGCTGCAAGTTCCGTCACATTTCAAGATCCTCTTCATGCAAGGCGGTGGTATTGCAGAAAACGCCATCGTGCCCCTCAACCTGAGCCGTGGCGGTGTGGTGGACTTCGTGGTCACCGGCAGCTGGAGCCAGAAGTCATTGAAGGAAGCTGCTCGCTACTGCACCCCCAAGGTGGCCGCCAGCAGCCAGGCCAGTGGCTTCAAGTCCTTGCCCGCCCCGTCCTCCTGGCAGCTCGACGCTCAGGCGCAATACGTGCATCTGTGCACCAATGAAACCATTCACGGCGTTGAGTGCCACACCCTGCCTGACTTGCAGGGCTTGGGGTCGAACGCACCGCTGGTGATAGATTTTTCATCTCACGTTCTGTCGCGTCCCATTGACTGGTCGCGCGTGGGCCTGGCCTTTGGCGGCGCGCAAAAAAACATCGGCCCGGCCGGTGTGACCCTGGTGGTGGTTCGCGAAGACTTGCTGGGCCGCGCACTGCCGACATGCCCCAGCGCCTTCGATTACAAGCTGGTGGCCGACAGCGACTCGATGTACAACACACCCCCCACTTACGGCATCTACATGGCAGGCTTGACCTTTCAGTGGATTGCTCGCCAGCGGGAAGGCACCTTGAGTGGTGTGGCGGCGCTGGAGCAGCGCAACATCGCCAAGGCCGAGTTGCTTTACCGCTGCATTGATCACTCGCAGCTGTATGTCAACGAGGTTGAGCTGGGTTGTCGCTCGCGCATGAACGTGCCCTTTTTCCTGCGGGGTGACGACGGCCAACCCTTGCTCGATGCCGCACACCCACGCAACGCCGCCTTCCTGGAAGGGGCCAAGGCACGCGGCCTGCTGCAACTCAAGGGCCACAAGTCGGTGGGCGGCATGCGCGCGAGCCTCTACAACGCGATGACGCTCGAGGGTGTGCAAGCCCTGGTGGAGTACCTGCACGATTTCGAAAAGGCACACGCATGACCCAGCCCCAACAGTCAGCCGATCTGGCCGTGCTGCGCCAGCAAATCGATTCGCTGGACAAACAATTGCTACAACTGCTCAACGAACGCGCCCATGTGGCCGAGCAAGTGGGCGAGATCAAGCGCAAGGAAGGGTCGGCCTTCTTCCGCCCAGATCGCGTGGCGCAGGTCATCCAGAACATTGAACAGGCCAACCCGGGGCCGCTGCACAACCGTCATGTGGCCAGCATCTGGCGAGAAATCATGTCAGCCTGCCTGGCCCTTGAAGCGCCGCAGCGCGTGGCGGTGCTGGGCCCGCAAGGCACCTTTTGCGAGCAAGCCGCGATTGAATTCTTCGGCAGCGCTGCTGATTTCACCTACTGCACCAACTTTGACGAAGTGTTCCACGCCACGGCCGCCGGCACGGCACAGTACGGGGTGGTGGGCGTGGAAAACTCCACCGAAGGCGTGGTGGCCCGCTCGCTCGACCTGTTCCTGCGCTCGCCGGTCCATGTGATTGGTGAAGTCAGCCTGCTGGTGCGCCACAACCTGCTGCGCCAGAGCAACACGGCCGACGGCATTGAGGTCGTGCTGGCGCATCCCCAGGCCCTGGCCCAATGCCAGGGTTGGTTGTCGCAACACCTGCCCCACGCGGAGCGACGTGCTGTCTCCAGCAACGCCGAAGGCGCTCGTTTGGCCGCCACCAACCCCGCGTGGGCAGGCATTGCCAGCGAGCGTGCAGCGAGTCAATTCGGTTTGCACATCGTGGCCCATGCCATCCAGGACGAGGCCTACAACCGCACACGGTTTTCCATCATCTGCCTGCCGCAAACGCTGGCCACGCCCCCCGCTTCAGGCAAGGACTGCACCAGCCTGGTGGTGTCGGTTCCCAACCGACCGGGCGCGGTGCACGACCTGCTGGTGCCCTTGAAGCGCCACGGCGTGTCGATGACGCGATTTGAGTCACGTCCGGCCAAGTCGGGACAGTGGGAGTACTACTTCTACATCGACATCCAGGGGCACATCACCCAGCCCCACGTCGCTTCTGCCTTGCAGGAGTTGCAAAGCCTGTGCGCCTTCTACAAGGTGTTGGGTTCCTACCCGGTGAGCGAATGATTCATCAACTGGGACTGGTGGGCTGCGGCCTCATGGCCGGCTCGTTTGCGCTGGCTCTGCGTCGTGCGGGGCTGGTCAAGCACGTGGTGGCTTTCAGCCCCTCCGAGCGCACCACGCGACGTGCGCTGGAGTTGGGCATCATCGATCAACGCGCCGACACCGCGGCGCAAGCGGCGCAAGGCAGTGACGTGGTGTTGCTGGGCGTGCCGGTGCGTTCCACGCTCAGCTGCCTACAAGACATTCGGGACCATCTGGCGCCCGACGCACTGTTGATGGACGTGGGCTCCACCAAAGGCGATGTGATTGCGGCGGCTCAACAGGCGCTGGGTTCACGCATCGGTCAGTTCTTGCCGGCACACCCCATAGCTGGCAAGGAGTTGTCTGGCATCGACCATGCGGACGCGGCCTTGTACCAACAGCGCATCACCATCCTCACCCCCCTGCCCGCCAACACCCCAGCCCAGATCGAGCGCGCGCGCCACGTCTGGCAGGCGGTGGGCAGCCAGGTGACCACCATGGACCCGACGCAACACGATGCTGCGCTGGCCGCTGTCAGCCATCTGCCACACGTGATTGCTTTTGCCGCCATGCATGCCCTGATCGATCAAGACCACGGCGTGGACTTCATGGCGGTGGCAGGTCCGGGCTTTCGCGACTTCTCCCGCATCGCCGCGAGTGACCCGTCCGTGTGGCGCGACATTCTGCTGAGCAACCGCACCGAGGTGTTGCACCAGTCACGTTTGTTCCGCCAGGCGCTGGAGCAACTCGAACAATCGATAGAGCGTTCAGATGCACAGGCGCTGGAGCACGCGGTGTCGCGTGCTCGCGATGCACGAGCAGCCTGGCCGGGGCCGGCGGGTCAGGCCTCGACCCTCACGCCTGCCTCGACCAAGCCCTAAGACTTCACCCAACCGGCCATGTACGCCACCACCTTCCTCGACGTGCCGCCACTGGACCACGCCAATGGTCCCGTCACCCTGCCCGGCTCCAAAAGTATTTCCAACCGGGTGTTGTTGTTATCGGCCCTGTGTGAGGGCACGACCCACATCCACGACCTGCTCGATTCAGATGACACCCGGGTCATGCTGCAAGCCTTGCGACAACTGGGCTGCGGGGTGGACGTGCAAGGCACCCGCGTCACCGTGAAGGGCCTGGGCGGTCAACCGGCACATCAAGACCCGCTGACCCTGTTCATGGGCAACGCCGGCACCGCCATGCGCCCGCTCACCGCCGCGTTGGCGGTGCTGGGCGGCGACTACACCTTGCAAGGTGTCCCGCGCATGCACGAGCGCCCGATTGGCGACCTGGTGGATGGCTTGCGTCAAATGGGTTGCCAGGTGGCGTATCTGGGCGTGGAGGGCTATCCGCCGCTGCGCATCGGTCAGCCCACACTCAACATTCCGCACCCCATCCAGGTTCGGGGCGATGTCTCCAGCCAGTTCCTCACCGCACTGCTGATGGCCTTGCCGCTGGCCACCGCCCAGCAGGCCATCACCCTCGAGGTGGTGGGCGAACTGATCTCCAAACCTTACATCGACATCACCCTCAACCTGCTGGCCCGTTTCGGCATTCAGGTTGAGCGCGAGGGCTGGGCCCGGTTCACGCTGCCGCAAGGCAGCCAGTACCGTTCACCGGGCGAGATCCATGTGGAAGCCGATGCCTCCTCTGCCAGCTATTTCATCGCCTTGGGAGCGTTGGCCTCCGATCGCGGTGTTCGCATACACGGCGTAGGGGCCGACTCCATCCAAGGCGACATTCGCTTCATGGATGCCGCGCAAGCCATGGGAGCGCACATCACCAGCGGGCCCAACTGGCTGGAGGTACGCCGCGACGCCTGGCCCCTGAAAGCGATCGACCTGGACTGCAACCACATACCCGATGCCGCCATGACGCTGGCCGTGATGGCCCTGTACGCCGATGGTCCCACCACCTTGCGCAACATCGGCAGCTGGCGCGTCAAGGAAACCGACCGCATCGCCGCCATGGCGACTGAGTGCCGCAAGCTCGGCGCCACGGTGGATGAAGGCGAGGACTGGATTCGTGTGCATCCCGTGCCGACAGGCCACTGGCGCGCGGCCAGCCTGCACACCTACGACGACCACCGCGTGGCCATGTGCTTTTCGTTGGCGGCGTTCAACCCCGATGGGGTGCCGGTGCGCATCGAAGACCCGGCCTGCGTGGCCAAGACCTTCCCCGACTATTTCGAAACCCTGTTCAGCGTGACCACCCCGCGCACGGGGGGCGTGCCGGTGCTGTGCATTGACGGTCCCACGGCGTCGGGCAAGGGCACCCTGGCCGCGCGACTGGCCAAGGCGCTGGGCTACCACTACCTGGACTCCGGCGCGCTGTACCGCCTGACAGGGCTGGCCGCCGTGCGCGCCGGGTTGACGCTGGACCCCTCGCACGAAACCCGCATTGCCGACCTGGCCCGCACCCTGCCGGTGCGCTTTGAGGGCGAGCAGATCTGGCTGGACCAGGCGGATGTGAGCGAGGCCATCCGCACCGAAGAGGCGGGCATGAACGCCTCCAGGGTCTCCGCCCTGCCCGCCGTGCGCGCGGCCCTGGTCGAGTTGCAGCACAGTTTTTGTCGCCTGCCGGGCCTGGTGGCCGATGGCCGCGACATGGGCACCGTGATCTTTCCGCAGGCCCCGCTCAAGGTGTTTTTGACCGCCAGCGCCGCCGAGCGCGCGCAAAGGCGCCATAAGCAACTGATTTCAAAGGGTTTTTCGGTTAAACTCGAAGATCTTCGCGCTGACCTGGAGGCACGTGACGCCCGCGACCGCAATCGCAGCGTTGCTCCCCTGGTGCCGGCACAAGATGCCTTGATGCTGGACAACTCCAGCCTCTCCATCGAAGCCTCGGTGGAGCAGGTGTTGTCCTGGTGGCAAGGCAGGCAGCCCTTCTGACCCGGGGCTGCACAGGCCCACAACGCTCCCTCCCGCGCTGCATGCGCCATGGCGGTGTGGATCACAACTTGAACCGCGGCTTTGCCGCCCCCCCAGCCGTCGTCAGGCCCACGTCTCGTGCAATGGTGCACGGGTCTTTCCCGTCGTCGGAACAAGGAAATCTCATGTCTGAATCTTTTGCCGCCCTGTTTGAAGAATCGCTCAAGCGCTCCGAAATGCGCACGGGTGAAGTGATCACTGCTGAAGTGGTCCGCGTCGAGCACAACCACGTGGTTGTGAACGCCGGCCT
>JACCEB011887081.1_pt1 | contig 11271 bp, 14 predicted proteins | sample 7454761 | NCBI WGS metagenome assembly JACCEB01 (sample SAMN15323454, study PRJNA562643) | freshwater metagenome | isolation source: river surface water | place: USA:Blue River Watershed | collected 2017-08-18 | reverse complement strand
GTTGCAGCGCGTGGCCAAACGACACGGCGTCCGAGAGTGGGAACGCGTGGACCCAGCGACGAAACATGCCCAGCGTGACCACGCCGCCCTGTTCGCGCATGTCGTCGGACATGGCGTTGCACAACTGGAGGAACCACCCATCGCGCGTAGACATCCACGGCCAACCGTTGAAACTGTCGACCCATTCTTTGTCCTCGTTGCACGTCGTCACGTCGGTGCACACGACGCGAGGATCGTCAACCCACTGTCCGTGCACATCGTTCCGCAAATCGTGAAACAGACGGAACATGTACAATGGATTGTTGATCATTTGTCGCGCCGTGGGCGGCGACTGCTCGGTAATCTCGTCGCCGGGCAAACTCCGTCTGGACATCGCGTCGAAGTTGGAGCAACGCAACGCAACGCAACGTGGATGGATGTTTTGTGTTTTGTGTTCGGCGGTCAAATTCGCAACTGTACATTACGACGAAAACGCAACTCCCATCGCGCCTCTTAAAATGCGAAGGTATGATCGGTGCGGGTTTATGTACTTGACGAACAACACGTCTCGGTTTTCGAGCAGGGCCTCCACGTGAAAATGCTTGATTCTGGAAAACGGCATGGCTGTTTTTTTTCGTTCATTCGTTTACTCATCCCCCCCCCATTTGATGGTTTTAATACAAGATATCATCGCAACGACAGATTCATTTCATGTTTACGGAAATGAGGCACATCCACAGCTAAGTATATGTTCAAAGAACAATTAAAAAAATCCAACACCATTAAGTGGTAACTATGAATGAGATCAAGCACTTTCCCCTGTCGGAACTTTGCTTCTGCGGACAAATTGGAGGGTTCAACGCAATCTCTGGGTGTACTGTATTCAAAGGCAAAGACGACGATGGTCACACAATCGCCATCAAGCAATTCAATGTGCTCTCAAACCAATATTACAAAACATACCATGCGAGGAAACCTGCCTTTGATACGGAAATCGACCTTTTGCGACGGTGCCGTCATCCCAACGTCATCGAGATGCTCGGATATTGCGATGTGAATTTGCGGGACAACGAAGAAAAATTATTGATCGTGCTGGAATGGGCCGAGCGTGGATCCGTATGGTTCAATGTCAATGCCCATGACCGATTGCCATGGGCACATGTCCTCAAAATATTGAAGGGTGTGGGGAGCGCGCTCGAGCATATTCACCAACATCCAAACCGAGCACATCGGAGGTTATCCCCGAGCAATGTCGTGTTGATGCGCGACTTCACGCCAAAATTAATCGACTTCAATCAGTTTGAAAGGGATGAAACGACGTATACGAGGGAAGACCAAGATCAATTCTTCATTGCGCCAGAGATAGTGGATCGATCCGGAACGACCTGTCCTGCGAATGTAGATCGATACAGCTTTGCATTGTTGACGGTGTTTTTGCTGACCCACGAAGGTCCAGATCGGCAATACAAAGCTGGGAAGAACCAGGGCAATGGCGCGTTTGAAGATTGGTTGCTCCAGAACAAATACGTCGAAGAAGGTAAGAATTGTCATTCCTCCACAACAACGGAGGAGTTCCAAACGGTGTGGCACCTCTTGAAACGTTCGGTGTTTGCAGTTGATCCGAATGACCGATCGGCGATCGGAGAGGTAATCGATAGTTTACAAGCTTTGGATAGATAGATGCTTCCACTGAGGTTACCCACCAACACTCATCATCTCGTCGCCCGACTAATTTTGACAATCCAATTGTTACGAATAAATTGCATGTTTTTGTTCCATTCCGACACCTCTTTGAGCTTTTGAGAATATCTTTCTCGTCCCCAATTGTGTTCGGAGTTAAATACTACGTCAACGCAAGTCGCTCACTTAAATGCTACCTCATGTTCTTTCATTGTGGCAACCACGAACAAATATACCACCTCGTAATCTGCAGCGGACTTGGAATATCTTTTTCGTCTTTGTCCTTTTCACATGACCCCCGGGCGAACCTTCGCTTTTTACCAATGTGAACCTTCAGTCGTGTGGAACGGCAACACCACGGACACCCAAGGCGATCGTCGCAACCACGTCTGCAACTTTGACGCCTCGTCAGACGAGCGCACTCGCGCAGAATACACGCACCCTTCTTCGCACGAGCCCTCGCCTTCACTCGCGTGCAATGTCAGGGACACCAGTTGGACGTCGCAATGCAAAAACCTGGCCGTGACGGTTCTCACGGTGGACATGTCGTCCAGCACAAACGACACTATGTACTCGGACTCGTCGGTGTTGGCGTCAGGCATAGTGGGAAAAAGGGAAAAAGGGAAAAAGGGAAAAAAAGAGAACGAAGGGGGGGGGGAAGGTTGGGGGGTTGTTTTTTTTTTGGTTTTTTGTTTACTTTCGCGGGAAAAAGTTGTGTTGTGTGTTGTGTACAAGATAAGATACGTTCTATCGGGTTACTTGCAATCGCTGAGTATGGTTATCCGTTGAAAATGTCCGTCAACTCGACTTTTTCGCACAATGCAGTGATGGGGGACTCGAGGACGACGAACGTGTTGTCCACCAATCGAAACTCTGGTCGCAAGAAGGTCGTGTCGCTGTGTCCACGGAGTGGATTGCACTTTGCACGGTCGTGGAACACGACGGTTCGTTGCGATACTCGTTCGATGACTGCACGTTGCTGCGTTGCGGACAAATGCATGGTCGCAACCAGATCTCGTAGCTTCGCCAAGGCCTCTTCGTCGCAGCTTTCTTCAAAAAACACCCAACCGGGCAACTTCGTGTCTTCGCCGAAGACCCGACGGATAGCCGGCATGCCGGGAAATTCCTCTACCTTGCAGCGTAGCCAATTCCACTGCACTTGCTCCGAGGTATCTTGCGGAGACCCCGGATGCGAAGAATCGTAGCTCACTTCTTGTTCTGGCACGACGATCCGCCAGGCGCGAGAATCGTTAGTGGCTTGCCACGCAGGAGCATCGTCCAATTCGCTGAAAATGATTTTGCGAGATTCCACCAACTCGTACTCTGTCAAGTCCACGTCGTGCAGCAGGTATTGGTTGATCGTTTGCTGTCTCGCGTTTCGAACGGTGTTGACCACTTCCACCTTGGTGCTTATGCACGACAACTTCTGGCGGTCATTCTTGCAATACCGTCTGCAAAAGGTGTCGAAGCAGAAAATGCCAGGCAAGTTCTTGTGCTTGTCGCAATAATACCACGTGGAACGTGTGTCGCCGGGATCGAGCGTGGACCATATCGCCACACAATGATGACCGTCGCCGCAATTGTACACGGTTTCGTAAATCCCCATGTTTTCTTTTATTTTTTTTGTGGAGGTCTACGTGCCGCCAGAAGATTTTTTCTGTTCCAACTGGGCGCGTCGCCGCCGGGCTAAGCAACTGACGGAGTACGACCCGGCGTGCAAAGTCCGGGACGACAGTCGCTGCAGCCACGCCGACAACCTTCGCACCTCGGCCGTCGCTGCAACCACGTCGACAACCGTCGCGCCTCGTCCGCGGTGCGCACTTGCGCGGACACCACGTTTTCGCCAAGGCTCTTCGAGCAAACCACGTCGAAATTCGCAGCGCGAAGTTCCCCCACGACCAGCAAGACTCGTTTGTGCAAACGCAGGGCTTCCGTCGGGTCGTACCACCCCGACGTATCGAAGAACACGCAATACCCCTCGGTGCAAGGAGAAGAAAAAGAAGACGAAGAAGACAAAGAAGAAAGAAAGTTGACCATGGTTCAAACGAATTCGATTGTGCAGAATGAAAAAAAAGAGAGACTGATTGTGGATGTAGTGTGTTTGCAAGTGCGTGTGTTGTTTTAATTTAAGGTTGACGGGATTTATAGCTCGGCTGCTCTGCGCGTGAATGCGCGGAAAACGGTCAATATAAGGTGGGACCTGGATTCTTGTCGCAGCCACGTATCCAACCGTCGCGCATCGTAATAGGTGCGCAGGCGCACTGAACAGTCGCCCGGGTTTTTACACAAGCTCATCGACAACACGTCGAATCCCGCGTCTCGAATCTGCGCAAACACGTCGTCTGGGTTAACCCCGTCGCGTACTGAAAACATCGTCCATCCTTCAAATACGACATCCTCCGCAGCAGCAGCAGCGTTGGGCATCGTCCTTTGTTTTTGTTTTTTTTAGCGTTTGCTTCGATCCTTTTCTTTTTTTTATGGGTTCTGTTCTTCGAACCATTATTTTTTTTCTTTGGACCGCGTGGTTGTCGTTCGTTTGTTTGAATAAAAGCACACTCCGCGACATGCCCAACGGATTGCCACACCAACTAGAACGTCTCGGCGACGTCGTCGTCGTCAAGAAGAGCTCGTATCCTTACAGACTGGAAGCTGGCAAGTATACGCGCGCCGATTGCGTCATCGCGCACGTGCGACCGCACGTCACACGGGACATGTTGCTCGAATGGTTGTTGACGAACGAACGATTTTCGTGGTTAACGGTGTCCTCGTCGCCCCATAATGTGTTCGACCTCGACGAAGACACCCCGCACTTGTACGAAGTGTGCATCCAAGAACCGTGTCGCGAAGAATCGTGGATCCAGACCGGCGACGAGCTGATTGCCGCGTTGCTGCGCAACACCGACTGGGTGTCCCAAGCGCACTTCAAAGGCGCATTCAACAGCACGCTGTTCTCGCTGGAGGACTATTGATTTTTGACGCGTCGATTCGCACGACACATACCCAACGAATCCTGCCCCATCTCGACCGCGACACCGTCGTCGAACGCGAAGGCACCGCACCGCCGTTGTCGTGAAACGGAACGGGGGGGCAATACGATATAGCCTGAAGAGTGTAAATTAACCACACGAACTTTTGTTTTCGTACTGCGGCAGACGCGCTCACTACTGTAACCATCCTAACCCTCACGCAATACGAGCGAAGAATGGTGTGTCCCGGCCAGTCGTGGATCGAGACCATTGTTGTGGTGCGAGAACGAATGGGTCGCCCCGGTTCCAAGTTGACGTCGAAGTTCGCACGAACAGCATTTGAACGATTCGCGGTGTCAACCTTCCGACACACGACAATCGAGACGAGAACAACATGCAGCAGCAGCAGCTTTTGCGCGCCGGCTGGGCATTGTGGATGTGGGGCGTGCACGCGGCGTGCGTGCTCGCGTGCGCGGTCCCCGGCCATCCGGTGACCGCCGTCGTTGCACTCGTCACCGACCTGTTCCTCTTTTCGCCGTGGGTGTTGGCGAAATGGGGCTGCCTGGTCTTCTTGCACGAGCACTCGATGTGGAGCCCCGAGCTCGGGGTCTTGTGCACGGCGTTGCACTTCAACCACGTCGTCGAGCTCCACGAACGCGTCCCGTACGCCACGGTCGCGTGGGGCTGGGGCAGCTCAATCGCGGCGTGCGTCTTGTCCCGGCTGATCGTGCCGCACGGCATGGCCGTCGTCTGGATCGTCGCGAGCATCGCTGGACTCAGTGCGTTTCGCATGGTGCTGTGCGCGGCAACAATGCACTCCGCGCATCGCGAGACGGCCGGGTTCGTGGTCGCAGTCGCGGTCGTGGTCGCTCTGATGGCGTTGACCCCCGGCGCCCAGCACTGCGCCGTCGTGTGTCTGTCGTGCTCCACCGCCTTGTTGGCGTGGGGACTCCTCGGTCCCTGTCGGCAACTGGACCCCTGTCGGTAACTGGACCCCTGTCGGTAACTGAAAGGGCAATGACCGGAAGGACGGCGGTAAACGGAAAGCGTAGACGCGCGAGTCGGGGCATTGTGTGCGGACGGCGGCGGCGACCCTGGCCGCGAACGGCGAGTCGGGGGGATACAAGTAGAAGGCGTCGACCCAGCAATCGAGCGAGTCGGCGACGTCGATGGGCGAGCGCACGACGCGTCGGTCGCGCAAATACAACACGCCTTTGCGTCCGGGGTGGTGCGTGCGTCGCAAGAAGCGCAGCGCGTCCTCAGGGTCGAACGGCGGACGATGGTCGCACACGAGCATGAACGCGCCGCTTTCACGGGGCAACCCGTGGCGCATTTCGTGCCACATCGGCATCCACTGTTCGCGCGCGTGCATCGTCGGTGGTTTGTTTTTTTCCTTTGGATGGTTGTGGGGGGAGTTTGTGTGTTTTTTTTACCACCTGAACCCAAACAAGGAAGGCGTGTTGTAGACGACGTCGTTGTCCAATTGGAACTGGATTTCCACGGGCTGGCCGGAGGCCGTGCGATACACGTGGACGCGGTTCAGGTGTGGTTTGAGCACGAACCGTTGCGCGCCGTCGATGTACAAAATGTCGATGTACTGGTGGAGCACGCGACGTACCAATTGTTGTACGTCGGGGCTCAACTCCGACGGCTCGTACATGAAATGCCCCATGTCGGTGTACAAGCGGACAGTCTGCATCGTCGACAAAAAAGTAGCAAAGCAGCAAAGCAGCAAAGTAGCAAAGTAGCAAAGTAGCAAAGCAAAGGTTGATAACAGGCGTCGATGGTTTTAATCGTTTAAGTAGCAGCAGCACCTACTGTTTTTTTTACAACCAAACCCTACGCCACGAGTCTTCTTCTTTTTTATTTTTTCCTTCTTCCTTTTCCTCGCGTTCATCGACCGTGATCGCAATGGGTTCGTCGCGCGAGTGAAGAAAGTGGCTTACCTCAACGAATGTCATCCACCTCGCGTCGTGATGTTTCCACAAGCAGTCTAGTTTTTTCAAGCGAGGATCGATGTTCGTCACGACGAACAGCAGCGACGGGGGATTGACGGGGGTTTGCCCACGTCTGGCGAGCCACTCTTTGATACGAGTGAATGTAGCGGGCATATCTTGGTCGTCGAAAAACACTACGTCCACACACTCGCTCGTGTCTGCCTTGGCGTACAATGCACATGCACACTCGGGCGTGCTGTTGGCCGGGTAGAACTCTATCTTCGTTGTCGTCCGAACATTCGGTGTTTCCGAACAACAACAAGGGTTCTGAAACAACAGTTCGTCGAACAAATACCGCTTGCGCAACCCCAAGTTGATCAGTTCCAGCGCCGCGCCCGTTGCAAACATTGGTCACCGGTGAACAACGGGAAAAACGGAGGACGAAAAAAAGGGAGGGGGGGGGGAAAGAAAAAAAAAGGGGGAGAGAGAGGATCAACTTTCTTCTTCGTTTTCTCGTTCTTCTTTGTTTGTTTCGTTTTCTCCCATTTCAGGTTCTTTCGTTTCTACTTTTTCTGTCGGTTCTTGTCGTTCGTTCGTTGCTCGTTTCGATCGTTTGTGTTCTTGTAGTTCGTGTATTCGTTGTTCGAGTTCTCGTTGTCTGCGTTCTCGTTCTGCACGTTCACGTAGTTTGTCCAAATTTTGCAGGTATTCGCCCAACGTCGTTGTCACCGTCACTGGCGCGACCGTCTTGTCGTATGCATGGGGGTAAGGCTGTAGCGCAAGCCAGATGGACTTGGCGTCCTCTAGCGTGTCCGAGTCGTCCAAGCAACAGGCCATCCACCTGCTCGCCATGTTCATCAACACCGACCGAATCGTGAGCGTCGACACTGCGTCTTCGGCGTGCAATGGCGCGAACGCGGGGTGCACCACCAAGTGCGCGAACAGTCGGGTGGTGGTCGAATCGTAAAAACAGCATGCCGGATACGCGACCCAGGCCAAGTCGTCCCGCAACGGATGTACCCCCATTGCGAGCAACGCGTTCAGCGCGTTACCGACGACTGCGGCGACGAGGTGTTTCATCGTATCGTCGACGAAGAAAAACGAGTAGAACCGGTTGAACTCGCTGAACGGGTAGCACAGTTCGACCACGTCCGAAAAAGAAACCGAGAATCGTTGCAGGCGCAACCACGCTTTGGCGAATGCGAGGGGCGCGTCGTGTTCGCACGGTTCAACCGCGGTAGGAATGTCCAGGAACTCAGCGACTGTTTGCATCTCGCGTCCCTTTTGGACCACGGCGTCGAGGGCGGAAAACACGTGCGGTTTCAAAGCTCTCAAACATTCTGCGAGCAACGGGTCGCACACCAGCCACATGGCGTGCGACGACGACTGGTTCACACGGTCCATCAGCGCCGTGCACCGCTGGCGCCACTCCGCGGTCTCGAATGCCTCGTTTGTGTTCGCATTCTCGTTTGCGTTTGTGTTCGCATTCGCATTCGCGTTTGTGTTCGCATTCGCATTCTCGTTTGCGTTCGCGGTCTCGGGGGTGGTCGAAGGCGGTTCGTGGACGCACCTCCACAACGCCACCGTGTCCTCGTCCAGGTGACGGAGTCCGTGGCGCTGTTGGCCGTGCTCGACCAGATCGACGATCGGCATTTTCTCCCCGCACAGTTTGCATTGCGAGGGCCGGCCCAGACATTCGGTCTTGACGTGGCGTTCGTACTTCGCCGCGGTCACGCGGACGCCGCACCCTTTGCCGTCGCACGGCGCGGAAAACTCCTCGTACAACGAAAGCAATTGTCCTCGCAACGTCGTCCACGTCGCGGGCGCGCGGCACTGGGGACATTGCCGCAGTTTCGCCGCGCACGGCGCGCACGCCAACGTCATGCATGTGCACGTCACTTTGGGCTGCGTCGCCACCTCCAAACACACGATGCACTTGAAATGCGAAAACAACGACATGTGGCGCGGCGACCGACGACCGACGACCGACGATCCGTGAAACGAAAAAAAACGAGAAAAAAAAGAAAAATGGTGATGGAAATGAAAAAAAGAGGGGAGAACGAGGGAAACGAAGAAAAGAAAAAAAAGAAAAAAAAGAAAAAAAGAACAACAGTGGGTGAAGATGACGTTTGGGTGTTCGGCCAACCGCGCCAATGCGTTGCACTCGCGCTCCAACACGAGTTTGCATGCGGCACATCTTCGAAAACGACGACGGTTGAAACCGCGTCAACGTGTTCATGTTGCCCAACGAGTTGATATGCGATCGACACGACGAGTTTTTTGTTCTACACCACGGTGGTTTTCGCAGACGCGTCCGACTCTGACGCCCAACTGTGGCTTCGCCCGGGTCTGGGAATTGCCGTCGTCGGCGCCATGGACGCGATCACGGTCCGTTTGGCTCGGCGAAACAGCAGCTTTAGCGACGAGTCCTCGTCGTGGTACGGAATGGTCCACGGGCTCGGGGAAAACAGATGCGATTCGACCTGATGGCGGTCGGTATACCCCATCGTGTACACGTAGTCCGGCTCGGTATTCGACAACGTCACTTGCACCGACGAGGAATCCATCAAACACAACGTCAGTTCCAGCGCAAACGGAGGCGTCGGCGAGCGCACCAGGATGCGCTGGCCTATTCTCCACGGAGAGAACTGACGGTTCAGCTCCACCACCAAGCTCGCTTCGACGCACTCCTCCGGGAAGGTCGCCACGACCCGGAGGTTCTTGCGGATGTTCGCGTTTGCGTTCATATTCACGTTCTTGTTTTTTTTTCGAGGCAAAGGCCGGAAAAAAGTTTTATATTATTTTTGTATTTTCAATTTATTTAGCTTGTTACGTGTATGTGCCTAACTCACATGTCTACGAAAGGTCAATGAATATCTACACTCTTTTACTTTTTTCTCTACTGGAATTTCGTGCGTAAATTCCTTTTGGAAATCGCCAGCCATTTGGATGATTTTATTCGGTTCGGTTGGTACATCCACTACGATGTTGCCTGTCACTTTATCTCTAATTCTAAACTTACGCACAGCTCCAAATGACATCGCAATGACACCACGGTTTGGTTGCAATCCTCTTTCGTCGTCCGAGTGCTTACCAATATATTCTTCGCCATTTTCATACTTATTGATCAAAATGCCATTAAAACTAGCATCGAATTTATCATTCACATACATCAATAATTCACGCAAACACGGTTTCATTTCTTTCGATGGCGTAAGAGTGCTACTATAATTGTATCCCTTTGATGTATCCGAATAAAATCCAACGCTTCTTTGCTGATGGCAAATTTTGTTGAACATTTTTATTTCAGGATGATAATCCAATTCTGCATCAACTTCGTCCACGCATTGTTCCAACAGCGCTAGAATATTTGGCTCCAATTCGTGAGTAATCAATGCAGACTTTTCCGTTTCAATCAAAGTTGTTTGCATTTTTTTGCTTTATGTGATTTGATTTGTGATTTGTGATCGGGGATTTGATTTGTGATCGGGGATTTGATTTGTGATTTACGCACGTTGTGATTTTGAGAGGGGGGGTTGCCGCACCCGATCGGCTCACATTGTTTTCATTCGTCGTCTCATCGACGAATCAACGGATTGTTCCATGCAAAATGGAACAATTGACGAGTCGCCAAATCCTCGCAATACGTCGCCGCATCGCGGAAAATGTCCTGTTGCTGTTCAAACTGCACGCGGTGCAATGCTTGCCCGACGACGCGTTGAAAGCCGTGTTGCGCGCCCGCACCAAAGACATCGAATGTGTATGCGCCCTCGACATGGAATGGTTGTACCAGAATTTGGAGCAACACACGAGCGTGTTCGATTCGTTTTTGGCCAAGGTGGACATGTCGGCCGACGAGTTCGTCCTCGTGTTCCGCGAAATGGAAATCATCGAAGAAGAAGAAGGCCACGTCCCCGTGCAATGGGTGAATTACCAGACGTCGATGGTCATTTGTCTGGAGACCATGCCCGTCGAATTGCCTCGCAAGGCGCTCAGATCCCTCGTCGACCAATTGCACGCACGCTCGCATTACCACGACAACATTTACATATACTGACCCCCCCACGCACTCACTCCCTTCCATTCTTGCTTTGTTTCATTCATTTCATTCGTTGTAACCTGGCCTAATCACCCAACTCTCATTGCAAACAAACCACATTTTGTTTTTTTTCGTTTCCGTTCACAATGACCTTGACTCCGGACAACATTCGCGGAATCCAGTACCGCATCGCGCAAAACGCGCTCATGATGTTCAAAATACGGGCGTTGCAACTGTTGCCCGACGACGTGGTGAAATACATGAACCTGGATAAGATGTACTTCGACCTCGAAGTTCTCGTCGACATCAACTTCGGGGATATGATTGTCCACATAGACAGCGATCCGACCCTCCTAGAGTCCTACTTGAAAGAGGCGCGCATGTCGTTTGACACGTATCGTCTCGTTCACGATACCATTGTTGGTGTGCCAAAAATATCCTCGAACCATTGGGTGTACGTCAATTACGAGACGTCGATGCGCATTTGGTTAAAGACCGCCATGTTCGCCAACTTGCCGCGCGAAGCACTCGTGTCCGTGGTCGACCAATTGCACGAATACAACGGCAACCAAGACAACATTTACATTTTCTAACAACCACCCTCCCCCCCTTTCCACGTCAACACATAAGTATCACCCCCTTTTTTTACCACCTCGTTTTCTTTTTTTCC